>Ga0209755_10003282_pt1 | contig 20529 bp, 16 predicted proteins | sample TergutCo191P1_FD_187301 | JGI IMG/M metagenome (GOLD analysis project Ga0209755, IMG submission 187301) | Cornitermes sp. P1 segment gut microbial communities from Petit-Saut dam, French Guiana - Co191P1 (SPAdes) (version 2) | ecosystem: Host-associated > Arthropoda: Insects > Digestive system...
GGGTTGTTTGGGGTGGGGGATTTGCTTCATTTTTAGGTTGGGCGGGCTCAGGGGGAGGGAGTTCTGTTTGGTCCAGGGGTTTTGGGTTTTGGGTTAGGGGAGGAGGGGAGGCCGGGGGGGAATTTGTCTGGGAGGCGTTTAGCTCAAGGTGGGTGGCCAAGTGCGGCTGGGGTTTTCGGGAATTTTTCCAACTAAAGACATAAGTACCCGTCCCAACGAGGACAGCGAGGGAGGAGATGATGGCGATGGGGTGTTTGAGGAAGCGGCTGAAGGGTTTATGGTTTTTGGGGGCAGTGGTTTTGGCGGATGGATAAGAAAACTCTTCGGTAGTGGTGTTGTTGGGGGGCTCTGGTGGAGCAGGCAAAGGGGAGGGCGTATTGCGTCTACGCTGGGGGAGTGTATCCGGAGGGAGAGGGGAGTCAGCGTCAGAGGTAGTGGGAGGGAGTGGGGGTGGGTGAGCGAGGGCAGCCGGGTGTGAAGGCGTATAAGTGCGGGTAGGGTTTTTAGGCTCTTGTGGTGGTGAAGCGGCGTCGTCATAGACGAGCTTGAGGAAGTGGCTCAAGTTGGTGTCGTCTGCGGAGTGCGCGTGGTTGAGGATAAAATTCACCAAGGCGCGTTCAAGCTCCTGTGCGGTTTGGTAACGCTCAGCGGCATTGCGGCTCAGTGCTTTGAGGACGATGCGGTCGAGCGCTTCTGGCACATCCGTGTTAAAGCGAGAAGGTTGGACGATGAGGTTTTCCTGGAGGGCCTGGAGTGTGTTAATGTAGCTGTCGTATTCAAACAAGCGCGAGCGGGTGAGGGTTTCCCAGAGGACGATGCCGAGGGAAAAAATATCCGTACGAGCGTCGACGGCCTCGCCGCGAGCCTGCTCAGGAGCCATATAGGCGAACTTACCCTTAAGGACGCCAGGAGAAGTGAGTTGGGAGTCTGTTTTGGCGATACCGAAGTCTGCGAGTTTAATGTCTCCGTCGAAGGAGAGGAGGATGTTGTGGGGGCTCACATCCCTATGGACGATGTTGAGGTTATGCGCATAGTGTAGGCCGCGGGCGATGTTAGCGACAATTTCGCTTGCCATAAGGATGGGCAAGGGCAAGTCTTTCTCTTTGGTTTTTCGAAGGAAGTCACGCAGGGAGGGCCCGTTGACGTACTCCATGGCCAAATAATAGCTGTCCTCGTGTTTGTCGAAGTCAAAAATTTGGACGATATTTGCATGGTTAAGGCGTGAAGCCAGGTGTGCTTCGGCGATGAACATTTTGACGAACAAGTCATCGCTACCCCAGAAGCTTCGAATGCATTTAATGACAACCTCTTTTTCAAAGCCTTCGAGACCTTTTGCCGTGCACAGGTAGATTTCTGCCATTCCGCCTTCAGCGAGCTTACGCTTGACGATATAGCGGTTTCCGATGATGGTATCCGTGCTCAGCATAATGTGCTTTAATAAGGCGTACGGGCTAAGAAGTTGTTTCGGGATGCAGCGAGAGGGTTATAGAGAAGGAGCATGAGGAACTTGGGGAAGTGTTTAGGTGTCTTTGTTGTTCTCTGTGCGGCAACTGGTTTTGCTTCGCCCAAGACGTTAATAATTGGAACTGGAAACTGTTCGGACGAGACGTTCTTACAAAACATTCAGCTGCTCACAAATATTGCCCAAAGGAAAGGCGATATCACCCTCCTCCACCTAGCCTCTCTCTTTGAAAAAAGAAAGCCCATGTCTCTTCAAAGCACACAGGAAGAGCAGCAGATACTGGAGGCGGCACATTCTAAAATTCTGTTGGGCAACTACGTTTCTGCATTCAAGGACATACAGAAGGTTTTGGATAAGCTTGAAAAATCCGCACCTTCTTTGGATTCCTGGCAGCTTATTGCGAAGGCTTTGGCGATGAAGGGGTTTGCGTTGAGCAAGCAGAAGAAAGCCCGGGCCAGTGAGGAAGCTTTTGCGGCCATTCTAAGAGTGGATTTTACGTACCAACTGGACAGCTTTATTTTCCCTCCAACGGTTGTGCAGAGTTTTGAGCAGCTGCGTCAGGAAATGGGCAAGCAGAAGCGGGCGCGTCTGCGCCTAACCTCTCCTTTTGAGGGGGCTACGGTGTTTGCCAATGGAGTGCCGTTGGGCCGAGTGCCTTTGGAGCGGGAGTTATTGCCAGGCCATTACAGCATTGTTTTGGGGAGAGGGGGCAGGGTTTCGGAGGCGGTGGCCGTCCAACTCAGTGCGGAGGAGCCGAATGTTTTGGACATTCCCGTCCAATGGGAACTTGCTTGGGCGAAAGCTTTGTGCATTCAGGAGAAGGGCGAGTTTGCGGTTGAAGTCACCAAGCAGATGGCGAAGGAGTTGGGGGCCGACTATTTGGTACAGGTGGTTATTGCCAATACAAGCAAGAAAGGCATGAGGGCGGTACTGTGGGGTTTAGAGAAGGATGAGCGTATACGCGAGGGGGGCATTTGGCTGGCGGGGGACGGGCGGAGGGAGCCACAGGAGAGGCTGGTGGATTTTATTATTTTAGGGAAGTTGAGGCAGTGGGAGCACCTTGTTTTGCCTGTCAACGAGCGAGGTGAGTTGTTGGAGTCCTCGGACATACCCAAGCGCCCCCCCCCCGAGAGATACTCTGAGAAAGAAGCCCTCAACCTTCCACCTGCTTCGGCTCCGGCCAAGGTTATTCGAGGAAACACAATGCGCACCCTCAGTTGGCTGTTGATTGGAGCGGGGGGTGGGTTGATTTTAGGGGCGGGTTTTTCCGAGATATATTCTCTGGTTGCTGCTTCCGATGCGAACCAAATTCTTCAAAAGTATGGTGGGGACAAGGCCCAAGTGGACAATTCGGCGGAGCGTTTTCGCTACAAGGCATTTGAGAGCAGGAAGCAAGACAGCCAGCAGATAGCCATTATAATGGGGGCGACGGGGCTGGTTACACTAACGACGGGGTTGGTTTTGTTTTTTGTTTTGCCGCCCAAGGCAGAGGGGCCTTCTTTGAGTGTTGCTCCGCATTTTGGGGTAGACGGAGGGGGTGTTGTCGTGGTGGGGCGTTTTTGAGCATGCGTACATATTGGAGAGGATGTGCAATAGGGTTGGGGCTATGGGGGCTGGCGTGTGCCCCATTGCAGACTTCTCTCTATATGCGGGAAGCCGAGAGGGCGATAGAGCAAGCGGAGGAGCAGGAGGCGGCGGAGCGTTCGCCTTATGCATGGACGAAGGCGGGGCTTTATTTGGAAAAAGCGAGGGAGAAAAATGGCCGCTCACAATATGAGCAAGCCATGGAGTATTCCAAAAAGGCCAAGCAGTGGGCGTTGGCAGCTCGAAGCCATGCCATGGCTGCGCCCAAGGAATCCCCATGAGGTTTATATTTGGGGGGGCCTGCGTCTTATTTTTTGCATGTATTTCCTTGTCCTCTGAGCAATTTGCACAGGAGCGTCGGCGTATGGAGGAACTCAAACGGCAAGGGCTGGGTTGGTGTTCTCCTACAGAGCTTGCGAAGGCGGAGGTGCATTTAGAGTTTGCGGAGGCGGAGCGAAAGCGTGGGCAATTACGCCGCGCCAAGGGGCACCTGCAAGCGACGCAAAGGGCTTTGGCGCAGATGGAAGTTTTGGAGCGCTCCAACTGTAGAGATGGGCCTCCCCACCATCTTCTTGCCATAGAGGGAATAGACAGTGACGGCGACGGCATTTCAGATGCAGAGGACGCCTGTCCGCGGCTGGCGGGCCCTGCAAGCAACCAAGGTTGTCCGGAAGAAGCTTTGGCCAACTAGGCCGGTTTCACTTTGACATGACTTCTTCGTTGGACTCGTTTTTGCGCAGGCCAAATAGCAGAGGAACAGCCACTCAAGTGCACTCCCCTCGCAAAAGCCTTGTCCGCGTCGAGCTCATGTCAAATTGAAACCGGTCTAAAGTTGTGGTGGGCCAATATTTTCTGAAGGGGGTGTTTTGGGAATTAGGGTGGGGCCTCGTCTATAAGCTCATGAATAACCGAAGTAGCATAACACCCGGAGGCCAAGGTGAATGACAACTCAAGGTGGTTTTCAGCGGCCTTGAAGGAAGCGTCTTTCAACAAGGCCCTCAAGGGTCGCCGTGCTCCGTGTGCGAGGGGGCCGAGCCGTTTAAAATGTGCAATGGAAAGTCCGAGCTCTGAAAGCAAAGCAGCTTCTTTGGTGGCGGTTTCTCCTTCGGGGAAAGTCATTTTGGGGCCATACATGGGGCCGGTGGGTGACAGCTCAAACTGCTCAAAGCGAGCCTGGTCCTCACTGGCATTGCGGCAGACGAATTCGCCGCCGGTTTCATATTTTTTAAGCACATCTCCCTCAAGCACGGAGAAGAAAGCACCTTCTTGGAGGCGTTGGTTTAGAAGGCGGTTAAACAACTCTGATTGGACTGTCGAGAGGTAGATTTTTTTTTGGAAAGCATTCCAGCGAGCCAAGCGCTCTCTTTTGAGCCAAGCGAAGCCACGTTGAAAATTATCTTGGCCGAAGCGTTGTTGTCCGAAGAAATTGGGGAACCCTGTTTGCAAGAGTTGCTCAAAACAGAGCACCGCTGCGTCAGGGTGGCTGAGTTGACGCAGCATCACTCGAAAGCGGTTGGCTTTCAGGTGCCCTGTTTTCAACTTATTGCCATGGCGTTGCATAGAGAGAATGCGCAAGTCGGGGTTTGAAAACCCAAGCAAAGCCTCCTGGGCTTGAGCGGGCAGACAAAGTGTTTGGCGGCACACGGCATATTTGTCTTTGAGTCCCGCCCAGCTTGCCGACGACTCTGGAAGGTTTGCTGTTTTTTCCAACAAGTTTGCGGCCTCGGGGGTGGTGAGGTTGGTTTTTTCAATTTGGACAAAGAGGTGCTCTCCTTCGCCGCAAGCCTCATAGGCGGGGATTTCTTCGACTTGAAAGTCCTCAGGGCATGTTTTGTATTGGCCGGTTGAATGGGGGAGGGCGTGGGTGAGGCGGCGGTTAGGAGGAGGTTTCATAGCGGGTTTTCATTTCTGTTTAGCCAAAGCTTTGGTTTTTGTGGGACTCAAAAGTTTCGCAAGTGGAAACAAAAGGGCAAGCATGGCATTTCAAAGGGCCTTTTAAAAAGCCATGGGGTACCCAGCGCCAAGGTTTGCCCATGTGGAGAGGGGCCGAGTTTGCACCGGTGTGGTTGGAAAAAAGAGTGGAACCGGGAGAGAGCTCCGAGCTAGGCATATATGTGGAAGCTTTGGCCAAGGCGCCTACATGTTTTGGCCAGTTTGGCCTCAAGGGAGAGATGGCATTGAGCATACATTGGTTGTTGGGCGTTTTATTGGCATTGCCCTGGTGGCAGATGGAGGAGGAAGCGCGCCTACGGCGTTGGGAGGAGTTGGCCTCTCACGCTTTGCAGAGGAGGGTATTGGAGGTGAGCGCAGGTTTTTTGGGGACGCCCTATGCATTTTCCCCACTGGGGGAAGGGGAGGGGGTAGACGGAGATCCGCTGTTCCGCTGGGATGTGGTGGACTGCCTCACTTTTATTGAGGAGACGATGGCATTGAGTTTAGCGGGCACGTGGGAGGAAGTCATACCCCTGCTCAATGACATTCGCTATATGGAAGGGCGGGTACACTATGAAGCGCGCAAGCACCTTATGGAGGCGCAGTGGTTGCCGTTGAACTTGAAGAAGGGCTATTTGAAAAGCCTTGCGGCGTCCCTTCCCGGTATACATATACGCCGAGCGCAGAAGCGGTTAACATTGGAGACGTGGAAGCATGAGGAGGGCAAGGCTTTGGGGCTTTCGCCCGGGGCGCGTCCGTTGGGGCATTTCAGCATAGAGATGGTGGGGTTGGAGGAGGCGTTGGCGTTGTTTTCAAAGTTACCAGAGGGGAGTTTGGTTGTGTTTATTCGAGCGGACTTACCCAAGCGCATAACGCGAGTCCGCCATTTGGGCCTTCTTGTGCATGGCCCGGAGGCGCCGATGTTGCGTCATGCGTCGCGTACGTTTAAGAAGGTGGTGGATGAGCCGATAGAGCGTTTTATTCGCCGGCAGCTTTCCTATGCCAGTTGGACGATTGAGGGGGTTGCGATATATGAATTGAGGAAGCCGTCCAAAGCGAAGGCGGGAAAGCGCATGCAGAAGGCACCGGCGGCAAAGTCCACAGAAGAACCCTAACCGAAGGAGGCGGAATGTTGAGGCTGAAGTTTTTCATTTTTTTTGGATGTACAATTGTCCTTGCTTGGGTTGGTTTCTCGCAAGTTTTTTCGCAGTGGGCAAGTCGAGCGCAGGCGGATGCGGAGGCATTGGCTTTGCAGGCGGCGCGTACAGTGGTTGCGCAGCTACCGGTTTCTCCCTATGAGTCCCTAGCGAATTCTCCCACATGGAGGCAGGTGTTGGCCAATGGAGGGAAGGCTTCCACTTTGGTGGAGGTTTCCAAGCGTTTGTCTGCGTTGGTGGAAGAGGCGCCGTGGAGGGAGGGGGACATTGCGTTGTTGGTAGACAATTCCGGGAAGGACGGGAAGGCTTTGTGGTTGGTGGACAAGCGTTGGACAGAGAAGGCGCCAGGGAGTTACTCAAGGCAAGCGGTTGAAGAGGCTGCGCGTCAGCGGATGGTGGTGGAGGAGAGCAGTGGGTTGAAGGTATTTTTTCCGGTAGAGGCGCCCGTTGGGGTGGACAATGGAGTCCATTTATGGATAGGGGGGCCGGCCGTACCTTTTGGGGAAGCCAGCCTTGCCCAGGAGTTAAAGCGCACCTCGGCATTGGCTTTGGGGGTAGTGGTTTCTGGCAAGTTTGTGATGCAGGCGGGCCAACCGCTTTCCGCACCTACACTGGCTTTTCTCAACGCGGCTGTTGCCAACATTCAGCCGGGCAGTGCGGGTATGTTGAAGCAGAAGGGAGGAGGGGAGTGGATATCCGCGTTTTGGGGGGCAGTTGTTTCCAAAGAGGTGGCCGCGCGTCAACCTTTGAGTACAGGCAGGGCGGAGTTGGTGATTGTACTCAGCAACCCAGCCACCCAGGAAGTGCTTTTGGGCATGCAGCAGACGGTTTTTTATATTTGGTTGGCTGTTTTTTTAGTGGGACTTATATTGGGTTTTGTTGCTTTTCCTGCCAACGCCAAGGGAGTTTCCGAGGAGGAGGAGGAAGAAATGGAGGAGAGAGCCTTTGTACCGCCTCCCCGGGCTGTGGAGCCTTTGAAGGAAGCCACGGCACTCAAGGTGGAGGGGCCGCCCATAGAAACCTCGTCTCCCGCCGCGCCCAAGCCGCCGAAGTTTTTGCATGCAGAGCCGCCCCAAGTGTTGTCCAAGCCGCTGCCGAGGCTTTTGCAGGCAGAGCCACTCCAAATGTCACCGGAGCTGTCGAAGCTTTTGCAACCGGAGCCGACGCAAGCGGCGCCGACTCAAATGGCGCCCAGGTTGCCGAAGCTTTCGCCGGCGGAGCCGACTCAAATGTCGCCTGAGTTGTTGAAGCTTTTAAAGCTGGAACCGCCCGGGGTGTCAGCTGAGTTGAAGGTTGTGCAAGCGGAGCAACCCAGAGTATTGCAGGAGCCTTCTGCGGGTTTTGTAGCCCCTGGCACAGAAGAAGAGTCCATGGTTGTAGGTTTGCCTGGCAAAGCGGAGCAGCCAGGAGAGGTTTTGGAAGAAGCATTGTCCGCGCCTCCTTTGGACTTCATGTCCATGGTGGACTTGCAAGAGGAGCCGCTGGGTTTGCCAGGCAAGGCGGAGCAGGCCGAGGAAGTTTGGGGAGAAGAGCCCCTGGCCGTGGGGTTGCGCGGCAAAGTAGAGCAGCCTGAAGAGGTTTGGGGCGAAGCGCCCCTGGCCGTAGGGTTGCGCGGCAAAGTGGAGCAGCCTAAAGAGGTTTGGGGCGAAGCGCCCCTGGCCGTAGGGTTGCGTGGCAAAGCGGAGCAACCTGAAGAGGTTTTGGGGGAGGTGTCGTTTGCGTCTCCTTCGGACTTTGTGCCCATAACGGACACACAGATAAAGCTCGCGGCTGTAGGTTTGCGTGGCAAGGCTGTGCAACCTGAAGAGGTTTTGGGGGAGGACCATGCGCCCAATGAAAACTCGGCGGCCATGTTTGAAGCCAGCTTGCGCGAAGAAGCAGAGCGTTTTTTGGGAGCGGACTTCCTGCCGGAGCCCCTCGCTCTCTCAGGAGAAAGGCTGAGTGTTTCTTCAGTGGAGGGGCCTGAGGTGACGGAGTGGCGGAGCGTATACGCTGAGTTTTTGCGTGTCAGGAGGCAATGTCAACAAGACACGGAGGGCTTGGACTTTGAGCGCTTCAAAACCAAACTTGAAGCCAGCAAGAGCAACATTTTGTCCAAGCACCAGTGCAAGACGGTACGCTTTCTGGTGCAAATTAAGGACGGAAAGGCCGCCATTAAGGCCATTCCTGTGCGGGACTAAACACCTCACCTTGGCCCAACCAGAGTGCTCCCATAGCCCAACGGTTTCTTTGGTTGGGTGGCACGGGGTAACCTCCAAAGTTTTGCACGCAGGCGGGCAAAACGTAGGGCTTTGAAAATTGGCATAGGCGGCTCTGGCACTGTGGCGAAGTGAGGCTTTGAGGCAGGCTGAAGAGCCCCACAAGTCGAAAACTTCAGAGAGCGGTTAGCACTTCGCTCAAAGAAAGCAGTTGGCAGCCCACCATCATGAAGTACCCTTAAACGGCTACGGAGGGATTTCATACCCATGTCTACGTTAAGACCCAACTCAATGAACTTCTCACCAATGTGGTGAAGGGCAAGCTTCAATTGCCTGATTTCCAAAGAGGCGCGCTTCCAAGCGCGTCCTGTCGAGGGCGTGGACTTGCCGCCGCACCCTTCAAACCTCGCCGAGGAATTGCTTCTGGATGGCCAACAACGTCTCACATCGCTCACACAGGTGCTGAAACTCGACAAGCCTGTTGCCACGCGCGATGCGAAGAAACGGGAGCTTCAGCTCCACTACTACTTTGATATTGAGAAGGCACTGCAAGGGCCGGATGCACTTGCAGACGCGCTCAAAGCTGTTGACGAGCAGCGCACCCAGCGTGAGGATTTCGGACGCAAGGTGGTTCTTAATCTCAGTACGCGCAGATGCTTTCCACTTTCGGTTTTTGAACTCGACACAGCTGCCTGGGCCGCCGACGGTTTCAATTTGCGTGACGATTGGTTCGGTCCCCTAGGTAAAGGCGGCCGTCATTCATACCTAATCAAACGTGTGCTCCTTCGGGACTTGCAGTCGACGAACTTTCTGCAGGGTGTGTCGCTGCTCTATTCGCTGGAGCGGCGCACAGAGGACCGTTCCGGAAAGGAAGTTGCTGGCGTCACTGCAAAGCGTGAGCATATTCTTGAGATGCCGCTCAGTGCGTTTCAGAAATGGTCTGAGCCACTAACCAAGGGCTTCAAGCAGGTAGAGCGTTTTCTGCGGAGCGAGGGCTTTCACCACCCGAAGTTTCTCTCTTACCGTACGCAGCTCACACCCCTCGCTGTGGTACTGACGCATCTGGGGGAACGTTGGCTTGAGCAGGCTTCAATCCGAACCGCCTCGACACACTCCGCTCACGAACGAGTGCCGCGTACCGTGGGCTCTATGTGCTGCTCCAGCGTGAAGGCGCCTGTGACTTCTTTTGGAAGGCGCGCATGATTGAGCTTGAGCACGATGACGCAAAGCTCGACATCCACCACATTTTTCCGAAGAAATGGTGCGAGAACAACGGCATTTCTTCACGCGTCTTCAACGCAATAGTCAACAAGACGGCCATCTCATCCAAGGCAAACAGAATGATAGGTGGCAAGGCGCCATCGCAGTACCTCGCGCAAATTCAAGACCACGCCCAGGTGAAGCTAACCAATGCTGCGATGGACGACATCCTCAAAAGCCATGTGATAGACCCGATGTTGCTGCGAGCCGACTTGTTCCAGGAATTCTACGTAGCGCGAAAGGCTGCACTGCTGAAAATTGTCGAGCGCGCCAGGGGCAAAGTATCGGTCGAGGCATCGCCTGTTGTGAGCGATGACGAGGAGGATGAAGAAGAGGGCGAAACCACCTGAACAGTTCTTGCTCCATGCATCCTTCATTTCGCCCAAATACACGTCAACAACTGACAAAGGCGAAGCCGAGCGGGCAGCGCCAATGACAGCACAAAACCAAGTCCAGCAAACGGCGTGCTTCCACTCGCCGTGCAACCATAGCCCGGGCTTTCTCCCATTGGCTTTTCAGGTTGGCCAGCTTCGGCGTTATTCCCCATTGCCTCGGAGTTGCCACCACCGCTTGAGTCGCCACCTCCACCGTTGCCACTGTCATCCACGCGCTCGCCAACACGCGTGGATTTGTTTTTCTATGGACTTCAAGCGTTTTTGTGCTGCTGCAACCCGCTATGACAAAACCTGCCAGAGTTTTTGAAGCCTCATGCTAAAATGCAAAGGCCGCGCCGGAGTGGAAGCTGAAGAGGTTCAGACTGCCTCCGGACATGGTGGAAAACCCGTGGCCTGCGCTGATTTTGGCCCAGAGTTTAAAAGAAGAGGTGACGCCGTATTCCAGGCCTGTTGACGCTACCAAAGGAATAAACGCGGAAAATTTTCCCTTGGTCCACAACTCCAGCGGAATTTCAAAAGCCACCGACGCTATAAAATTGGACGTCAAGCGAACACCTGCGCTGAAATCCATGTGCAAAAGGACGTCAATAGCAGTCCCCTGCCCCCCTCCCAAAAATGCGACACGCAAACCCGGCGCACCCCCCGCTGACAAACCCACTTTGCCATTGTCATAGAAGGAATAGCGGATGGCCCCTTGAAAGCGCAACGCAAAGTCCTCGTCGCGTATCTCCGACCAATTCAACTCGAGAATGCCTCCAACGTCGAGCCTATCCAAAACACCTACCAAAAACTTCGTCTGCAGCCCCGGCACACCAATGCCTGTCTGCAACACCATATGCTTGTTCGTCGAAAACCCACCCAACAACCCAATAGAGTTAGAGCCTGCTGCTGCCTCCTCTTGCGCGAACGCTGTTGGAGTTAACAAGAAAAGGCCTAATATTAACCAGTGCTTCTTTTTTAACATGCTCATATGCACTCCGGTGAGGGGGAAAACCATTGCTGCAACAAATCTCTCTCCAAACGAAGAAGGCCTTCTTGTGCACGCAAGGCCGCACACTCCAATGACTCTGCACCGCATAGGGGCTCACACCACTCTATATAAACCTTCACCTTCGGCTCCGTGCCTGAGGGCCGTACCAACACACGGTGCCCTCGTTCCAAAACAAAAGCCACCAAATTGGAGGACGGCAATCCAAGCTGTGTGCTCTCTGTGCCAACCACGCACAGCCCTGTTTGATAGTCACTTATAGAAACCACCCGCGACTCCCCTAACTTCCAAGGTGGAGATTTGCGCAAACCATCCATGAAAGCAAATATTTTCTGCATAGACTCCCCTCCAGGAAATGTGAGGCTCTTCTGACGGGAGGCATGAAAACCAAAGCGTCGAAAAATTTGCTCCAAATAGTCCACAAGCGTCTGCCCTTGTGCAGCGCAATGAGAAGCCAAGTCGGCTGCCAGCAAAGCTATGGAAATGCCGTCCTTGTCCCGAATGGCCGTACCCGCGCAATAGCCCAGGGCTTCCTCAAAACCGAAAACAAACTCACAAGCTTCCTTCCGCTCCAACTCAAGAGCGCGGTTCGCTATCCATTTGAAGCCCGTCAGCGTCTCCTCATACCTCGCGCCCAAAGCTTTGCACATCCGCCCAAACAGAGAAGTCGACACCACCGTGCTCAACAACAAAGGTTTGCTCCACGCCCGCTGCGTCAACAAATAGTGCCCCAACATGACGCCCAACTCATTGCCTGAAAACATGCGAAACTTCCCCCGGGCGTCCCGCGCACCCACGGACAGACGGTCCGCATCCGGGTCATTCGCCAACAACAAGTCGGCTTGGCATGCCTCCACAACCTCCATCGCCAAATCCAACGCACCCGGCTCCTCAGGGTTTGGAAACGACAACGTCGGAAATGCAGCGTCCGGCGTGCACTGGGCCTCCACACGGTGCGGTGCCCCATAGCCGGCCTCTCCCAAAAGCCCCTCTACCCAGGGCGTGCCTACCCCATGCATCGCCGTGTAGGCCACCCTCAACGGCGCCGCCTCCCCCCGTATGCGCAACCCCAACGCCCACTCCCTATAGGCCGCCGCCATCTCCTCCCCTAAATAGCTCCACCCCACAGCCCCTCCCTCTGCTCCACCGGCCCCTCCCTCCTCCTCACGGGTTATTGGCCCACCACTGCCTCCCCCCGGTGGCACCCCACTGCTTCCTGGTAATACCCCACTGCCTGCGGGTGGCACCCCACTGCTTGCGGCCCCCCCTGGGCACAGCGGTACCCCACTGCTGCTTGCTGATACCTTAGCACTGCCTGTTGCTGCCCCCCCTGTATGCACGACTGGGGTCGACGGCACCCCACCACTGCTTGCGGGCGGCACCCCTGTATGCCCCAGGGGCGCCTCTAGCATAGGTGTTTCGAGGAGGGGGGCCCTCCCTATGGAGGGGGGGAGGAGCGTACGTATGGCTTTCGCGGGGCCTGTGCGCGCTATCTCTGCCGCTATGCCCTCGTCGTGCGGTGGAATGAGTTGGGCGCCATTCTCCCAATATGCCTTGTAGCCGTTGTAGGAGGGGGGGTTGTGGCTCGCTGTCACCATGACGCCGGCTGCCGCGCCCACCCTCAACAACGCAAACGGCACCAGCGGCGTCGGACAGGGGTGCTCCCAAAAAAATACGCGAAAACCCTCCGCTCTAAATACGCCCGCCGCCTCCCAGGCGAAAACCTCACCCCCTCGCCTTGCATCCCTCCCCACCACCACCCCTCGGCTTTGCGCCCCCTCTATATGCGCCTTCAAATAGCGCGCAAAACCCAAACTCGCCTTGCGTATGACGGAGCGGTTGATGGCGTTGCTGCCTGGCCCTATCAACCCGCGTAACCCCGCTGTCCCAAAACGCAAAGGGCCCCCCATGCACCCCTTCAATATGTCGGTCGCCCCCTCCCTTACCCACTTTCTCAATAGCTGCGCGTCCGCAGCGTCCACATCCCCCTCCGCCCAGGCCAACGTATGCTCATAAAGTGCCTTTTCGTCCATAACAACGCCTTCCTTCAGGCCCCCAGGTGCTCAAACGCCACCCCGGGTCGTTAAAATTCACTTTGCGCCAACGCCACTCCCGCGGAAGTGCCCAAACGGTTGGCCCCCGCCAATAATAGGGCCACCGCCCCCTCTGCCGTCCGAATGCCCCCGGAAGCTTTGACGCCCATCCCGCCCCCCACCACACGGCGCATCAACGCAACGTCGGCTTCTGTCGCTTGGCCCGGTGCAAAACCTGTGCAGGTTTTGACAAAATGCGCCCCCGCCGCCTTGGCCAAAAGACAGGCCGCCTCCTTCTCCTCCTCTGTTAGCAAACCCGCCTCTATAATGACTTTTATCCAGGCGCTTGGGGCAGCTTTCACAACGGAGGCAATGTCGTGGCGCACATATGCATGGGCCCCCTCCTTCAATGCCCCTATGTTGAGTACCATGTCCACCTCCCCCGCCCCTGCCGCCACCGCCTCCCGCGCCTCAAACGCCTTCACCTCCGGCAAAGTCGCCCCCAACGGAAAACCAACAACGGCTACCGCCTTCACAGGGGCCTTGCCAAGGGCTTTTACCAAAGTCTCCAGTTGGCATACGTTGACACATGCCCCCCCAAAACCCCATTGAATGGCCTCATCAGCAAGGCGTACCACATCGGCCCGCGTCACATCCGCCTTCAGCAGAGTATGCTCAATAAACGGACATAACGCCAAAGGGCTTTTCAGCTGCTCCCTGCCTATGGGGAGCAAGTTTGGCAAACGGAGACGTCTTTCTTCTGTCATGGCAATAAATGTGGCAAGGTATAGGGTGCAGGTTTGTTGTTCTTTGAAGCATGGACGGTTGGTTTTTGAAACATTCGCTATATAAACACACAACGCACGTGCAACCGTGTCTCATGCGGCTGTTCGTGTCCAGCGCTTGTGCACATTTGTTCGGCTCGTTCGGAAAGTGTGTGTTGGGCGTAAAAAATTGTGCCAGAAGGAGGCTCTTTTGAATTTGAAGGCGGTGGTAATGACGACTTTGGTTGCTTTTTCGGCTGCATGGGCGGAAGTTCCGCTGGTTCCTCGCGACGCACTCTTGGGAAATCCTGAGCGGGCATCGCCGAAAATTTCTCCAGACGGCAAATGGCTGGCTTATATCGCTCCGGACAGAGAAAATGTCTTGCAAGTCTGGGTGCGCAGCATTGACAAGCAGGACGAGCGCGTCCTCACCCAGGACAAAAAGCGCGGCATCCGCTTTTTCTTCTGGGCCTATGACAACCAACACCTGCTCTACATGCAGGACATAGACGGCAATGAAAATTGGCAACTCTTCGGCGTCAACGTGCATACCAAACTGACACGTGCTTATACGGCTTTTCAGGACGTGCGCACAGGCGTTAACGGACTTAGCCACAAAAAACCCAATGAGGTGCTTGTTACGCTCAACCTTCGCAATAGGACTTTGTTTGACGTCTATCGCCTTGACTTGGCAACAGGTGCCCTCGCCCCGGACACGCAAAACCCGGGAGACGTTGTTGGGTGGGACGTTGACAGCAACCTCGTCGTCCGAGGCGCCTATGCACAACTCCCCTCAGGTGAAAAAGAAATTCGCGTCCGCTCCTCGGCAAGCACCCCTTGGAAAACACTGTTCAAAGTCAGCTGGGAAGAGGAAGTCGGCATCATCGGCTTCAACGGGGAAGGCGACAAAGTCTATCTCTCGACAACGCTCGCCAGCAATACGGAGCGCATTGTTGAGTTGGACTTGCTCCAAGGGACAGAAAAACTCATCGCTCACAACCCGCGCGTGGACAGCCATGGCATTTTGGTGCACCCAACGCGACACCACCTCCAGGCCGTCTCCTATGACGCGGGCAAGCCTGTGTGGGATGTGAAGGACAAGGACATTTGGACGGACTTTGAAGCCCTTAAAAAATTGGATGAGGGTGTTTTTAACCTCGTCAGCCGTGACTTGGCCGACAAACTTTGGACAGTCGCTTCAGAGCGCTCTGACGGCCCTGTTAAGTATTACCTCTATAGCCGGGAGAGCAAAACCCCCATCTTCCTCTTCTCCAACCGCCCCAAACTCGAAAACGCCAAACTCTCCAAAATGGAATTCTTCAACATCCCTACGAGAGATGGCCTGAATATGCTCTCCTATCTCAGCTTGCCCCCTGAGTCCTCCGGCAAAAACCTCCCCATGGTGCTCCTTGTGCACGGTGGGCCCTGGGCGAGGGACTATTGGGGTTATGACGCAGAAGCCCAACTGCTTGCCAACCGCGGTTATGCCGTCCTCCAAGTCAACTATAGAGGCTCCACAGGCTTCGGAAAGGACTTCTTGAATGCCGGCGCCAAACAGTGGGGCCGAAAAATGCACGAGGACTTGCTTGACGCTGTCAACTGGGCCGTCAAACGCCAAACGGCGGACCCCAAAAAAGTCTGCATTATGGGCGGTAGCTACGGCGGCTATGCGGCTTTGTCCGGGGCCGCTTTTAGCTCCAACGTCTTCGCTTGCGCTGTCGATATTGTGGGCCCCTCCAACCTCATGACGCTTGTCCAATCCATCCCCCCCTATTGGAAACCCATGCGCGCTACCTTTGACAAACGCATGGGCAACATAGACGACCCCAAGGACCAGGAGCTCCTCAAAAAAGCCTCCCCCCTCTATGCTGCCGACAAAATTAAAATCCCCCTGCTCATCGCCCACGGAAAAAATGACCCCAGAGTCAAAGAAGCAGAGTCCCAACAAATTGTGGAAGCCATGAAAAAGAACGGCTTGCCCGTCACTTATGTCCTCTATTCGGATGAGGGACACGGTTTTGCACGCCCCGAAAACCGTACGGACTTCTATGCCAGAGCAGAAGCTTTCTTGGCCCAAATCCTCAAAGGACGCGCGGAACCCTTGCAGGGAGAACGTATTCCCGGCTCAACAGCCCACGTCATCGTCATCCCCGCAAAACCTAAAAAATAACACCCTCTTTGCCTGAAAATATGCAAGCTTGCTTCAAAAATACATAAAAAGGCGTACATATTCAGCCCAAAAGGCTTGTGTGTACGTCTTTTGTGTGCGCTCATTTGGCCTCTTCGAAAAATAATTCTAACTCTTGGTTCGGCGCATGTTATTGCGCCGCGGCATACCTAAAGGAGAAGCGATGTCGACGTATAAAAAGTTTTGGAGCTTTCTAATAGCTCTGCTTCCAGGGCTGGCGTTCGCATCTGAAGCCAACCTGGTTTTGCCAGATTTGTCTGAAGTCACATTCCTCGGAAATATGAACGGAAAAACACTGCTAATGGTGGGGATTGCCCTGTCCTTTATTGGCGTTGTTTTCAGCTTCATCCAATATTCCCAACTGAAAAACCTGCCCGTCCACAAGGCGATGAAAGAAATTTCAGAGCTTATTTATGAAACTTGCAAAACTTATCTGCTGACTCAAGGAAAGTTCATTTTGTTCCTCGAGGTGTTCATCGGCGCCATCATGGTGTGGTATTTTGGGTTTTTGGCTCCCGCAGAAGGTGAGTCCGCTCAAGTCCCCGGCGCCATGCGCGTCGCCATCATCCTCTTCTTCTCCCTGCTGGGCATTGCCGGCAGCTTCTGCGTCGCTTGGTTTGGCATCCGCGTCAACACCTTCGCCAACTCCCGTACCGCCTTCGCCAGCTTGCGCGGCCGCCCCTTCCTCACCTATGACATTCCACTCAAAGCCGGCATGAGCATTGGGATGATGTTGATTTCAGTGGAGTTGATTTTGATGCTCGCCATCCTCTGCTTTGTGCCCGGCTACCTCGCCGGGCCTTGCTTCATCGGCTTTGCCATCGGTGAGTCCCTGGGTGCCTCCGCCTTGCGTATTGCCGGCGGCATCTTCACAAAAATTGCCGACATTGGCTCGGATTTGATGAAAATTGTGTTCAAAATTAAGGAGGACGATGCACGAAACCCCGGCGTCATCGCCGACTGCACCGGTGATAATGCCGGTGACTCCGTGGGCCCCTCTGCGGATGGTTTCGAAACCTATGGCGTTACGGGTGTTGCCCTTATTACGTTTATTCTGCTGGCTGCGGCAGGCTCCCCTCAAGTCCAAATCCAACTGCTCGTGTGGATTTTTGCCATCCGCGTGACGATGATTCTCACCAGCTTCTTGTCCTATCTGCTCAATGCTGCTGTCCAAAAAGCCAAATATAAAAACGCCGCCAAAATGGACTTCGAAAAACCGTTGACTCAACTGGTTTATATCACCTCAGTGGTTTCCATCGGCATGACTTTCCTCATCTCCTGGCTGCTTATCCCCAGCATCGCCGAGGACTCCAGCCTGTGGTGGAAACTGTCCCTCATCATTACTTGCGGCACCATCGCAGGCGCTGTCATCCCCGAAATGGTCAAAGCCTTCACCTCCACAGGCTCCCGCCATGTCCGAGAAGTCGTCACCGCTTCCAAAGAGGGAGGCGCTTCGCTGAATATTATTTCTGGCTTGGTTGCCGGAAATTTCAGCGCCTATTGGCTCGGCATGGTGATGGTGGGCCTCATGGGCCTGGCTTATTGGACTTCTCTGCATGGACTTCAAGTCCTATTCCCCTTGACGGGTACCACCATAGACCCATCCCCCATCTTCGCCTTCGGCCTGGTTGCCTTCGGCTTCCTCGGTATGGGGCCTGTCACCATTGCCGTCGACTCCTATGGCCCTGTGACGGACAACGCTCAGTCCATTTATGAGTTGTCACTCATTGAAGAAGTCCCCAATGTCAAAGAAGAGGTGAAAAAAGACTTCGGCTTTGAGCCGGACTTCGACAAAGCCAAACTCTATCTCGAAGAAAATGACGGCGCAGGAAATACCTTCAAGGCCACCGCCAAACCTGTGCTCATCGGCACCGCCGTCGTCGGCGCAACGACGATGATTTTCTCCATCCTCTTCTCTGTGACAGATGGCCTTCGCGAAGGCTTGCAGTTTCTGTCTCTGGTGAATGCGCCTTTCTTGCTGGGCCTTGTGACAGGTGGCGCCATCATCTATTGGTTTACGGGTGCTTCCATGCAGGCTGTGGCCACAGGCGCCTATCGCGCAGTGGAATTCATTAAACGAAATATTAAACTCGACGGCACCAGCAAAGCCTCTGTCAAAGACTCCAAACGCGTTGTCGAAATTTGTACCCTCTATGCGCAAAAAGGCATGCGAAATATTTTCTTCGCCGTCTTCTTCGCCACCCTCGCCTTCGCTTGTTTTGAGCCCGCCTTCTTCATCGGCTACCTCATCTCCATCGCCCTCTTCGGCCTCTTCCAGGCCCTCTTTATGGCCAACGCAGGCGGCGCATGGGACAATGCCAAAAAACTTGTCGAAACAGAGTTGCAAGCCAAAGGCACAGAGTTGCATGCCGCAACCGTTATCGGCGACACCGTCGGAGACCCTTTTAAGGACACCTCTTCTGTCGCCCTTAACCCCATTATTAAGTTTACCACCCTGTTCGGCTTGCTCGCTGTGGAATTGGCCATCTCCCTCGGAGCCCAAGAAGAAGGAAAATGGTTTGTGGCTACCCCCACCACCTTCGGCCTCTCCGCCGCCTTCTTCGTCGTCGCATGCTTCTTCATCTATCAGTCCTTCTATGGCATGCGCATCCGCGATAACTCCCAGGAAACCCCCTCCAAAAACCCCAACTCCGCTTCAAACCCCACTTCCTAAAAAACCCCCCCCAACCCATGGCAAGCAACGGCCTCTCCCTCCTCCGCCTCACCTTCTTGGGTACATCCGCTGCAGCCCCTACGCTGCAGCGCAATGTCTCAGGCCTCATGGTGAAGGCGGACTCGGAGTTGTTCCTGTTTGACTGCGGAGAAGGCTCTCAACGGCAGATGATTCGCTATGGGACAGGCTTTGCCGTCTCTAGGGTTTTTTTTACGCACTTCCACGCGGACCATTACCTCGGTATTATTGGCTTCTTGCGTACCCTCGGTATGGGAGGACGTACAGAAGCCATGCAACTGTTTGGCCCCGTGGGAGCCAAACGCATTCTCCTGGCAGCCTTGCACCTCGGAATTGAAAAACTGGCTTTCCCCATCGACATTGTCGAGCTCAACGGCGACGAATGCTTGCCCTTCCTCGGCTTGTCGGTTTGCACCGTGCGCGCAGACCACCGCGTTCCCGCCCTAAGCTTTGTCTTGAAAGAAAACAACCGGGCAGGACGCTTTAACCTGGAAGAGGCTTTGCGCCTCGGGGTTATGCCAGGGCCTGACTTCGGACGCTTGCAACAAGGCTATGCTGTGCAAAATAAATATGGCCAGACGGTTTCGCCAACTCAAGTCATCGGCGAAAAACGCAAAGGCCGCATCCTCGCCATCTCCGGGGATACTCGCCCCAACCCCCTCTTCGCCCAAGCAGCTGCTGACGCGGATGTGTTGATTCATGAGGCGACTTTCTCTGACGAGGAACACACGCGCGCGGCACAAACCAAACACTCCACTGCACGCGAGGCCGGAGAAATTGCCCAACTCGCCCATGCCAACCGCCTCGTGCTGACACACCTCTCCTCCCGCTTCCACATGGATACCTCCCCACTGGTCACCCAAGCCAAGACCGGCTTCCAAAACACCGTCGAAGTGGCCAATGACGGCATGCAAATGGAAATCCCTATGTGCAACGTCGGCACTTAGAAGGCGGCCTTGCCCTCAATGCGTTAGCCACCATACAAATGATATGCTGATGCAACAGAGCACAAAACACACAACGGCGCGCAACAACAACGAGGGTGGCTTGCGCTGCACCTGCGGTTGCTGCACAGCTGCGTCGTCCAATGTCTGCGCATTCGAAGGACACTCGTTGGCGGGCCATAAGTCGGCCAACACCTCTATGCCATTCAGCTTGATATAGTGTGGGCGTGCTCCACTGTCGGTTTTGCCTGCTTCCACTTTGTGTCCAGACATGCTGCCTCTCCGGTACGCCAGAGTTAAACACTACAAACTAAACACCTCCAAGGCTACTTGGCTTGAAGAGAAGTTTCAACCCGAAGCCAAACAAATGGTGACTTCAATAGGCGAATACTTCGGCACACATGCCCACCCTTCCCCGCTCCACACATATACGCCCTCCTTCTCAGTGCCCCCCTCTTCTCCGAGGCTCCAAGGCTCCAAGGCTCCAAAGCTGCCCCCTCCCTCCTCCTCCTGGTTTGTTCCATTTAGGTGGGGTTTAAAGGCGGGCGTTCTCTTTGCCTACTTCACCCCGTTTGGATTGTTGCCCTAGGCAGTGTCGTTCATAAATTTTGCCCTCCGGGCGGGGTTCTGTTGCCAACTGACAACGCTTTTTTGGGCCTGCGGCCCGGGCCATTTTTGGAAATGCTTCTCTTTGCCCTTCGGGCGAGTTTATTTAACTGACAATGTTTTTAAGGGCCATGCGGCCCGCGCTTTTTTTGAAAACATTTCTTTTCACCCTTCGGGCGTTGTTCTTTCCTGGGCCTGCGGCCCGAGCTTTTTCGCCCATTGGGGCATTTTGCCTCCGGCGGGGAACTTTTTGCTCGCCCAAAAAGTTCCTCAAAAACGGCTCCCTCCGGTGGCCCTGCGGGGCTTCCCGCATCACTTCCGACCCC
>Ga0209755_10003283_pt1 | contig 20529 bp, 24 predicted proteins | sample TergutCo191P1_FD_187301 | JGI IMG/M metagenome (GOLD analysis project Ga0209755, IMG submission 187301) | Cornitermes sp. P1 segment gut microbial communities from Petit-Saut dam, French Guiana - Co191P1 (SPAdes) (version 2) | ecosystem: Host-associated > Arthropoda: Insects > Digestive system...
AAGACAGTGCCTTGAAAAATGGGGAAACTAAAAAAAATAGGTATTGACAGATTAACAGAACTATGGCAGGTGCGAGCGTTAATAAAAACTCCCTTTCAATCAACTGTTTTACCCGTTTCAACAAGGGGGCAACTGACGATACTTTTTCAAACACTGAAGCCTTTGAAGTTATAGATGGTCTTTGATTAAATAGAAATCCCAAAAGCCCCCAACTCTTTAAAAAATCGAATAACCCTCTACTTATAGTTTTTGTTGACGCTTGCGCCAGTTGGAGGACAGCGAGGGAAGCAAGGCAGAAGCTGAAAAGAGTTCCCATGTCATGACCGACTAGCGAACATTGACGCAAGACGAGCGACCCACGCAAAAAACACCCAACTAGTACACAGTATCAAAATGAAGTTGCTGACCGCAAACATGATTTTGATTACTGGCTACTTGTAAGGTGTCCAACTATAAACTTTTGAAATTAAAAAGGTTGCCGTATCTTCAAAGGGCTGGCACCCTCTGAAGCATATGCAGGTAATTACGCTACCCACACATACAGTTTCATCATATGGAACTGTCACGCAACGAATATATTATAACATTTTTCGGCTTGCTTGTGTAGGGATATTTTCAACTAAGTTACAACTTACCCGATTTTATTTCACTACGACAAGGAGGTCTTTTTGACATGGCAAAAATCAAGAAACAACGACAACGCACTTTCAAAGTAGGTGCAGACTTGGACGGTATCCCATTTATTAGGTTCGGTGGTAAATACTTAAGCCGTGAGCTTGGTTTAAATGGTGGCGAACGGTTGGAAGTAACCCGCATTGATGATTGTATTATCTTACGCCAGTTTTCAATCGAAGAGGTTGAACAATATGAAGCCACCAAACAAGCAAATGAACAAAAAGCATTGCTTAGAAAATTGTTTCCACGTAAACAACAAAAACAACTTACGGCTTTAATGGTAGCTGAAAATCGTGCAGATGGCTACAGTATTGCCAACGAAATCAATCACAACCAAATACTTGAAAAGCATAGAAAAATAAGGACTAACTTAATAGGAGCTGAACAACATGACGAATTTTAAATTTATATCGGATTTACTCAACATCATCAACGCATTATTACAAGAAGGCGTTACTGGTTGTAGCGTCCACAAAGCAAGGGGCTATCTTGCTGAATTATTTGATAGCTTTGAAGAACATGAGGGCATAGAAATTAATGCAACTAGCGACCGTGGCGACCTCGAATTATATGCCTATCTTATCGACAGTTTACACCAAGACGGTTATAGTCTTTGGTTAGAGGAACAAGAACAGAAAATCAAGCCGACACTTTCAGAAGATGAATTTATTCAAGAACTATACAAGCTAACAGGTGTACCTTTCGATTTACAAGGACACAAAAGCGAGGTTGATTTTAATGCAATTTAAAGAATTGACTATCACCAAAAAAAGTGCATTTCCACAATTATGCTTAAATGGTAAATGGCTTGAAGAATTAGGCTTTACCGTTGGTCTTGGTGTTGGTATCATCTTTAAAAATTCATGCTTAACTTTAACCGTTGGCGGTACTGATTTACAGGTTGAAAGTCGCATGATACGCAAGCGACCACGCACGCATTTAATCATTAATGCCTTATGGCTTAAAAAGTATGGCTTAAAGGTTGGCGACAAAGTTGGTTTGACCCTTGAACATGGAAAAATACAAATCCAGAAAATCAACAAATATACAATAACCGAACAATCGGCATAAAATCAAAACAAAAAATATCGGAGGTTTTACACCATGAAAAATAATTGTATTCGTAACGCTACAGACTTAACCAGTTTTATAACGGCAATGGCTCACACTGGATTACAATGTAAATGCGAAAGTTGCGCCAAACCACAAGAACAGGCACAACAGCGACAAAAGGAAAACACATATTTAGTTAATGAGATAGCTAACTCATTAATGACAGCTAGGATTTAGCCCTAGCCCAAAGCGTGCAATGTTATGTATGCTTTGGGGTGGCGTTAAAATCACTGATACAGGTTTAAGAATTTGAAAATTTTGCTGATATACTCTATGCGGATAACGTGGGCTTTTGTTGTTGACGCTTTTCACTAAGGTTGCAGATTTTCATTTCTAGCCTTAAGCGTGTAATTTTGCTTATACGCTTAAGGGTGGATTTTCCACCTGTACAGTTTGCTTTTTAGAAATGTTTGAAAAATTTTGCTGACATACTTTGTGCGGACTATGGTTTTTTCATCATGCCATTATTGACGCTTTTCATTAAGGTTGCAGATTTTCAATTTCTAAAGCTGTACAAGGTTGTGTAATTTGTTCGGATATTATGCGACCTTGTATGCTTTAGATTTATTCATCTAATGCAGACCAAATCTAAACTTATAAATTATTGTAATGCCGTGGCTTCATCTCGGTATCATACTAAAGTTAAGGCTGTGTTTACGGTTTGGAACGTTCTTTGACAAGTTTTTTAAAGCAATCATAGCCCCATGACATGAGGATTTTTTGCCATGTTTTCATGTGGCTATACCTTGCTTTAAAATCAAAATATACTGGAGGTTTTACCATGATAAATAGTACAAAAACATACCCGATACACCCACGCATGACCCGCACGTATGGAGGCGTGGACTCACACAAAGACAGCCATACCATTGTATTTTTAAATTGTTTCCATGACAAGCTAGGCGAAATAACTATCGGTAGCGCACCGAGTGAATTTTCAAAGTTTATCAAACGTGCAAAAAAATATCTTCAACCCAATACCACATGGGCATTTGGCTTTGAAGATACTTCAGCTTTTGGGCGGGCATTCGTGAAATATCTCGTTGAAAAAGGATATCACGTTAAACACGTTGAAGCGTCAAAAGTTGCGACTGAAAGAGGTCAAACCTTGCATAAAACCGATAGCTATGACGCTGAATGCGCCTGTAGAGTTTTGATAAATCAGTTCGACAGCTTACCAGACGCAAACCCACAAGATAAGTACTGGATTTTAACCAACCTTGTAACCCGAAGAAATGCGATTGTTAAAATTAATGTCATGGTCAAAAATTCGCTTCATGGTGCATTAGCTGATAACTACCCACATTATAAGCAGTTCTTTTCAACCGTTACCCGAGGAAGCGCACTTGCTTTTTATGACGCTTACCCATCACCGCACCACCTAGAAGATGTAAGCCTTGAAGAACTAACGGAATTTATAAAAACAGCGTCAAAGGGAATACTTGGAGCTAAAAAGGCGGAGCTTATTTTAAATCATGTCCAGCGTGATAATGTGCCGAAATTAGAGTACCAAGAAATACAAGATTTTACAGTGCGTTCACTTGTTCGCCAAGTTAAAAATAACCTTGAGGAACTACAAGCCATTGATTGCGAAATTGAAAAATTGCTTCAAGAATTTAACTACCCGCTAACGTCAATCAAGGGTATAGACAACCTAACTTGTGCCAAGATAATCGCTGAAATCGGCGATATTAGCCGTTTCAAAAGTGCGAAGCATTTAGCTAAATATTCAGGCGTTGCGCCTGTGACATTTGCCAGTGGAATGACCAATCTTCAGCGAGCGAATGCACGAGGAAATCGCAAGCTAAATGAAATTTTCTTTAAAATTGCGCTTGTTTCAGTTACTCCGATAGGTAAAAATAATGTGCTTGTAAATCCGATTTTCTACCACTATTTTCAAAAGAAATTGAGCGAGGGAAAAACAAAAACCCAAGCCCTTAAATGCGTACAAAGGCGATTAGTCAATATCATCTTCAACATTATGAAACATCAACGCCCATACAATAACCCCGAAAGAGGACACGCTCCGCAAGATAAACAAGTGGCTTAAAATCATTGTAAAATTCGCTTGTTTGCGGTATAATTGATTTACTATAAAGTTGTTGCATAACAGCTTTTGTTTTTAGGGTTTCTTATGCCCTTAGTTAAGGAGTAGGACTTATGTTCTACTTTCCCTAATTATATTATATTATGTGAAATTTGTCAATATGCAAGTCGTATCAAGCAAAAAAATTTCAATTTTTACTTGATACAACCTGTTTATAAGTTAATAAATGAATGAAATAGGAGATTAATACATGGATATGCAAATTATTTTTAATATAATTATCATTCTTCTGCTGGTTGTTACGATATTTTTGCTTTTTGTAAAGCGAGGAAAGAATGATATTCTGCGGATAGAAAAACTGTTAGAACAGGCCTCAGAGGCACAACGAGAGACCATTCAGCGACAGCTTTCAACCGCGACCACAGAACAATTTGAGCGTTTTGGGCACATTCAAGAAAGTGTTCAACAGACGTTAATGATGAACCGTGAAGAAACAAACAATCAATTGCGCGTTTTTAGTGAAACGATTAATACAACCCTTGAGCAGAAGATGAAAAGTCTTCAAGAAAGCAATGAAAAGCGACTTGAGCAAATGCAAGGTATCGTTGATGAGAAATTGCAGAAAACATTGGAAACAAGGTTAACCCAATCATTTGAATCAGTCGGAAAGCATTTAGAGAGTGTTCAACAAGGTCTCGGAGAAATGAAGTCTTTAGCTGAGGATGCTAAGAGTCTAAAAAATGCCTTGACCAACGTAAAAGACCGTGGGACTTATGGTGAAGTTAGGTTAGAACGGTTACTAGAAGACATTTTAGCACCGAGTCAATTCGAGAAAAATGCTCAAATTCAAGATGGGAAAACGGTTGAATTTGCGATTAAACTTCCTGGTAACGACAAGACACCTTTGCTTTTACCTATTGATGCGAAATTTCCAATTAAGGATTACAATAGATTAATGGCTGCTGAGGATAAAGTTGAAATCGAAACAGCTAGAAAAGCTTTACTTCAGGCAATCCGACGATTTGCAATCGATATTTCAAGCAAATATATTGCACCACCTAAAACAACTAATTTTGCACTTATGTTTTTGCCAACAGAGGGATTATATGCTGAAGTCATTCGAGAAGCCTCTTTTTTCGAAGATCTCCGTGAGAAGTATAACATTATCGTTGTTGGTGCAACCACGCTTTCAGCATTCCTAGGATCACTGCAAATCGGATTTAAAACACTTGCCATTGAACAACATTCACAAGAAGTTTGGGAAACATTAGGAAAAGTCAAAGGTGAATTTGAAAACTTTAAAGGTGCGCTTAACACTGCTCATCGACAAATTAAAACTGCAGAAGGTACCTTAGAAAAACTTTCAGGAACACGTATGCGTGCGATAGATCGAGCACTCCGAGGTGTAGAAAACATTGGATTATTAGGCAATGATAGCGATCTCTTTCTTATAGAAGATGAGCAAGATCAAGAATAAAATGACCTTTTTAGAGAAAATAATAAATTAATCATATATATGTGTATAAAATTACTGCAACTTGCACAAGATATAATTGGCATCAGTGAACTGTGCTAATTGCTGGTGCTCTCCCTTTTTTCCTAACCTACCTATACTTCCTAGGTAAACATTATTTTTTATGATACAAAAAGGCTATCTGTGTGTGCAACGGATGGTCTTTTTCTGTGCTGTTGTTATAACACTTTTGATAAAATTTCCTTTTACTTTAAATTGAATTCAATCTTGCTTTTTTTTCATTTTTCGAGTAAGATAGACATAATAAATAATTTCAAAAATAAATGAAAGAAGGTAAAAATAATGGCAAGATCCCTGTATATTCATATTCCCTTTTGCGACCAAATCTGTAGTTATTGTGATTTTCCGAAAATTTCTTCTAAAGATCAAGATATAGATGCCTATTTAGACGCTTTAATCGCTGAGATTGAGATTTATAGAAAGATGATTCATTTTGATAACAATTATAACAAGCTAAAAACAGTCTATATTGGTGGCGGAACACCAACAGCTTTAACAGTCAAACAGCTAGATAAACTATTTGGCTATTTGCACAGTATTATTGAATTTGAGTACCTACAAGAAGTATCTATCGAGGCAAATCCAGAAAGTTTGAATGACATAGAAAAAATCAACTGTTTAGTTAAAAATGGTGTTACTCGAGTTAGTTTAGGTGTGCAAACTTTTCAAGATGATCTTTTGAAAATCTTAAAACGAAACCACACTAAAGAAGATGTTATTGAAGTTATTGACAAACTTTCGCAAGCGGATATCGAGATCAATGTAGATCTGATTTACAGTATTCCCACGCAAACATTGGCACAATTGGAAGATGATTTGAAGGTCTTATTAACGTTACCTATTACCCATGTATCGGCGTACTCATTAATTCTAGAAGAACACACCGAACTGCATATTGCTTATACGAAAGATGAGTTAGAATTGCTTGATAATGATTTAGAGGCAACCATGTTTGAAACGGTTATTAATACATTGACCCATGCTGGATTTTCACATTATGAAATTAGTAATTTCACGCGAGGTAATCGAAGTTTCCATAATGAGACTTATTGGAAAAACGAGCCTTATATTGGTGTTGGACTTGGTGCGCATGGTCAGTTAAAAATTTCTCCTTATGAAAATATGAGAAAAACTGATGGGCACTTGCCATTGCCACTGTTACCAATATTTAGACTTTCAGAACTTCCTGAAAGGAAAAGGCGTTATGAAAATACGCGTTCTATAACTGCTTATAAAAAAGCTTTAGCACAAGGTGATCGCCCTATTTTAAATGAGCGTAGATTATCGACTGAAGAACAAATTGAAGAAAGTATGTTCTTGGGCTTGCGTTTGCTAGAAGGTGTCAGACTGCATGCTTTGAAACAAAAATATAAAAAGAGTGCTTATCGGTTATATGAAGAAAAAATTAATAAGCTGCTAGAGCTCGGTTATATTGACTTTGAAGATCCTAACTGGTGGCAGGTAATAAAATTAACAAAAAAAGGGCTGATGATGGCCAATGATGTATTTGAGGAGTTTTTGTTATAAGGGTTTATTTATAGCTCATTATAACTATCTAAACGTCGTAGTACCAATGGTTTTATCGTTTTGAGTTGATTTACAGAGAACGTAGTAAATTACGTTTTGTAGCTATTAACGTAGTGAAAAGTGTATTAAATTTATTGCCAGTCAAAGCGTGAAAGTGACACTGAAAGATTGCTTATTGTGAGCAGTCTTTTTATTTTTATGGCTTTAAAAAATACCATCTAATTTAGACGGTATTTAAAGCTTAATAAGTAATTGATCGATAAGTTGTTCAAGTAAATCAATTCTGCTATGAACCGTTCCATCCATGTATAGATGGTAAATATTTTCATCGGTAGAAACTTTGATGTCTAGTTGATAACCTTTTGATAGGGCAAGCGCTCGAATGACTTCACGTTGGCATCTGCCGTTGCCTTCACGAAAGGGATGCATGTAGTTGAGGTTATCCAAAATACGAGCAAGATGGAAAATAATATCTGCTTTCTCATGCGCAGTATTTAAAAATGATGTGAGAAGCGAGTTCAAGTATTCTTCACCAGTGCCAAAAGATTGTATAGCCATAAACGGCTTGCCTTCTTTGGAAATATTGACACGACGATAATTGCCTGCCCATTCATAAATATCGCCAAAAAGGTGGGCGTGAATTTTCCTAACATCTTTCATATCGTTGACTAAAATCGGTTCTAAAACTAATTCAATTAATCGCCTGTTCACATGAAAATGTTCGTTTTGGTCTGCATCAGCACTGTCTTTAATACCTTGCTTATTAATGAGTGTTTGTCCATCAGGATAAATATAGATGAGGTCAGTATCTAGGTATTCGTATTCATCGTAGTTTTTTCTTGTCATCTGCCACGCCCCATTTTAGTTTCAGCATAAGCTTTCATGCGTTCAACGTCTTCTATTGTTGGGGTGTAATTTTCAATCATAGATGAACCGATGGCATACCAGACCGCATCAAAAATTCTTTTATTCTGAAAAGGAACACCTAATATGGTCATGTTTTCTTGATTAACTGTTAAGGTCATGTTAAGTCCTCCATCGCAATGTTTTCTTAATTTTATTATACCCGATTTTAGGTGATTTTACAATGGTTCCGAGGGGAAATAGTGGTGAAAATGTTGATGCTGAAATGAAGTTTATTGTCAATCAAAATGTAAAATATCTACATTGTAGCACAAATCATTTACGTTTTCACGTTGGCTTTTTGACTACGATTTGATAAAAGTCACACTATTGCACATTTGTGCGGAAAAATAATTACAATGCATAGCAACACTGTTCATTTTCGGATATAATACGTATACTAGGAGGTAAGAAAATGAACTGGGTTAATAGACTGCAAAAAATGATAGATTATATTGAGGAAAACATCATGATTGATATTGAAATGAATACTCTTGCAAAAATGATGCATTGCTCAAAACACGATTTTCAGAGAATATTCGCTTATTTAGTTGGTCTTCCTTTGTCTGAATATATAAAAAACCGAAGACTAACTTTAGCTGGTGAGGATATTCGAAATGCCAAAGAAAAAATAATTGATATTTCTTTAAAATATGGCTATGAATCCCATTCATCTTTTTCACGGTCTTTTAGAGAATTTCATGGGATAACACCGTCTGAAGTGAGAAAGAACCCAGAATTGTTACTGACTGAATATCCAATTTTTTCAATCTATCAATTACTGGAGGATTAAACATGTTTAAAAAAACTCATATTTTGACAAACGGAAAAAAGCTAGACATTATTCGGTGTATGGAAAGTGAGATTCCTTATATAAAAAGTCGTAAAAACATTATGGATAAAGAAGTCCAGAAACTCGCACATATGGGAACATATCAAACAACGAAAGTATATCTTTTTAAAAGATTGATGTCAGAGGATGCTACTGAAAGTGCTCATATGAAAGCTGCTTATATAAATATTCCTGCGGAGCGGATACTGTCATCACATAAAGATTTTTTCTTATTAGCTGTTATCGACGATGAGATAGCTGGCTATATCAACTCGATGGGTTTATGGCGAGATAATGAAGACTTCCCGGCGAGAAAAAACCTTTTTCTGTGGGATGTTGAGGTAATTAGAAAGTACAGGAAATTAGGGATTGCTACTTTATTGTTTGAATCATTGAAAGAATGTGGTGCGGAAAATGGGTATGAATATATATATTCAGATAGCAATACAAATTCATCGTGGATAAATGAGGATAATTCTGCTGGAATTAGTTTATTTCTTAAAACAGGAGCAGTCGAACTCAACAATGTTGATGCGATGCAAGCAGTGTTACTTGGTGAAGAAAATGAAAATCCTTACGATGCAATGGAATTAGATGAAGATGATAATATGTATGATAATGAAGTACATGAAGAAATAAAATCCTATAAATGGGAAATTTAGAACCCTAGCGAATCTCACGTCAATGTGAGTTCACTAGGGTTTTAGCTTAAATTTTAATGTCAATATCTTTTTATTCACCTTACGCCCGTTTCATGGAAAATCCAATTTCTATACAAGTCATTCCGACTGAAATCTCCTCATTTTTGTGAATGTCTCGAATTTTGAGGAGATTTCGGGTTATAAAAATCGTATTTGAAGGGTAAAAGATCCTATTTCTAGTTGAAACGACTAATTTTCTAGGCTTTTTGAGCCATGTCAACCATTATTCGAGAAAAAATCTCCTCATTTTTAGCAAAAAGTGGATTTTTGAGGAGATTTCGGCAGCGGAAGACGAGTGAAAACTAATTTATAAACCGATGTAATCTCAGAGGATGTTTAGTTGACAATTGCTACTTATAATCGCTATAATAAAGAGTAGGGATTGACCCATGATTAAACGATTAAAAATTAAGGAGTTTTGTTATGAATGGTGTGTTATTACTAAATAAACCACGAGGCATGACCTCGCATGATTGTGTGATGAAATTGCGACGTATGTTGGGAACAAAAAAAATCGGCCACACAGGCACGCTTGACCCGGATGTCGACGGTGTTCTTCCGATATGCATCGGTTCAGCGACCAAGTTGGTACAGTTTCTAACAGCCAAAACAAAAGAATACATTGGAGAAGTGACTATCGGCTATTCAACTACTACAGAAGACTCATCAGGAGAAGTCCTTTTTGAACAACCCGTAGTCAAGAACATCAGTAAACAGGAAATAGACGACATTTTCGCATCCATGTTAGGCACCGGGATACAAATACCACCTATGTATTCAGCAGTGAAAGTCAATGGCAAAAAGTTGTATGAATACGCCAGAGCAGGAATGGAAGTCGAACGACCACAACGCGAAGTCACCATTTTCGAATTAGAATTACTAGGCGAAATTCAGCACATAGATGGCTTAGTCAAATTTAAATTCCGCATTCGTGGTAGCAAAGGCATCTTTATTCGAACAGTCGCGCTCACCATTGGTGAAAAACTGGGTTATCCGGCTCATATGTCTGATTTAACCCGCATTGCATCAGGAGATTTTAAACTAGATAACTGTGTAACCCTTGATGAAGTCGAAAGTGGGGATTTCAAGTTATTAACAATTTCTGAGGCTTTATCTGACTTTTCCACAGTTACAGTGGATAACTGGGTGGAAAATCTGGTAAGAAATGGTGTAAAACTTCGAGAAAATCAAATTTTTCCACAGATAAAAGGAGAAATATTTCTCATCAAAGGACAAGACGGAACGCCACTTTCAATTCATGAATGGAGCGAGAAGCGACAAGGATACGTTTCCGTGCGTGGGTTGTGGTGAAAAAAATGGGCTGTTTTAGTAATAACCCATTTTTTTATTCTTCATTTTATCTAATCGGAACATTTTTAAAATGATACTGATCCTTTACCGCTCTATCAGCCTCTAACAAAGCTAAATCAGTTTTTAAAATATTATCTATTTTCTCTACAATTTCAGGTAAATGGTTTTGAACGACCTCCCATACAAGATCCATATAAACACCGTCATAATTATGAGCAATAACATTTCTAATATCTACAATTTCTCTCCAAGGAAAATCAGCATGTCGTTTTTTTACCTCCTCGCTGATAAACTTCGAATTCTCTGATATTTGTTCAATAGCAAAAACAGTGGCAAAATTCAATTGAGATATTTTCTGGAAATCTTCGAACGTTTTCCCTTCATTGAATCCAATATTCTCGCTTGCAAACCACTTCATGATTTCCAGTCGTTCTTTATCTGTAGGTTTAGCTTTGCTCATAGATGAGAACCCCCTCTTGCTCTATATGGTTGTAAATTGGACTGTCTTTGTCAATCCATTTTCTAAGAATCAAGTCAATTTCACAGTTTAATATATCTTTGAGTTTAATGCGTAAACTTAAAAAAGGAATACCGTTGATCTCACTATCAATAACTAAATCAATATCACTGCTACTCGTAGCGTGCCCCCTAGCATGTGAGCCAAAAAGAACAGCCTTTTTAATGTCATGGTCGTTAAAAATCGGATTTAATTTGCTTTTAATTTCTTCAATTGACAACATGATAGCAACCTCCTTATTTTTTTCATTAAGCTCTATTAATTATTAGTATACCATATTGAATATAAAAATTCCATGAATAAGTAAATAAAAAACACGCTACGAACCAAAAAGGGCTAGTAGCGTGGGAAATAGTTGTATAGGAATGCTCATATCAACGAACTAGATAACTCATGGCTTGGCAGAAATTCTATTGGGTCATGAGTTTTTTCGCATCGGATTTGCCTAGCTACTTCATTGTAACATTGTGGCATCTCCTATTTGAATCTTTGTCGTAAGAACTCTCGTTAATTGAAGCGAGACATTTTTCAAACTACTTTTTTATGCGTGAGTTGTCATATTTCCGAATTAAAGTGAAATATTCTAACTCGTGGTTGATTACGATCTTAAGATTAAATTGTTTGTAATATTATTAAAATTGTAACTTTAATTACCAACCTAATCTTAGGACTTGTGCTTGTAAAGATTGTCTACCAAATTGCCACGGATCTGCATATGACCCTAATAATAGGTCTAATACATTCCCCGTAACAACTCCCCCTCTATCTAAGACAACGCCGTGGCCGATGCCTGAGATATAAATGATTGTTCCAAATGGAAATCTTCTATCAGCTGCAAGAATGCGAACTGTTCCAAATGTTGAATCATAGAAAGTACTTATATTTCTAACATCAGTACCGTTAGCTGTAATACCAGTACAACCTGGACATGTCGCTAAGTAGGCTGTCACACTTGCTGTGAAAGTCTCTAAGCTAGCTGTTGGTGTATTGTTATTAACATTTGCAGTATTACTATTGTTAGAATTATTGTTTGATGCTGGTGGCGCAGCTGGCACTTGCGCCGGTGGTGATGTTGGCTCGGGTTCCGGTTCTGGTTCAGGCTCTGGTACATATGTACCAATTGCCACGACGCGAGCTACACCTTCGTCAACAGTGATTGTTTCATCGCTGACGATGCCGTAGAATTTACCATTTCGGTATTCTGTTTCTACGGTTGTTTCTTCAACTTTAGGAGAACCTTCTACACGGACTTCTTCATCTCCTTCATAGAGATCCTCAGTGTAGATGTATTCTGTTTCCAATGTAAATTCTTCAGTGCTGATATCAACATTAAAGCTTACACGTGTTACTACAACCTCAACTGTACTATTACCAAATGTTGTTAGTATTGCTGGGTTGATTTGAATTTCTTCGCCTAAAGCATTGGTTCTGGTCATAATGATTTCAAGAAAATCATCATCACCTAACTCGATCTCGTGCTGATCTAGCACTTCAAACACATCAGAGTCCGTTGTCATGATTTGAAATCTAGTGCCTCCATCGTTAATTGTAACTGGGAAAGCACGTGTAACTTCAATTTCCATTCCATCGTATACAATGTCTTCCATTTCAACGCTAAATTCGTCAAAATTTCCGAAATGTACATAGCCGTCTGTTACTAAATCAAGTACAGTTTCAGCCTCTGTTGTGATTGTATTTCGCTCACCATTTTCGACAATGGTTACTTCATTCATGTTTACTTCAGTCAAGTTAGAATGCATGATTGCGAAGATACTAGTGGCAATCACTCCAATAGACATGATTCCACCTGTTATATCTCGTTTTACTTGCATGTGCTCTGTTATAATGCAGCTTTACTCATTAATAAGCTAGTACACTATAACAGTTCACCTCCTTCAATTGTCTAATGTAACACAAGAAAGTAATCGGATTTAGCCGTGAATATATAGCTAAAACTATCTAGAACTGAGCTTACGACAGAGATATAATACCATGTTATTCTTCAATAGTCAAATTTGAAAGGGTTTTAGCCTCAAAAAAAGTGTTTTAACTTGATGTAAAATAGCCCAATTAAAAGCACTTTTTTGATGAAATAACGGATTAAAAACCGACCTTTAAACTATTATAAATGAATAATGACATCAATTCGCACATATTTTTTATGCCATTTGCGAGCTTTTGTGAAGAAATTATCCCCAGGTAGCTTGTAAATTCAAATGAATCATTTTATAATGAATGTTGACATAACATTTTTTAGAGGGAGTGTGAGATGATTTATGGAAATTAATTCAAAAGGGCGTTTGATTCCAAATGTAAGCGGGGCGTTACGTAATCATTATATTAAAGTACCAACAGTAATTCGCGAGGCAAGTGGGATTCGAATTTTCGGAAAACGGATGAAATCATTTATTTTTACGACAGATGTAGCGATTATTAAGAATACAGACGCAGACGCGGTGATTGCGGTATATCCATTTACGCCGATGCCAACGATTACGCAAGCGATCATGTCAGTTTCAGATATTCCAGTTATTTGTGGCGTCGGTGGCGGTTTAACGCATGGGAAAAGATCAGCTAACATCGCCCTTCATGCAGAGTTTCAAGGGGCTTTGGGCGTTGTTTTAAATGGTCCAACAACAGATGAAACCATTGCTTATGTAAGGGAAAATATTGATATTCCCATTGTCATTACCATTCTTTCAGAATTATCTGATATCGAGGGGAAACTTAAAGCAGGAGCAGATATTTTGAATGTCAGTTGTGGTGCGAAAACTGCAGCGGTGGTAAAAAGTATTAGAAAGAGATTCCCAGAGATTCCAATTATTGCTACAGGTGGTCCGACTGATAAATCTATTTTAGATACCATTGAAGCGGGGGCGAATGCAATTACCTACACACCGCCGACTAATGGGGAATTATTTAGAGAAAAAATGGATTACTATCGTGAAATTGAACAACAAAAAGTGGATGAGCTTAACAAATAGGTATCCACTTTTAATATTTATAAATTTTTTAGTAACTGGATCGCTTTGGTAATCCACAACAAAGCACCTTCAAAGCGGTAACCTGTAAAGCCATTGTATTCGTCATAGATGAATCCTCCAATCGTCTCGTTTTATCATTTAATCTAAGTTGTTAACATGAGTATACCACACAAAGAGAAAGATTAAAACTAGTTATAGCCGTTTGGCGAAATAATTAATCTAAAATAACAATCAACTTCTTACACATAAGACATTCCCATTCGCTCATACTAATCAAAAAGAGAATGCAAGGGTGATAAGATGAGTACACGTAGTGAGTTTCTTGGGACAGAAAATGTCCATAAATTAATTTTAAAATTCGGAAGTTTTTCCGTTATAACGATGCTAGCAACTGGTGCAGTGAGTATGATTGGAACTCTAATTGTATCAAAAGGAATTGATATTCATGCCGTCGGAGCAATGGGTGTCTTGTTTCCATTAATAACCGTTTATTTTGGATTTTCACAACTGGTTGCCATTGGTGCGGCCTCTTACATTTCTCGAATGCTTGGTCGTGATAAACACGCTGAGGTCAAGTCGGCGATTATCATTTCTTATGCCCTAACACTTGCTATTTCTATGTTACTCATTGGTTTTTCTTGGTTTTTCAAAGACCAAATTCTCACTTTTCTCGGTGCAGAGGGCGGCTATGAAGAGACTTCCCGTACTTACTTATCCTTTTTCATCTTCAGTATACCTTTTACTGCCATGACACTTCTTTCAAGTGCGATCTTTCGAGCATATGGAAAATTAAATCTCTCGATGCTTGTCATTTTAATTGAATCTGGTTTCATTATCGCCCTTGATGCATTGTTAATATTTGTCTTTAATGTTGGAATTATTGGTGTTGCCATTTCTCACGGGATCGCCGGTGCGATTGCTGCTACTCTTGGAATCATCTTACTTATTAGGCTTAACGGTGGCAAGAAAAATTTACAGTCTGCGCTAAAATGGGATCTAGGAATTCTTAAAAATATCGCTAATATCGGTGTTTCTGCACTTGGTCGTAGTCTTGCTGCGGCAGCGTTTGCCCTTATTTTAAATCAAGCGGTAGCTAAACTTGGTGGAGAGGAATCTTTGACAGCATTGGGAACTGTTAATCGAATTATTGTATTTTTACTTTTTGCGATTATGGGTGTTAATCAAGCAATGCAACCAGTGCTTAGTTATAACTATACCGCGGAAAAATTTAGTCGTGTAAAGGAATCTTTGAAATATGCTTTGATTTATGCGAGTTTGTTAGGTCTTATTGGGACATTTTTAGGTATTTTTATTCCTGGGGGTGTAGTTGGTATTTTTACAAATGATGCTGATGTTATTGATGATGCAACATTGATCTTTAGAATGCAACTTGTTCTTTATTTGACTGTTGGCTTGCAGACTTTATCAGCAACTTATTTTCAAGCGATTGGGAATGCTTGGAAAAGTTTCTTTTTATCTGTGTTTAAATCCCTGCTTATATTGATACCGCTTGTTTACTTTTTACCTTATGTTTTAGATGGAGATGTCCTTGCGCTGTGGTGGATTTTTCCGATTTCTGATGTTTTAGCAACTATTGTTTGCTTATTCCTGTTGGGTCGAGATGTTAAAAAATTAGTCTAAGTAACTTATTAATTTTCAACGCCTTTTATCAAGTTATCGAAAAATATGAAACAACATTGTAATTCTTATTTCATTTTTTCGATTCTTATTTATTCTAACCCAAAATCCAAGTTAAATTAAAAGGGTAAGAGACTAATTATTTTCAAATTGATTTTGAAAATTCACAGTCTCCTACTTGTAATATTAAAATAGTTCTAATCCAAAAAAATTGAGTGGATTAGCTATTAGACCAAAAAAACCATATAAACGTTGTCCCGTGCTCTCGACGATGGAACTACCGATATGTATACCAACAATATGCCTTAGAAAATTAGTAGTATTAGTATTAGTAGCGATGTAGATTGGTCCTCCACTATCTCCATCTTGACTAAAATAGGATGCCCTGCTAGTATTTGTTATTCCTCCAGTGGTGCGATTCACTTGTAATATCTGCCCTGTTCGAATTCCGGAACGGTGTCCCGCAAGATGAACTGTTGTTCCAACTGCTGCTGTTGTTCTTGCATTTGACAAGATAAGTCTGTTTTGCTCAATTTCTTGGGAGAGAGTTATTGATGTATTTTCTCTTTCTGCATACGCAGCATCAGCACTGCCTCCGACATTTCTATTGCGAACTCTCCCAATAATTGTTGTTGAAGATCCATTTAACCTAATTACGTCTCCAACTCCTTGTGTCGCATGACCACTCATGATAAATCCTCTATTTGTAGTATCATTTCGTCGTCTTGCTCGGATTGTTAGAGTACTAGCACTAACTGTTGAGCGAGTGATTATCCTTCCTGGCCTAACAGTTGTTTCCTCTACAGCCTTTCCACCTTGTTTAAATATAATCATATCTGAATCGGATATGTTTTCCTTAAACTTAGCAATATGCTCTTTATTTAAAATGTTCATTTCAATGAGAAATAAATTATTTCTATCATCTGGACCATATCCTACAATGTTTGAAAAAATCTCGCTTTGTTTATCATTTACTGACAACTCTTCTAAATAATCCTTTAATTCTAATAATTCCTTATATGAGTAAGCCGCTTGCTGGAGAGAATAACCTTCTTTTTGGTTAATAACTTTTTTGATTTCACCTTGGCATGAATCCAAATCACCAACTATATGAATAACTAACTCACCACAATCATCAATATACGCTCCTCCGTAATAATCAGGATAATCATCTGATTTTAGTTCAACTTTCCCCTCCCCAAGTTTGGATGTTTGGCAAACTTCTCCATCTATTTCAACAGTCTCATATTCCATTGTTGCAAGACCATATGATTTTAAAAACGTTTCATATATTTCATTTGCCTTTTGTTGTCTCGTTAAACGCTCGGCAAATTCTTTAGCTAACGCTTCAATTTCTTCACTATTTAAAATATCTTTGTTTTCATTCATAATCAATTTTCCTTTCTCTCATAATATTTGTCACATCTCCATTCCAGATGTTTACTAATTTTTCCAAAGCTTCTCGTGATTGCTTTACATTTTTATCTGAAATAACAATCTCTAATAAACTAATTGGAATTTTTTCCCTTTGAATAATTTCGAAAAAATCTTTTTCTAATATTTTTTTTTCAACCTTTTGGTCAATCTTTTTTTGCTCACGCTTGAGTCTTTTTTTCAGCATGCTATTGACTTCGTCTTGAGTAAAAAGTGTTTGACTTTTTCTTCCTGAATTAACCTTATCTTGCATAAATATCCTCTCCTTACAGAGTTTTGAATAGCTGGACGTCGACTATTAATGATTTTTTACCGTCCAATTTCAATAATTAAATTAAATGTTATCTTCACCAAAATTCCTTCAAAGGAACAAGATGTTTAAAAATTAAAAAGCAATATTCTGCTTTAATTCGATTCCTTTATAGGAATATTTACCATTATACAGGATGATTTCAATGTTGTCAACAACTTTTGTTCCAAAAAAGGAATTTTTATTGATTTTTGATTAATTTTAATGTATACTAAGTATGTAGGTGGTGATAACTAATGTTTGGTCAAGGATTATACAATCTTAGAAAAGAAAAAAAGCTGACACAACAAAAACTTGCCGATACGTTAAATGAGAAATATCAAACTAAAATTAGTAAAAGTATGATTTCACGATGGGAGAAAGGTTTAACCGATCCACAGTTAGAATATGTAAAAATTATTGCAGATTACTTCAACATAAACCCTTTAAGTTTAGCTGGTGTTCAGGAGACACTAATTGATAAAATTACAAATCTACTTCTTGATTTAGAAGATGAACGAATAGAAAATGTATATAAATTTGTTATAGATGAGTTAAGCAAGCAACGTAATGCCTCTTATTTAATAGAAATGGCTAGTTCTTTTATATCAGAAGCTGATACACCTACTTTTAAACAAGACACTAAAATTATCAAACTAAAATTTGCGCCCTGGGGAGCTTCTGCTGGTTTAGGAAACTATATGGATGATATTAAATGGGAAGAAATTGAAATCTCTGAAGATGAAATCCCTTATGGTGTAGAATTCGGAATTTTAATTGATGGAGATAGTATGGAACCTTCCTTTCCTCATGGCTCTATTGCATTAGTCGAGCCAACTTTTGACATTAACATAGGAGACATTGGAATTTTTCAAGATGATCATGATATTTATATTAAAGAAGCTGGTGAGAGCGGTCTTATTTCTCATAATAGTGCTTATCCAATTATGCTAACTGACGAGTATAATCCTTTTCGCATTCTTGGTAAAGTGAAAGGGGTCTATACTGAAGTAAACTAACTAAATATTCTTTGAATTATAAAAATTTAAAATAACAGTAAGGAGTTAAAAACATGAGCAAAACAATAACAGTATTTCTATTTTTAATCGCACTCTTTATCATCATTGGTTGTAATAATAATAGTCATACAGCTTTAAATGATTTTAATTTAACCCTAACTCAAAGCCAGCCATTAAGAATTAATGAAACCCTAGAAGATATTGAGCTTACTGTAATAAATAATGTTCAATGGGATTCAGAATTCATTGAATTACAATTAGTCAATCACACGAGACATACAATTATTTATGGCGAAGCATTCACCATTGAATTTTTTGATGGGGGAATATGGCACATCATATCCTCTCTAAAAGTATATTATTTGACTTTTGTAGATATTGGATACATTTTAGACTCGGGTGATACTGATTACTTTACTCGTTATTTAAGCTTACGGTTTCCAGATGGCTTAATTTCTGGTCAATATCGTTTACGGATGAGTATCTCTAATGATATAGATATCCCAAATCGTGAACAGCATTTACATGACTTAGTAACAGAATTTTATATAGAATAAGAATGCCACATTAAGTTTGTGGTATTTTTATGATAACTAATTATCTATTGCAAGTTTATTGTTGTCGCATAGTAATTGGTTTTCGATTGATAGCTCAACTGAGTATATCCGAAATAATATTAAAATATATGGTGTTAACATTACAGCCCCGACACCTGTGTTGCTCGAAATATTGGAAAATCTTTTATAAAATTAATTTTAAAATTCGGAAGTTTTTCCGTTATAACAATGCTAGCAACTGGTGCGGTGAGAATGATTGGCACGTTGTATCAAAAGGAATTGATATTCATGCCGTTGGTGCAATGGGCGTCCTTTTTCCATTAATAACTGTTTATTTTGGATTTTCACAACTGATTGCCATTGGTACAGCCTCTTACATTTCACGCATGCTCGGTCTCAGTCTTGCAACGGCAACGTTTGCCCTTATTTTAAGCTAAACTCGGCGGTGATGAGACTTTGACAGCACTTGGAACTGTTAATCGAATTATTTTTTTTTTACTTTTTGCGATTATGGGTGTTAATCAAGCGATGCAACCAGTACTTAGTTATAACTATACTGCGGAAAAATTTAGTCGTGTAAAGGAATCTTTGAAATATGCTTTGATTTATGCGAGTTTGTTAGGCCTTATTGGGACATTTTTAGGTATTTTTATTCCTTGCGTTGTGGTGGATTTTTCCGATTTCTGATGTTTTAGCAACTATTGTTTGCTTATTTCTATTGGGTCGAGATGTTAAGAGGTTAGCTTGATGAATACATTTCATTTTCTAAAAGGATGATTATTTTCGAGATTTATCTTTAAAAAATTTCTCAATCATGCTATAATACCAATAAGCTGTATCAACCTGAAATCAAGCATCTATCTGCAAAAATATGGAAATACATAAATTGGCTGGCGTTTTCATTCCATTTTCACAAAAGATTCGACATGAATTTTGCGTATATTTATATAGGGGACTATATAAATATTGGAGCTGAATTGACATGGGAAAAATGGAAATAAAAGAAAAAAGTGCTGTGCAGTATCGAGATACATTAATACGGAAATTATTTAAAGAAAAAGAACGTACGATTGAATTATGTAATGCAGTCACAGGATCCAACTATAGCGAAGATGTCGAAGTTCAGTTATGTGACCTAGACAGTTCACTGCTCTTGCGATATAACGATTTAGCCTTTGCAATAGACGGGAAACTCCTTTTCATGGTGGAGCATCAATCAGGAATTTCACCAAATCTTCCCGTCAGATTTTTATCATATATTACAGATATCTTGTATATGTGGTTTGTTGAAACTGACAAGTTATATGGAACAACATTGCACAAAATTCCAGCACCAAAATGTTATGTTTTGTATAACGGAATTGAGCCATTGAAAGCAGATGTATTAAAGTTATCAGATGCATTTTATATCAATGATGGAAAAACGAGTTTAGAATTAGAAGTGACGA
>Ga0209755_10003285_pt1 | contig 20521 bp, 18 predicted proteins | sample TergutCo191P1_FD_187301 | JGI IMG/M metagenome (GOLD analysis project Ga0209755, IMG submission 187301) | Cornitermes sp. P1 segment gut microbial communities from Petit-Saut dam, French Guiana - Co191P1 (SPAdes) (version 2) | ecosystem: Host-associated > Arthropoda: Insects > Digestive system...
ATCAGCAGTTTCGATTGTTTTTCCCCAGCGATTGAACATTCCATCAGACATTCTGAAATCGTAATTATAATTTTCCGAACGAAATCTTTTCCATACCTCATTGTAATTATCGGTTTCCAGATATACTTTAAATTCAGATGTTTTTTTTAGAATTTTAATCAGTATCCGCCTCGCTGCCAAATGATTAAATTATCATCTTCATACTCAATGTCACTATTGCATAAGAATGTACTAAGCTTGTTGCGGTCATCAGGAATACTACCTGTATAAATTGTCCACCCTTCTTTTAGCCGCTTAATAAATCTTTCATATTCTTCATCGGGATTATTTGGATTCCCATAATAATTCTTCCATTCATTTAATGTTTTAATAGAATCTTCAACATTATCAGCAATGACATCTCCAATCGGCAGCATTGATTTGATTGGATAGTTTTCACCTAATTGAATTTCGAATATGCTGCTTAGTTTGTCCCGCATTTCTTTTTCATCACCTTTAAAAGCGATAATAAACGATGAACTTGAGCTATTGCTTACAAAACCATATCTTGTTTTCATGTTTCCTCCTTGCCTTAAAATAAATTTTTCCCGCAGCTCTAAACGGATTATCTAAGATTTTGTGCCTTTGAAAATCCATTTAAATATGCAATTTTCAGCGGCTGTTCTTGCAAAACTGAAGTTTTGCAAGAGCCTCTATCAGGTGAAAACATTATACATATGTTAAGTGGTATTTGTCAAGATTTGTTTGAGTTAATTTGTGAAAAATGATAAAATAACATCAAATAAATTAACTTTATTAGCAGATTATTTTAATATCAAATACAATGCTCATAATGCGCTTGATGATGCGGATACCTGCGGAAAAATAGTGCTTTTAGCTGCTGAAAAGAATAAGGTAACCTGTGTTGATGATTTATTAGATGCTGTAAATATAAAGATGAAGGAGAGTATATAATTTGGATGTTTGAGGATGGTTTATGGTTTTTTCATTGCTTTAATACAATTACGAATTTGGATATTGTCACACTAGATGAAATAATTAGAATTATTATTCCCCTCACTCACTCTATGACCGACCAGCCTAATACAATTAAACCATGAAAATAGCAATCGACATGGATAATACAATCATTGATGAATTCGGTTCAACTCTTCGTCCTGGAATAATAGATTTTCTTGAATAATTATCATCAAGACATGAATTAATATTATGGACAAATTCTAAAAGAATTAGAACAATTGAAATTCTCGAATACTTTGCTTTACGAAAATATTTTTCTAAGATAATTACAAGAGAAAATTATGATCCTCAGGATAAAAATCTGCATAAAGATATATCTGAGTACGGTTTTGATATTATTATTGATGATGATATAGAAGAAATCAATTTCAATATCAATAAAGGAAAAAGAGCGGTTTTAATATCTCCATATCGAAAAAATAAAAAAGTTAATAAAAAATTAAACAGATATTTCTTGAAAGGAAAAACTTTCCAAACAGCAAGTTCGTAAGCGCCAAAGGCGCTCGTTCGTGTGGTTTGTGGTAACTTTTTTTTTATTATATGTAGAGAGATAGATGTTAAAACGAATGTAGAATTGGATGACAGGCACTGGGACTATTTAATTTCTGGAAACTTTAAGATAAAATTGATTCATTATGAAAAAAATACTGGAAGATGCTTCCGTTGCCACGGGAGTCCATATTCATGAATGGGCGATTGTACCATCAAATACGCTGATTTTCTCTCCTGAAATGTTTGATTATTGCCAAAAAAATACGTGCGGAAATTATAATAAATCGTGGACATGCCCGCCTGCCTGTGAAAGCATGGAAGATCAAAGAGAAAAAATTCTTCTATACAAAAATGTTTTAGTATTTACAACAATGCATGAATTGGAAGATTCTTTTGATTATGACGGAATGACAGGAGGCAGAGAAAATCACACATTGCTGACCGTTGAAATAAAAAAAAGACTGAATGATGTTCCTGTCTTTGGCGCGGGAAGCTGCCCTGTATGCAAAGACAATGACGGAAACAGTGTATGCGCTTATCCCAATCCATGTCCGTATCCCGAAAAAAAAATCGGTTCAATTGAAGCTGCGGGAATTAATGTTACGGAATTGAGCAAAGCGGCTGGTATCGCGTATAATAACGGAAAAAATACGGTTACGTTTTTTTCTATGGTGTCTTTTTCGCCGGATGCTTTGTTATAAAAACTACTTTTAATTTTTAATTAAATATATTAAACTATTTATAAGGAGCATAATATGTCAGATTATAGTGAAGTCTTTAATGAAATATCGGAACTTCTTCAAAAAGGAAAGGCAAAGGATATTGTGGGCTCTGTGCAGAAAGCGCTCGACGCGGGAGCTGCGCCCGCGGATATTCTTGAAAAAGCGCTGATGCAAGGAATGAATATCATCGGCGGAAAATTCAAACGCAATGAAGTTTTTGTTCCTGAAGTTTTAATCGCGGCTCGCGCAATGAACAAGGCGTCAGAGACGCTCAAACCACATCTTGCGAAATCCGGTATTCAGCCTGTCGGTAAGGCGATTATCTGCACTGTTAAAGGCGATCAGCATGATATCGGAAAAAATCTTGTTAAGATGATGATAGAAGGCAAAGGCATCGAAGTTGATGATCTTGGCGTTGACTGTGAAACTCAGTCAATTATCGAAAAAGTAAAGGTGAGTGATGCGAAAGTTTTATGCTTGTCCGCTCTTCTTACAACAACTATGACTGTGCAAAAAGATGTTATAGACGCTCTCAAAGAATCGGGTCTTCGCAATAAGGTAAAAGTGATGGTAGGCGGTGCGCCTGTATCGCAGAGTTTCGCTGACGAAATCGGCGCTGACGCGTATACTCCCGATGCTGCAACCGCGGCTGATGTCTGCCGGACTTTTTATAGCTGATTTTTCTTCTTAAACGCATCCGCAAAAGGATTGTACATCGTGCCGTCATCATCTTTTTTATATGATTCTTTTTGATGAGTCGTTGTTGTAACTGTTTTCTTTTTTTGAGGCGCTGCAGCAGAAGACAGAGCCGGAGAGGAAGAAAGCGCAGAGGCGGGCGTCTGCTGTTTCTGTTGTTTAACGTTCTCTCCTGTTTTTCTTGAGAGACTTATCCGCCGCCTTTCCGTGTCAAGGCCGATGATTCTGAACTCAAGCGTGTCGCCGACTTTTACGGCATCCATCGGGTTCTTGACAAAGTGATCGCTCATTTCTGAAATGTGAACTAACGCTGTCTCTTTAATTCCAAGATCGACGAACGCGCCGAAATCCACAACATTTTTTATTTTGCCTGTGATCATCATGCCTTCGCGGAGATCTTCAAATGTTACTACGCCTTTTTGCATAATAGGTTTAGGATAATTATCTCTGGGGTCGCGGTTAGGTTTTTTTAATTCTTCTGTTATGTCGTTTATGGTTGTTTCGCCTACACCGTGCTTTTCTTTTAGATCTTTAATTACAGCGGAGTTAAGAGAAGCGGTTGTTGTTGATGTCAGCGCTTTTTTTATTTCACGCGCGGCATTGTAATTTTCAGGATGAACCCATGTGTTATCAAGGGGCTCGGAACTTTCGGGGATTTTCAAAAAACCTGCGCATTGTTCAAAACTTTTCGGTCCCATGCCCGGAACTGTGATTAACTCCGCCCTGCTTTCGATCTTTCCTTTTTCATCGCGGTATTTGATAATTTTTTTCGCGAGAGAGCTGTTGATTCCCGATACATATTTGAGCAGAGAAACGCTTGCTGTGTTAAGATTTACTCCTACATTATTTACAACCGATGATACAACCTGATCAAGCGAATCGGAAAGTTTTTTCTGATTCACATCATGCTGATACAAGCCGACGCCGATTGATTTTGGATCGATCTTTACAAGTTCGGCTAACGGATCCTGCAGCCTGCGCCCGATGGAAATCGCTCCGCGGATTGTAAGATCGAGTGACGGAAATTCTTCGCGGGCAATATCGCTTGCAGAATACACAGAAGCGCCGTCTTCGTCAACGACAGTGTAAAGCACATCAAGTTTGTTATCTGCAATAAGAGAGGTTATTATCTCCTGAACTTCGCGGCTGCCTGTTCCGTTTCCTACAGCGATCAATTGCGTGTTGTAATGTTGTATTCCTTTTAGAATGAGTTTTTTCGCTTCATCAGCTTTGTGATTATAAATTACTAAACTGTCAAGATATTTTCCGGTATCGTCAAGAAAGGCGCATTTAGTTCCTGTACGTATGCCGGGATCAACGCCGAGAACTCTCGTTCCCTTGATCGGCTGCTGTAGGAGCAGATTTTTCAGATTTTCGCTGAATACGCCGATACCGTGGTCATCGGCGGCATCGCTTTGATCGCCGCGAATTTCCCTGATTAACGCGGGAGATAAGAGCCGCTTCAAACCGTCTTCAATTGCGGTTTTATGATAATCGTTATGCAAAACATAATTTTGCTGAAGTAATTGTACTGCTGTATTTTCATCAATATCTATTGTTACGTGCAAAACACTTTCCCGCTCCCCTCTGTTAACGGCGAGTATTCGATGCGGTTTAATCCGCGAAAGCGCTTCCGAATAATCCCAGTACATCTGATATACGCTTGTTTTCTGCGCTTCTTCATCGCCTTTGCCGGGTTTGCCTGAACCCTTCACGATAATTTTCCCGTCTTTAAGGTAAAACGCTTTTATCTGCGCGCGGTTTTCCGGCGTCTGGGATGCTGCCTCGGCTATAATGTCCATCGCGCCCTGCAATGCGTCTTCGATTGTGGGAACAGCAAGCTCCGGATTTTCCAATCCCTCTTTTGGTTTTATAAACTCGGCCGCTTTTTTTAACAACGGTTCTGTTTCAAGCTCCCGCATCGCTTCGGCGAGAGGTTCAAGTCCTCTTTCTATCGCGATCATCCCTCTTGTTTTTTTCTTGCGTTTATATGGCGCGTATATATCTTCAAGTTCGCTCAATGTAATGGCGCCTCTGATATTACTGTACAGGTTTTCTGTAAGTTTTCCCTGTTCAAAAATCAATCTGATAATTTCAATTCTGCGCGTTTCAAGATTTTTTGCGCTGTTGTATTTTTGTTCGATATCACGAACCTGCACTTCATCCAGGGCGCCGGTTTTTTCTTTTCTGTAACGGCTGATAAAAGGTATCGTACATCCTTCCGCGAATAGTTCAATGACAGATGCAACCTGCGCCTTGCCGACAGTCAGCGCGTCAGCAACGCCTTCAATTAATTGCGTTTCATTGACAGCGAGAGACGTAATAAATTCTTGTGTTAATTCCATATAATAATAATATCAAATAAATTAAGAGTAAGGCAAGATGAAATGACTAAGCTTACAAACATCTCTATACACTTTGTGCCTCTGTGTGAAATTTTTAGATATACATGTTATGCGTAAATGCCGCCGCGAAATACTTATTATTAGCCAATTCAACCATCTCAGAATTTGCTATTATTTCACGGCAGCGCGGAATGAATGACGCGTCGATCAGGCTTTTTGCCGCGCCCAAAAGGCTGGTGTTGCCGCAGGCTGTAGCTTTTTCAATTATTTCTGTTGGCAGCAATCCGGTAAGGGCAGCGTTTTTTAAATTGAGATTTGTTCCCAGTCCTCCTGCGATATACGCGGCGCCGATCTTTGTTATATCAACAGACGCTGTTTTACAAAGCGTTTTTATCCCCGAATAAATCGCCGATTTTGCCAGTTGAAAACGCCGTATTTCTTTTTGTGTGATAAATTTTTCTTCTATACGAGTATTTGGCGCGCGTAGAAAATCACCGCCGGAAGAACATTCATTAAGATTTATTACGGGAAAACCGTTTTGAATAAACTCGTCCGTTAACACGCCTGTTTCGTCGATAACAGATTTGCTTTTCATTTCAGCTATCGCGTCAATAAAAGATGCGGCGCTCAATCCGCAGGAGATTTCCGTTTCTTCAAAACAGGAGCCCGCGGCAGTTGAACAGCAAAAAAGGCGCTTCTCGCTTTCTTTCCATACGGCTACTTCTCCGTTTGTTCCGATGTCAACAAAAAGCGCGTCTTCTCCTTTGCTCATTATATCGATATACGCCAAACCTGCCGCGACATCCGCGCCTACAAATGCGGAAATCCCGGGCAATAATGTTATATGATCCGCGGAAAGAGAAAGGTCATTTCCGGTAAAAAACTTCTTATCCAGAAATTCCGGGGTATACGGCGCGGCGCCCATTGCCGAAGGATCGGCGCGGCAGAATAGATGAAGCATTGTTGTGTTGCCGCTGACGCTGCATTTCTCAATCTTGTCAAGATTCCATTTAAGTATAAATTGTTTTAAAATATTTTCAGTTTGATTATTAATTACGGAAAACAGCTGGTTGAGTTTTCCGCTGCCCGCGGCGCTGATTCTGCTGATAACGTCCGCGCCGAAAATACGCTGATCGTTAAGAGCGGAAAATGTATCAAGGATTTCGCTTGTATCAAGATCGATTAATTGCGCCTGTATAGTAGTTGTTCCGATATCAAGAGCTGCTCCGGCGCGGAAAGGCATATTTTTATTACGATGAATCATTTTAATCAGTTTAATCTTGTAAAAAAAATCTGTCAATTCGTGCTATAAGTGTTCGTTTATGAGCGTTCAAAGAATGAATTAACTTTATCTGCGGAAATTGTTTATTTCCCTCTCTAAAGCGGAAATGATCATGTTCCATTCCGGTAAATCCTGTAAATAATCTCCGGAAGAAGGGACAGTTACAGAAGGGTAAATTTCCCATGCCTCTCTTATAGGAAAAAGTTTTGCTATTTCGCTATTTTCCCGGTCTTGTTCTATACTGGCTGAACTGTTAGCCCTCCATTGCCTTGCTCCTATCCGCCATGCGCGGGTAAACCCTTCGGAAGGAACGGTTATTTCCAAAGGAAGCCAGCGTTTGCCCTCCAGCTCGATAATATCGCCGCTATTCGCGTACCATTGCGGGTCTCCGACATCAAAGGCGGCGTAAATATGGCCCGGCACTGTAATAAAAGCAGTCCTGACGTTTAACGCTTCCAGCAGAGAACAAAATAAAATTGAAAGATCATCGCAGTCGCCGCCCCGGTATCTGAGCGTTTCATAAGGATAATTTAAACTGTCAAGAGCTGAGGCGTTTTCAGATAACGCAATGTAGGATGAAGATGGATCGATAATATAATTAATTCCATAAAGACGCAAAGCCTCAAATAAAGCGGCGGCATATATTACGTTTATCGGAATTCTTCCTTCTTTATTTATTATCTGTTCATTGTTAACTGCTGTCTGAACATATTTTGCGAATACTTTCGCAGAGAAATCGTTAGGTGAAACAAAAGCCGCGGCCCTTCTGTCATCGTCCCATGACAGAAAATTGCGCCTGAAAATCGGCATATTTATAGTTATATCTGTCTCTTTGCGCGAACCTAAACTGCGGTATTGTGTTTGCAGAAGTCCGTTGGCATTCACTGTTTCGTTAAGGTTCATCATTGCTTCATTAAAAAGCGAAGTAACTTCTATATTGACGCTCTCACCGGGAGCGAGACGCGGAACAACAGCGAATGTCCACGGCTGACTCATAAAACTGTCCATATAAAAAGAAAGATTTACATCGGTTATTGTGTTCGCTTCTTCATTTGTGACAGTTACGGCAGCGACGGGATTATCTTCATACCATGCCCATGAAACCGGAAATACTCTGTACTGCTCTGTTTTTTCAATGCGGATCCGGGAACGGCCTCCCATTATCTCTGACAAATTAATACGTACTCCGACAGCGGCCCCGAACGTATTAAAAGGTTTTGAACTAAAAACTCTGTATGTATATTCTCCTTCGGTAAAAAGCGAAAAATAAGGAGATAAGTAAAACTCAAGCCCCAGATTTCCTGAAGCAAGAAAGTTGTTATCTGTCTTTTCACCTCTGATATACTGATAAAATCCGCCGTTACCTGCAATGCTAAACGCCCATCTGTCAAACGGACGCCATTTTAAAAATACGCCTGCCTTGCCTTCAATTAAGACAAGAGGATCGCCTGTGGGAAAGGGCAGAGAAGAATAAGCGCCGCCGATACTGACGCCAAGATTGAAGTTACGCGCAAACTGAAAAAAAGCCCAGTCAAGAGAAATATCCGCGCCAAAACCGGAATTAAATTCTGTAATACTTGTCGGCGTTTCAATAATTGGCGCGATACGAAGCGAAAATTCGCTTTCAGCATGGAGAAGAGAAAAGCGAAGAAGGAAGAGGAAAAGAAAAGTGAAAAGTGAAAAAAAATTATTTTTGTACAATGATATTTTTTTCATCACTTCTCCGTTATATTGTTAACAGCGTCCCACACTCCAACAGGCGGATTTTCTATATACATTCTGCACCAGCCAGCGTAAAGCTCCGCAACTTTATCATCAGGATTACTTTTCATACACTTATCAAACAACATTAAAGCTTCCGCAAACTTACCTGCTTCATATAAATCTATGGCTTTCTCCCAAACCTCAATCATCTTTCGCGTTTCAATCAAATCTTTGCCCGGTGTTAACTGTTCACTGATAATTTCATACAACCTGACCGGCGTATTTATCCCGACAACGCGAACACGATCAAGCCGTCGAAGTATGAATTCTTCTCCTAAATGAGCTTTAGTATACTCGCTGATTAAAATACCGCCTGTGCGATAATGTTTGTTTACTCCTTCAAGACGAGAGGCAAGATTAACAGCGTTACCCATAATCGTATAATCCATTTTATTTTCCGCGCCCATATTTCCGACAACCATTTCGCCTGTGTTTATTCCTATGCGGGTAAAAAGCGGAATGGGGCTTAATCCTTCTTCTACAATGGTTTTATTGAATTCCTTTTCAGCCGCTTTCATTGCAACGGCGCTGCGGCAGGCAAGAACCGCGTGATTATCCCTAAAAACCGGAGCGCCGAAAAACGCTATTATAGCGTCTCCTTCGTATTTATCAATTGTTCCGATGTTTTCCATAATAATATTGCTCATTATTGTTAGATAACGGTTAAGAAGTTTAACAAGGTGGACAGGATCAAGTTTTTCGGAAATGGTCGAAAACCCCTGAATATCCGTAAAAATAGCCGTCATTTCACGTTTTTCGCCGCCAAGATTTAATTTATCTGGATTGACAATAATTTCTGAAATTACTTCCGGCGCGAGATAACGGGAAAAAGCGTTATGCAAAAACGCTTTTTCGCTGCTTGCCGTTAAAAACTTTCTGCCCAGGATGACAATAAAGGTAAGAGTAGTTGCGGCTAACGGAACTGCAAGACCGGGATAAACTCTGCTGAAAATAAAGAAAAGAGCTAAACCGCCGAATAAAACGGCTATACCCGATATGCCGATTATTATTGATATGTGTGTATCATAACGGTTTATAAGAAAACCAGTTAAAAAGCTAAAACACAGAGCAATTATAAAAGAAATAAACCACGGAGAATCATCAACAAAATCCTTCGCTAATAGCATATTAGCAAGAACCGCATAACTGCCGACATTCGGGTAATTTTCCTGAAAAGTAATTAAACTTAAATCTGTCATTGATGTAGCGTCAGAACCAATTATGCAAAAACTATCTTTTAATTTTTCGGTTTTTTCCCTGATTGAAAAAAGCAGATCAAATTGCTCTCTGCAAATTTCAAAGAGTTCACGTACATGCTGTTCCATCTCATAATCACCGCTTACATCACTTAGGATAATATTTTCATAATTACCGTATAAAAAAGCTTCGCTTGTCTTAAAGAATTCTTGTTTTGCTAAAAGCCAATTTTCATCGGCAGGACTGTTTTCTGAAAATGCCTTTTTCTTTTGTTTTTCGGCTGTAAGATACCAGTCCCAGGGCGTTAATTCCTTTTCCCAACAATAAAAAAAACCTGAATCCTGCATGACGGCGATATTCTTCGCCAAAACAGGTTCTACAGTTATATACTGAATGAGCGGAACTAAAGACATCATATTGTAATCATTAAATGGTTTATTAAGCCATCTTATTAAAACCGATCCGTCCTGCGCTCTGGGTATTCGTATAACGTTATCATCATTTATATTAAGGGAGATAAAACGGTTGTTTACATCTATCGAGCTATAATTTAATTTTTTCTGAATCGCCGCCAATGTCAATTGTTTATAATAATTACCATTGTATTTCCATAACAGATTTTCTCTTCTTCTAAGACCGTCGGTATCAGGCGAAGCGTTTACAAATCCCGCGCCGTCAGCTCTGTTTAAAAGTTTTTGTATTGTCGGCATAATACTTAAAGCTTGCGGCGTTTTCGTATCGCCATTGTTATTTACATTATTCGAAGTGATATTGTCTTTTAAAAAACTTTCTGTTTCTTTGCCGGCGGATAAATCATGTTCAACCATAGTAAGCGGAAGCCATGAGCAGCCGCTGAAGGCGATTGCGTTTGCTAAATATTCGTCAACATCCCTTCCTAACTGCGGAATTACTGATAATACATCATCAAGATAAACAGTTTCAGAGTTAAACCGCTGAACAAAAAGATCTGCGGCATAATCGGGATCAAAACGGCGGGCGCTCTCATCAAGATAACTTAAATCTATCACGATTGTGCTAACGCCTGTTTCTTTCAGTAAAACAACAACATCAGCCATAACTTCACGCCTGAAAGGAAAACCGCCTGCATAATCCATAGAAGCGTCATCAAGCGCGAGAACTATTACTTTTTCGTTTTCTTCCAACGGAGGAAGAAAACGCAGAAATAAATCAAAAAGTTTATTGTCAAGAGAAGTGAAAAATAAAAGGCAGGAAGCGGCGCAGGCGGAAAAAACAATAAGTATAAATTGTCTGTTCCTTTTAACTTTCTTTATCATACAGCTTTATTCGCAGCTTATTCTTCCGCAATATCAGGATCATTTGCCGCGTCTGCTGCGCGGGCTGAAGCTGTTGTTGTCTGTCCGCCTGTTCTTTCAGCCGCGGTTGTATCAACGCGGGTTACATTTCCTGTTACGCGCAAACCGGAAGCTGAAAGCTCAGACACTCTTCCGCTTCTTGATGCGGGAATGGTAATCAATCTTTCTCCAAACTTTAAAACAAGAACAGCTTCAGCCGCGGTATGGATAATCGTACTGGCGGTGAGAATATCGCCAACCTTCAAATTAACTCTTGTGCTGCCTCCGCCGCTTGCCGCTGTTTCCTTCTGCACAAGTCCTGTAATTCTTTCTACAGTGTAATTTTGCGCGACTGCTGCTCCGGCGGTCATCAGTATAATAAACGCAGTTAAAAATAATTTTTTCATAAAATTTATCTCCTGTTTATATATTATCCCAGCAATGCTGAAATTCAAATACATCTTTATGTTAATTCTTACAGTCTGTTCGCCGCGACTCTTTCCAACCCTCTCTGCGCCGTCACGTTCAGGCTGTCGCTCTGTAAAGCCTGTCTGAACCAGCTCTCCGCGGCCGCGTAATCTCTTTCAATCAAAGCAAGATTTCCCCTGTTGGTCATAGCGGGAACTGACCCCATTCCCGCGGCTCTTTCATAAGCTGTTTTCGCTTCCGCGATTCTTCCCGCTCTGACAAGCAAAATCCCAAGGCGGTTTTGCTGCGCCGCGGTATTTCCGCCGGCGGTAGTTCTCTGAATAATCGGATTTATTTCCTGTTGAATATAACTTTGAAATACGGAATCAACCTCTTTTAACAAGACAGCGTTATCTGTCTTTATGTTACTTCTCCCCAATTCAGGCAGCGGAGCGGGAGGAAAAATACTCCATGCTTCCTGTATAACAACTAGTTCGCACACTTCTCCCGAACTAAACGCGTTATTTAAAACAGAAGCTCCGCGCGACCATGCCGCCATAAATCCTTCACTCAAAGCGGACATTGATAACGGCAGATAAACATTATCGCCGACAATTAGTATTTGATCTGTTCCGTTAAACAGAGTTTGCGCGGCGGATTGATTTACACCTAACGATACCGCGGCCAGAAGTTCGCTTTCAGTTTTATCTTCACTGCCGGCTGAAATTAGCGCGGAGCCGATGCCAACGCTTTCAAGACAGGCTGCGAATAACAAAGCTAAATCATGGCTTGCCCCTGATCTGTACAATAATGTTTCAGCCGGAAATTGTACGGAGGTAAAAAACGATTGTTGTCCGTTATTTGCTATTACCTGCCTCATTGTTTCAAAAAGCCATATCGCATAACTCATTTTTTGATTGTGTCCTGTTCTTCTATTGGCTTTCTCAAGTCCCGCTATCATTCTTGAAAAGTCCAGCGTTTCAGGCAAAGAAGGGGAAACAAACGCCGCCAGCGCGGCAGTATCTTTGGCGGTAACTCTGCTGCGATCATGCACCGCGGCTGTTACAGTTCTGACAACTTCGCGTTCCTGACCCAGGAATCTGTAGCGTATAACAACCTCGCCTATTACGCGTCCTGTATCGGTAAACCGTAAAATATCATTTGAAAAATCGGCTAACAGAGGAATATTTACGCTTCGTCCCCGCGGAATAATTGAAACAGCTCCGCATAAAAATTCGGATGAAGTATAATTCCCCGCGCGGAAATACATACGCACATCCCGAATCTCCGCGTTTTCATTATTGCTGACAGAAACAGTGCCAATCGGATTTTTCTGATAAATCGCCGAAAAAGCGGGGTAGATCGCTCCGTGTTGATTAAGAGAGGCGCTGACTCCCTCGCTTCTTTTGCTGCCTGCCTGAAACGTTATCTGCAATGTCAAACCCGCGTAAACCCCGGAGTTTAGCAATCCGTTCTCTCTTAACTGATACTCTCTCCACCCAGCGTTAGCCGCCATTAAAAAAGACGGCGTAAAACGGAAACCAAGTTCGCCGCCCGCTCTCCAGAATAACCCAGGCTCGCTGTTTCCTCTTTCATTGGAAGCAAGATACGTTCCCAAAGCGCCCTCCGCGCGGACAAACAATCTTGACAAAGGAAAGTAATACAAACCTAAAACGCCGCCGGCCGAATAAAAACTTATATTCATTTTACTGTCATCCTGAAAAGGATTAATTACCAGACCGCCCTCGACACCTAACACATAACCCAAACCGATAGGATTGGGAAAAACAGTAGAAAGATCAACTTCAAAACCAATCTCGCCGCCGCCGCCCGTACTGTACATTTTGTTTCCGGCAGGATCAGTATTGCCGCTGCCCGACGGGATTGAAAAGAAAGCTTTGGGACGGAAGGATAAGTCGAAAGCAAAGCACGGAGCGATTAACAATGAAAAGTGAACAAAGAGGAAAAGGAATGTAAAAACATAGTTATATTTCGCGTGTTGCTTTCTGTCTTTTTTCATGCTATATTTACCTCCGTATGGAAATCATTATTAAATATGCTCGATCTGCTTTTAAGCATAAAATTACCGAGGCAAGCATTCGCCATACTATAATGAATTGGAGATATGATGATATTGTCGAAAACGATCCCGGCAAACATCTTTTGATAGGATTTGACAGTAATGCAAATTTGCTGGAAATAATGTATAATGTAATTAATGAGCAAACAGTGAAGGTATTTCATGCAATGAAATGTACTAATGAACACCGTAAACTGCTTACTACATAGGAGGAGAAAATTATGTCTGAACCTAAACCGAGCCCAAAAAGCGAAGATACTAGTCTTGATCTGACCGAAGAAGAATATGATGCTCTTGACGAGTATTACACAAAAAATCCTCCAAAATTGTCCGGTAATGGCAAGAGCGGCTTTTTTGCCAAACATACTGAAAAAGGTAATACGCTCATTTTTGTAGACGATCTTTCCGCAAATTGGCTGCGAATCAAAGCTGAAGCTACAAACACCACACCGGAAGCAATTATCCGTCAATTGGTATGTAAAGAACTCGCCGCGGCTGTATAAACTTTTCCCCCTCTCCGCCGCCGCGCTGTCCATCGCCGGGAGTTGAGGTATTGCCGACAGAGGCAATGCGCCTTGTTGATAAATGTCCTCTTTTAATATACAATGTTTGACGGGCTTCTGGAAGATTATGATGACAAGTTCCTGCTCACAGGTTTTGATACCAATGGTAATTTGATCGAAATTATGTATAACCTTGTTGACGAGAACACCGCTTATGTTTTTCATGCAATGGAATGTCGTAAGATATTCCGTATGTTGCGAAACCAATAATAGGAGAGAGTAAAAATGCCAATTATGACCGAAGAAGAAGCGGATACCCTGGATGAATTGCTGACTAAAACAACCCCAAAGGTTAATCCTGCTATTAAGGGAGTTACAGCAAAGAAAGGCTTTAAAACGCTGACTGTAGATGATTTTTCCGCAGAATACATCACTTCCAAAGCTCTTGCTACCCGGCAAACACCTGAAGAGGTAATTCACGAAATGATCAACCGTGAGCTCGCCGCGGCTGTATAAACTTTTCCCCCTCTCCGCCGCCGCGTTTTCCATCACCAGACTTTGAGGCATTGCGTTACGCGTATGTGTACATTGCTTTATGTCTTTTTTCATGCTACAATTACCTTATGACCATTACGCAAACCATTGATATTCCAGCCGACCGCTGTATTATTGTTCCCCGCGAAGTGCCCGAGGGAAGAACGATCATTGCTTTTACTCCGGTTTCGGAAGATTCGCACCCATGTCCTATTTGCGCTGGAAACATCAACCCTGAAACCGGAAATCCGCACTACGGCCCCGGGACAGTAGCCGCCATTGAAGAAGGCATGGCTATTTCTCGCGGTGAAATTCCGGCAAAGCGGTTCAACTCTCTTGCAGAGATGTTGGAAGACCTCGAAAGAGATGATCCGGACGACTAATAAATGCTTGATCCGCTTTACACAGGAACTTTCAAGAAACAGTATAAATTGATGATAAAACGCGGTTTGGATATAGCTAAGCTTGCTGAAACTATGGACATGATCATCAATGAAACGCCGTTGCCGCCGAAATATTGTAATCATCCGCTTCATGGCGAATGGGAAGGTTCTTTTGACTGTCATATCCAGGGTGACTGGGTACTTATTTATAAACTCAACCATGTTAATCGTACTGTTACATTCCAGACTACCGGAACTCATTCCGATTTGGATCTTTAACTCCCCCCTCTCCGCCGCCGCGCTATCCATCGCCAGACTTTGAGGCATTGCGTTAAGTGTACGCGTATGTGTACATTGCTTTCTGACTTTTTTCATGCTATATTTACCTTATAGGAGAAAGACCATGACAAACCGTGCTGTTTTAATACAGGAGATAGAGATGCTTCCGTCAACTTGTATAAGCGAAGTAATAGATTTTGTAGCATGGATAAAGCAAAGAAAGTTGACTCAAATCCCTGAAACAATGTTAATGAGCGAACATTCTTTGGCAAGAGACTGGAACACACCTGATGAGGACGAAGCATGGGTAGCTTTGTAAAAGGTGATGTGGTTATCATTCCATTTCCTTTCTCAGATTTAACAGGTAATAAGAAGCGGCCAGCGTTTGTTGCGGCTGATCTTTCCGGAGATGATATAATTGTCTGCCAAATCACCAGTAAATCCAAAGATGATCCTTTCGCGCTTTCTCTCAAAGCGTCCGATTTTATTTCTGGAAGCCTGCCTGTTGACAGTTTTATCCGACCTAACAAGATATTTACTGCCGACAAAAATATGATTCTCTCTGTCGCAGGACATCTTTGTGAAACAAAAATTGATGATGCTATTAATTCAGTCATTAAAATTGTTTCCTCCTAATTTCGCTGACAAACAGGCTGTATAAATTCTCCCCCCTCCTCACAACTGTCCACCCATCGCTTTTCCGTCTTCGTCTTTTAAAATCGGGTGTCCATGTGTATTAACAGTTGTAAAAATCCAGTGTGCTTCGCTGAAACCAAGTCCTTGAGATGCGTTGGGTGCGCCGTTGGCAGGAGCAGGTAAGCGCCAAATATCCTGTCGGCGGAAATCATCGCCTGTTGCGTTTTGACCATTACTGGTAGCATGACCTGTAGTTGATGATGTTGGGGGAGTAGGATTACTTCCATTGTAATTACTACTTTGAAGAAGCTTCATACCATCAAAAGCGTGGTTATTTCGCCATGTAATAGCTGTATTCTCTCTACCAGAAATCCGTCCAACATTTTTTGTTCCTGTTCCAGCCGCTGTAATGCTTGCACCAAGAGCAGCGTTGTTCCTTATGGTCGAAAATGTTGATGAAGCATTTTGACCTATAATTCCACCAACATAAATAGTGGCAGCCGTATTACAAACGGCTAAGACACTGCCTGAAGCAAAGCAGTTTTCTATATTACGAGCAATACGATCAGGGTTTTCAGGATTAGTTGAATTTGTAGATATATATCCTATCAGACCTCCAGCAAATACTGCATTGCTTCCCTTAGATTTGTCAGCATATACATTTCCAAGGGCATAACAGTTACTCAAGTTATATCCATAACCTGTAAATCCGCCTGTAAATAGGTTACCAGGTATTTCTCCTATATTATAACCATAAACATTTCCTGAAGCGTAACAATATGATGCTTTAGCGTTATCATTAAAAACACCAATAAAACCACCGGCATAAGTATTCCTATATCCTGTAACACGGACATCACCTAATGCATAACAATATGATATCTCAATTGTTGTTACACCAGGAGCGGTTCTCCCTACAAAACCTCCGCCATATACATCACCTACATCATCAGCTTTTATAACAATTGGATTATCACTGTAACAATTTTTTATTTCTCCTCCCGTATTAATATTTCCTATAAACCCACCTACTGTGAAACGAGCTGCTGTATCAGAGATAGCGGTTTTTTTATTAATTTCAAAAATTTCTGCCATACTGGAGCAGTCGGTGATTTTTACAATATTTGACGATCCCACTGCTCCGCCTATTGCTATAAATCCATCACCAACCCACACCTCTATATTTCCCTCCCTGTAGTTTGATTTTTGCAGCTCAGCCGGATTTCCCGATACACCGCTAATAGAACCTGCAAGTCCGCCAGCATAGAAGCCTGTTATATAATAATCATTTCTTTTAGTATTTACCGGAGAATCTTCATTACCTATAACTAAGTTTCCTTCAATAATTACTTCCTTAACTTTGACATCATCACCATTGTTTGGATTTCCTATGCTTCCTACAGCGCCGCCTATATAAGCAGAGGTCTCCGTATCTGCCTTACTCCCCCCTTTAAATACCGTTAGATCAAGCTTGCTATAAGCATTATTTATACCTGCAGTGCTGGCAACACCGGTATTTGCCTGCCTTCCTAAAAGACCCGTAATACCTCCGACAAAAATAGTTCTGTCATGATTCATGTTGAATGTTAAATTGCCGCTAACCAGTACGTTTATAAACTGCGCCTGCCCTGAAACATTTCCGGCTATGCCGCCGAAGCGTGTATCGCTGTTTGGGCCTGCTACATTTGCCGCATCGTAATTCACTGTTAAATCCCTGACAATGGCGGAACCTGATACCACGCCAAACAATCCCATGTCAGCAACTTCCATTATGTTTTGAATCGTAATCGTATGCCCATTGCCATAAAACTTTCCCATAAACGGATTTGAGGCAGTGCCGATTGGCGTCCACTTGTCTGTTATTACAATGTCTTTGGTAAGAACGTACTTTTTATCTTTGTTGCCGGTTCCAAGACCGTCAGCGTTAATTTTCTGGAGCTCTGTTGGATCGCTTATTTCTACAATAGGCTTTCCTGTTGGGTGTCCCTCATTTGCGCTGCTCATTCCGGGAATGTTCCAGATTCTGAATGTTGTCTTAGGAGACTCGCCGTTTGCGTATACGGCAACAAGTGTGATGTTGTATTCGGTGACATTGCTTATGGAGTGTCCGGATCTGACGTTGGATGTATTTATGCGCGGAATGCCGGTAATCCTGTAAGAGCTGGCAGCGGGTGCAGTTGTATATCTTAGAGTGTCATTCACCCGGACTTCAACCCTGGCAGAATTGCCTTGTCCGCTCCATGCCAGATCTATGGAATCATTGACTTCGTTATATTCCGCTGTCCATGTGGTTATCGCGTTAAGAGCTGTGCTGTCATATCTGATTCTCCCCATTGACTGTGATGACCATGCGCTTATATTTCCAAGACTGTCCTGATACCGGAGAAATATGTTTCTGGTATCAATAGAGTTAACAGTCGTTAAGCTTTGCAATCTCTCATTTGTACTTAAATATTCCCATGAGGAAGTGATTGCATTGATTGTTGACTCTCCATTGTTTCCCTGTACAATGCGGTATTGCCATTTGATATCTTCAAACTCGTCCATAGTCCAGGGTTTATCATGAGTTGCTTCTGTGCCGCGCGGTATCCCTGTTATAACGTTGTTTATTACGTTATCAGAAATTCCTGTAAAATTAGCGTTTATTGTAAGAGTGCTTTTATCGGGATTGAAAACAAGAACACCATTATCTGTTGTGTTTGCCCCGCTCAAGGAAAGACTGGCGCCGCCGCCCGGAGGCGCGTTGTCCTTTACCACCGTAACATAATTGCCTTTTCCCACCGCAGTCTGCCATGTGTCCGCAAGATCGCTTGCGGCACTCTGGTACGGTATCACAGCAAGCTGGATTATACCCGCAGGTGGATCGGACAAAGTGTGGGTGACCTTGTAACAGCTTGTCCCTGCAGTTTGATTATTTGTTCTATAAAAGAGATCTGCCCCAGTCGCGCCATTTGCCTGCAAAAAACTCGCGTCTTTTTCGTTTCCTATCAAATTACCTAAAAACGCTGTATTAACATAATCCCCCCGCAGAGTCGCGTAACGTATCTCCGCTATTCTGAGTTTATCGGGAAGTGAAACTGTACTTGGAATAGAAAAATAAATTGTTACTTGATTATTAGTCCTTAGCCGTCTGTCATGATCAAGCGGCGCTTCTCCTAATTTAGAATGGTTTCCATGCCAGAAGAATTTATTATCGGTAGATGACGCGGACGGCTCAATAATCGCCCACACATTAACCGCGCTTTCAGAAAAGCGAATCTGACCAACTTCTATCCAAGAGCTTTCATTTTCCGCTCCGTCGCAGTATTGTACCTGCACTTTCCTGGTTGTCACAGAATTAGAAAAACCCGCGCCGCCGTTTGCGGCAGATGCGGTTAAATCAACTGTCTTTGAAACTATCTTTGATTTGACAGTCAGATGATCCCAAGCGCTTGTAAAGTTCGGTGTTTCTCCTGTGACAATCCGGTATCGCCATTCAATGTTATCTCCGTCTGTTGTCCATGGTTTGTCATGCGTCGCGTCACTGCGGATGATGCCGGTGTTGTCTGTCACTGATGTAAAATTAGCGCTTAACGTCATCTCTCTTTTGGCGGAATTGTATATATGGATATTTCCGTGGTCATTTTCGTCCATCCAATATTCGCCGCTTAAAGTAAGAACCGCGTTTCCGGAAGGCGGACGATTGTCATTTACCACCGTTACATAATTGCCTTTTCCCACCGCAGTCTGCCATGTGTCCGCAAGATTTTCCGCGGTGCTTAGGTACGGTATCACAGCAAGCCGGATTATCCCCTCAGGAGGGAGATCGGACAAGGTGTAGGTTACCTTGTAATAACTTGTTCCTGCGGCAAGATTATTTGTTCTATAAATGCCATCCGCCCCGGTAGCGTTATCTGCCAGCTTATTAAATGCGTATTCTTCATTCCGTATCAACCTTCCCCCGAGCGCGTTAACTTCGTTCCCCAGCAGAGTCGCGTAATGTATCTCCGCTATTCTGAGTTTATTGGGAAGCGAATCGGTATCAGTACTTGGAATGGAAAAATAAATTGTTACCCGATTATTGGTCTTTAGCCGTCTGTCCACCAGCTCAGGCTTCGTTTCTCCTAATTTAGAATGGTTTCCATGCCAGAAGAAATCATTAACAGTTGATGTCGCGGACGGCTCAATTATCGCCCACACATTAACCGCGCTTTCAGAAAAGCGAATCTGACCGATGGGTTTCCAGCCTATTTCATTTCCCACCCCGTCGCGATATCGAACCTGCACAGTTCGGGTTGTGGAAGAATTAGACAGACCTGCGCCTTTGTTTGCGATAGAGGCGGCTAAATCAACTTTCATTGAATTGACAGGAGAATCCCAGTCGCTTGTAAAGTCCGGTGTTCCTCCTGGAACAATAATACGGTATTGCCATTCAAGATTATTCCGTTCATCCATTGTCCAGGGCTTGTCCTGACTTGCGCCCGCGGGCGGGATTCCGATACCGGAGTTATCTGTCACTGATGTGAAATTTGCGCTTACAGTCATATCTTTGTTGGCGGAGTTAAATATACGTGTATCGCCGTCCATCCAATATCCGCCGCTTAAGGCAAATACGGCATTGTCTGAAGGCGGCAGATTATCCAACACAACCGTTACAAAACGTCCTTCATCTATCGCTGTCCGCCATGAATCTATGCCGTCAATCCAAGTGCCGCTATACGGCATTACCGCAAGCCGGATTATTCCTCCTTCGTTTCTTGCCTGATTTGCGCTGTTCCAGTTGTACGTCACTTTGTAATAAGTTATTCCTGCGGAAGGTTTGTCTTTCCTGTAAATACCGTCAGTGCCTGTTGTGGTTGTAAATTTTTCAGGGGTTAAATCTCTTTGC
>Ga0209755_10003286_pt1 | contig 20516 bp, 20 predicted proteins | sample TergutCo191P1_FD_187301 | JGI IMG/M metagenome (GOLD analysis project Ga0209755, IMG submission 187301) | Cornitermes sp. P1 segment gut microbial communities from Petit-Saut dam, French Guiana - Co191P1 (SPAdes) (version 2) | ecosystem: Host-associated > Arthropoda: Insects > Digestive system...
TTTGCATTTCCGCCGTGTGTTCCCTTTTCGCCAATAACGTGAGGTGCTATCAGTTCCCAGAGCTTGTCGGATATATCGTGTCGGTGACAAGATTCGTTCATATGCGAAATCCCCCTTACGCTTTTTTTCTATTATATCACGTTTTTATTGTCGACACACCCTAGGATGATTTTTTGATTGCTTCTTTGATTTCTTGGCAGGAGCGACATATTTTTGGTGGATATATTCAAGTGCGCCACCCGAATCCGTGCCAATTGTTTCAAGTGCATCTTGAAATTTTCGACCTGTCAATGTAAAATATCTACCAGACGAGTACATTTCGACACCTGTTTTGCTGTTGCGATTTCCAACCTTTGGCATCTCGCCTTTTAGGTAGGCATGGAGACCCTTACCACTTGGACTTTCTTCGATGTAAGTTGGTGGGAGTTGAGTAATGATGTCTGCGGCGATTTCATTAGGTTGACCATTTTCATCCAAACAGTTGTCGATGTCTATGAGGATTATACCATCATCTTCAACCGTAACAAAGCCGATGCCGTTATAGTTGTATCTTTCAGCACAGGTTAGTGCTTCATCCAGCGTTCCCCATGTAGACGGATTGCTGGCAGATGCCCGATGCCCTGTAATGGGCGAGTATGGAACTTTGGCAGGTTTGCCTGTTCGTTTGTCTTGTTCCAGTCGCCAATTAACAAACTGGCGAAGCGCATGTAATTCCTGTGGAATGTTGTCCTTTAGTGGAAACTTGTCTTTTTCTAGCATATACAAGCCTCTCCTTAGATATTTTGTGGATATATGTATATGCGAGGAGGGCTTGGGTGTGTGACGATAATTGTGACCTAGTTTGTTAGAATTGAGCTAGAGGGGGTTGATTGCATTATGAATGAAATAGGCACTATGATACTTATTCGAGAGTTGCTACTCTTAAATTTTGGTGTGTTATTAATATATAATGGTCGAACTGTTAGATACATTAATTTCAAGCAAATGTTTGATAATGTTCTTGATGGAAACGCAACTAAATTCGTTAAGGGAGTCCTTTTTTATAGATCTGGACATTTACGTGATTTTTGGAAAAGCATGGCTTTAAGGAATATTAAACGCTTGGACTTTTTATATACTTTATCAGCATTCAACATCTTTTACTATATTGTTTTTATGTTTACTCGAAACGACGGAAATATAGGAAGGACGATTAATGGGATTTTTTCACCAATATCCATTTTGGTTTTGATATCCATTTTCTGTTTATTTACTGTGTTAATTTACAAAATGGCACTGAAAACAGAAGAAGAAAATGTAACTGAAAGTATGTTGATGAGGGATTATTTGAAATTCACTGAAGAGTCTATTCGAGATGAAGGTGCAGAACTAATACTTATAGGAGGCTCATTGGGATTTTTAGGCGAAGTTACAAAAATTAGTGCAAAATCCGAAAGATGGAGAAAGAGATGTAAGAGTAATTATGAAAGCTCATCATGTGCAGATGGAAAAAAATGCAACTATGATTGCATTTATAAAAATAAACAATTTTTACAATTGAATAAACTAAAAGCAAAAATTCAAAAATTGAGAATCTTAATTCGTGACCCAAAAGATAATGCTGTAGCTAAAGCATTAATCGGCAAACTCTACATGGATTTTGGAAATAAGCTAGAATTGAAATATTATCCAGAGGGAAAAGTGAAGCTCTATGCAAGGATAATACAGTATGAGAATAGTATGCCACAAATGTTTTGGCATTGGAATAACAATGATAATACATTTGGACGCGCAGAACCATTAGATGACAAAACACCAAAAGGTGCAACATTTATATATATGTTTAGTGAAGTACTGTGGGAGAAATCAACAGATCCAATCTTAACAAAAGAAGATTTTATAAAAGAATATATCAAACGCGTTAATTAACAACATTCATTTAAAGGAGAATAATAATTATGAAGAACAATCCTTTTGCTGGAAAATTAATTGCTTTTGATGGTCCAAACGGAGCAGGTAAGACTACCTTGCTAGAGTGCGTCAAAAATACTCTGCAAGAAATGGGTATATCTGCATATACTACTAAGGAGCCCACTTCGTCAGTTCTTGGAGATTTTACCAGAAAGATTGCAGAGGAGCTTTCCGGCGAGAGTTTAGCTTGCCTTGTGGCAGCCGACAGATATCACCATATTTTTAGCGAAATAGTTCCGCAGTTAATGGACGGTCACATAGTTCTCACAGATAGATATATACTATCGTCGCTTATTCTTCAAAGAATGGATAATGTTGATGTCGAATTCATACTAAACATTAACAGCAAAATATTTACTCCAGATATTCAAATAGCTGTTGAAGCTGACGTTGGCACTATTGAAGATAGATTGAGCCAACGTAATGCCCTAACGCGACTAGAGCAAGGAAAAAGAACGCAAGAAGAATTGTATTATATGCATGAAGGTGTCGAAATCATCAAGAAATTAGGAGTTCAAACAATTGTCATTAATAACACTAAAGACTTACTATCAAATGCCTCGGAAATTGTCAGAAACATTAAAGAAAATATTAGTTTGTAATTTCAATTGCAAATCGCAATGTCTTTGACATTCATCATGTATCATAGTCATGGCAAGATTTTAACTTCTAAAATTAAAATAAGGTCGGTGCTGATTTAAATGAGAAAGATGCTCCTATTTAATTCACCAATATACCCAGAGCGTGTTAATGTAGATGAAAAATACGTTCCCCCTTTGGGATTAGGGTACATCGCAACCCAAATCAAAAAGGCTAATATAGATATTGATATAATTGATTGTGTTAAGCGGAGAATGGGTATCAAAGAAATATTCAGCGCATTGAAGGAATACACTCCTGAATTTATTGGCTTCAACATATTTACTCAAAATTTTGACATCGTTAAACGAATTGTTGAAGAATGCCCCATTGAGACAAATATAATGATTGGAGGTCAAGTTGTAAAATCTGTTTTTGAAGAAATTCTTAATTGGAATACCCCGAACAAACTTTTTATTGTGATAGGAGAAGCTGAATTGATTGTACCTGAAATTATCAAAGGTACTTGCACCGAAGTTCCACGGATCAAAGTCGAAAGTAAACAAGTCTATTTTGTTGATTGTAAGTCACAATATTTCCCGAATGATTTAAATGCAATTTCTATTGATCGAACATTACTTGGAGAAACTGTTGGAGTGAATCGATACGGTGAAAAAGAAGCATCTATCATAACATCTAGGGGATGTGTATATGACTGTGCATTTTGCGGTGTTGCATACAGTCTTAGTGGAGATTCAACAGTTAGATATAGATCTGTTTCAAACATTGAGGATGAAATAAATCAAATTTTGAAATCTTGCCCCGATCTTTCATCAATACGAGTACTTGATGACCTTTATTTGAAAACAGAAAGGGACATATGGAGTGCTATAAAACTTTTCAAAAAATTTGATAACTTATCGTGGCGATGTATGGCACACGTTAATTCTTTGCGAAGCTCATTAAAATGCCTACCCAATATGCGAGAAAGCGGTTGTCGAGAGCTATTTATTGGCATTGAGTCAGGTTCTAACAAAATAAGGAAAAAAATTAAGAAGCATGGAACAAGCGAAGATGTTTTGAGAGTTGTTATAAAAATTCTTGAACAAGGTATAAACGTAAAAGGATACTTTATGCTAGGGATTCCATCTGAAACCAATGATGATGCTGAAATGACTTTTAGATTAGCTAGAGAGATCAAGAGTGCATCAAAAAATTTGGCTGGAGATTTTCGTCCTAGTGTATTTCAATTTCGACCATATCATGGCACTCAACTTTATAATGAAATTTTGAATGATAAGGGCAAAATTGGAAAAGTAGAGGCTAACACAGCATTAAATGTTAATGAGGGTAGAAGCCAATTCAATTTTCATTCTGGGAATTATAGTGATATCGAGGATGGGCTACTAAACGAGTATATATTAAAAATACAATCATTAGTGAGGGAAGATGATGTTTGATAAAATTAAATGTTGTGAAAATTGCAGGCTTTTCACAAACCAACCACCGCTTGTAGATACAGCCGAAGATGGTCAAGTATTTTGGGTCGGTCTTTCTGCCAAAATGTCTACAGTAAAGGGCGAAAAACCGCTGTCTCCAACTACTATTTCCGGTAAGCTTTTGGAGAATGTTGAAAAAAAGTGTGAAGGCATTACTATGTACAAAACAAATTTAGTGAAATGTGTGCCATTAGATGAGTCTGGTAAACTTCGTTATCCAAGCAAAAAGGAAATATTAGATTGCATAGGACACATTAAAGTTGAAATTGAAAATCTGACTCCTAAAATTATTTTCATGCTAGGTAACAATGTTACTGAGTCTATAGGGAAGAACTACTCCGTAAAATTTCCAAAACCAAAGAATTTTGATTATGATTTTTATATTCATAAAAATACTTATTACGTTCCTATTCATCATCCTTCCTATATTTATGTATATAAACGGAAGCTGATTGATGACTATACTGACGCTTTAGTTGAACTAATTCACAAACTACTTTAAAAATTGACTTGCAATAATTATAAACTTTACACACGTAAATGCCTCGAATGCTCGATTAGGCATTTATTTTTTTGCAATCGCTCGATTGTTGCCGAAATACGTTTATTTTTTTCAGTCTCCTTATATTCGTTCCTCTGACGATTGCGACTGGACGAGTGAGGAAGTGTGGAAAGCAGTCTGCCCATCGCTGGGCAAAACCGTAACGCTGGAATTTATGCGAAATCAATGCGAATCCGCAAAACAGGATGCCGCAGAGGAAATGAACTTCCGTCAGTTTTTCCTTTGCCAGTGGGTATATGCTCCGGTACGCTGGTTGCCAATGGACAAATATGATTTAGGCGCAGACCCCATCGACATGGACGCGCTGAAAAAACGTAAATGCTATGGCGGTCTTGACTTAGCCGCAACAACGGACATCGCCGCATTCGTGCTGATGTTTCCTCCCGAAAATGACGATGATAAATATATTCTGCTTCCATTTTTCTGGATACCCGGCGAGAACATAGCCAAGCGTGTAAAAAATCACCATGTACCGTATGACACATGGGCAAAAGGCGGACACCTCAACGCCACAGACGGATATATTATCCAATACGATTTTATCGAGCAAAAAATAATCGACCTGCGTTCGGAATATGAAATTGAGGCAGTAGCTTATGACGAATGGGGCGCACACCAAATGATTCAACGCTTGGAAAGACTTGACGGCATTGAATATGTTGCCATGCGGCAGGGCTATAAAAGCCTTTCGCCTCCAAGCAAGGAAATGATGCGGCTGGTGCTGGATGAAAAAATCCAGCATGGCGGTCATCCTGTACTGCGGTGGATGTTCAACAACGTATTCATCGAAACCGATGCCGCAGGGAATATAAAACCATCTAAGGAAAAAGCATCCGAAAAGATAGACGGTGCTGTGGCGGCGATTATGGCTCTGGACTTGGCAACACGCAGGGAAAGTCGCGGCTCGGTGTACGACACAAGGGGATTGCTTGTTTTTGGTGGGGATGATGATTGGTGATTGTGAAGTGATACCAATTTTAGTATAATGCAGGGTATGTAAACGTAAAATGTTTCTGTTTTATGTAAACCAATCAAATACGAATGAGTGGGTGGAATATATGCAATATACAGATATTTTATCGTTGGTAATATCATTTTTAGCTGTAGCGGTAGCTGTTATAACTAACATAAGAATGCAAAAAATTACCAAGGATACAAAAAGATTTGAACTAACTTCGGACTGGAGAAATGAATTAATTGCATGGCATACACAAACTGTTGAACAGCTTACTTTAATCAGAGAATTTTTGATTAACGATATTAGCCATGATAAATCTCATAGCCTTGCAAAACTCTATGCCTTGGCTGAACAAGGTCGATTTTATTTTCATAATGTTGAAGGTTTAGATGATGATACTTTTGACATTGACGAACTTTCCGCATATAAAGGATATCGCGAGGCTACAATTGAATTGTTGGTTCGTTCATATACGATAGCAAAGCGAAATGATGCTAAAGAACATATTAATAAGTTGTATTTATTACAGCGTCTTTTCACATCAAGAATCTTTGACATCCTTTCGCCATACAACACTTTGTCAGAGCGATTTAATATGCTCAATGTAGAGGAATACAGAACAAGTTGTAAAGAGTATTTTGATAAAAACAGCGAATTATATGACCTTCTTGATTTGAGCAAAAATTGGGAAGATAACAGGGGGCTGTTTCCAACATACAGGAGCAATGAAAATGAAAACAATGATGATGAGAATAAGAGTGATGAAAACAAATAAAATTGATATTCATAAAATTGCATAGTTATTATCTAAGGTTGACGAGCAACTCCACCCAATGGGTCAACACCCACAATCATCGCAATGCTTTAATCTGCGTTCAGAGTTATGATGTGACCGTGGCGAGGCACAAAGCCTCGCAAAATCTAAGGAGGCGGTCATATGAACGAGAACACAAAAACAGAAATGCTCACCATCGAAATGCCATTGGATGGTTTTAATCCAGAGAAGCTGGAAAATTTGCAAAAGCTGATTGACAGCAAAGCGGTGCTTATTAAAAAGGCACTCGGCGCAGAAGAATTGCCCATCGAAGTAACGGAAACATCCATAAAATTTACATGGTTTCCGGCAGACCTTGATGACGAAACAGTAAACGCATACAGCCAATTTGTAACGGCATTGTGCGAAACTGCAAAGCGCAAAACACGAATTGTCGCACAGCCCCAAGAAGCCTATGAGAACGAAAAATTCGCTATGCGTGTATATGGCTTGGGTCTGGGACTCAAGGGCAATGAATACACACTGTGCCGAAAATTACTTATGAAAAATTTAACAGGCGATAGTAGCTGGCGTTTCACCAAGCCAGAAAAAGGCGAACGCAAACCGCGCAGGGAAAAGGTACATCGGGAAGTTTTGTCCATACGCCTTACGCCGGATACTTTGGAAAAGGTGGCAATTCTCGCCAGCCAGCAAGAAGAACGCACCAGCCGAAATATGCTCATTGAGTCTATAATTGAGGATTATGTCAAAGCGGCTTTTCCCGAACAGGAAGTGGAAATAGCCCCTGTGCCGGAAGAAAACCCAGCGGAAACGCCAGCCCAAGCGGAAACCGAAACCGCACCAGCGGAAACCCCAACCCCTGCGGAAGAAGCCTCTGCAGACGCGCCAGCTTCGCCAAAACCGCGCAAGAAACGGAATAAGCAAGCCTAACCAAGCATAAAATTTTATACGCCGGGAATCGCCTACAGCAAAAAGGCGATTCCCTTTTTATATTGGAGGTGATTATTTGGGCATATTTTCAATATTCAAACGCGCCAAGCCGGAAAACCAGCTTTCCACATCCAAGCACTTTTTCTTTGGCAGGGCATCTTCCGGCGTGGATGTTACCGAACGCACAGCACTCCAAACTGCCGCTGTTTACGCTTGTGTTCGCGTTGTTTCCGATGCGATTGCCAGCCTTCCGCTGAAGCTATACGAATTCAGAGGCAACGGAATGCAAAGCTGTATCGAACATCCGCTTTATGACATTTTGCATATTGCGCCAAACCCCGAAATGACCAGTTATGCGTGGCGCGAAACGCTTATGTCGCACCTTCTTTTGTGGGGCAACGGATACGCGCAAATATTACGCGACAAGTTGGGAAATGTGGTGGCACTATATCCGCTTCTGCCCAACAAAATTGAAATGAACCGAAACGAAAACGGTGAATTATATTATACATATCATCGCGCTGTTGATGAAGCCACAGGCGAAAAAAGCGGAAGCGTGAATCTTACCAAGTATGATGTTCTGCATATTCCCGGACATTCATTCGATAGATTGATGGGATATTTCCCCATTGGACTGCATCGAAACACCATCGGAATGGCTATCGCAACGGAAAGTTATGGTGCAACATTCTTTGCCAATGGTGCAAACCCCAGCGGTGTTTTGGAACATCCTCAATCACTTAAAAACCCCGAATTAGTACGCGAAACATGGGAAAAACTGCTCAAAGGCAAAGGTGCAAACCGTGTGGCGGTTTTGGAAGATGGGATGAAATATAAGCCGGTGGGTCTGCCGCCGGAACAGGCACAGTTTCTCGAAACACGCAAATTTCAATTGGGGGAAATTGCAAGAATTTTCAGAGTGCCGCCGCATATGATTGGGGATTTAGAGCGGTCAACCTTTTCAAATATCGAACAACAGAGCATCGAGTTTGTCCAACATACAATTAATCCGTGGGTGACACGTTTGGAGCAGTCCATGAATTTGGCATTACTTTCCCCATCCGAACGGAAGAAGTATACCATAAAATGAGATGCTCCAGTTAAATATCTCCGCAGTTCATCCAGCGTGTGGATGGGTTTGTACATGATGAACAACCTCCTTGTGGGCAGGAAAATAGCCTTAGAAAATGGATATGCTGGAGGTCGGCTTAATAAATGTTGTCCACACAAAAAAGATACATCTAAATATTTGCAGGCAAATATCCCAATGGATATTACCGATGCAAAAAATATATGCTATAAAATCAATTTGTACTTGATATTTTATTGGGCTTGTGCTATAATGGATTTTAGGTAAATTTGTAGGAGGTGACGAATATGGATTCCTTGTCCATACTTAATTATCAAGGTAGCAAAAGGAATCTACTGTCATTCATTAAAGATAACTCTATGTCTGCCATTTCACATGGGCAGACCGTGCTGGATATTTTTGCAGGAACGTGTAGCGTGGGCTACAGTTTTAAGCGAACAAATCGAATCTTTGCAAATGACTGTGAAAAATATGCGTATATTATTTCGCAAGCTCTGCTTGGAAACTATTCTGATGTTGAAAGCGGCGTTGTCGCTGACAACATAAGTCTTCTTTTTTGGAAGGGTATAGAACGAGCCAGTCGAACGCATGGCGGTTTCATCAATGAAGAAATAGCAGTTATAGGAAGTGGTGTTGCATCGGAAATCTCCGAATTTTACCACTCTGTACCTACTGTCTGGAATGGGATGATAGGCGAGGATGTCAAGTCAAACCTCTTTTTGCAATACTACTCCAGTTCTTATTTTGGGGTTAGACAAGCCACAGAGATAGATTCGTTGAGGATGGCTATCGATAAGTATAGGAAAACGCACCTTTTCGCTCCTCTTATGGCAGCACTATATTATGCAATGAAAGAATGCGTGTTTGCTAAAGATGGTCATATGGCACAACCGCTTGGGTTTGAAAAGAACATAACAAAACTGCTTAAGCAAAGGCAAAAATCCGTTTTTGCCTTATTTAATGCCAAGTTTATGGAGTTTTTCTCAGACGATTTTGTTGTGTCCAAATATGCGAATAAATGCTTTGATATGAATTTCGAAGACTTGCTAAAGTTGCCAGCGATTCAAGAAGAAGTGGATGTAATATATGCAGACCCACCATATACCGATATGCAGTATTCAAGGTATTATCACATTTTGAATTTCGTTACAAACTACAAGCCTTTCCCCTTGACAATAATTGGAGGCTCATACACTAAAGGGTTATATACAGATGGTAGATTTCAATCGAAATTAAGCACGAAAGGTAAAAGTTTGGATACCTTCACCACGCTGGTTGAATTTTGCTGTGCCTTTCAGAAAAACCTCGTGGTTAGCTTTGCCTACCCAGCGGATACTGTATTACAGAAAACTGACCGATATGTGATGTCCATAGAATCTCTGATAGCAATATGTACCGAGCGGTTTGGCTCTAAAAATGTGGATATTCATTCATGTGAATATACGCATTCAAATAACAGAAATAGCGAACATAAAAAGGTGTTGGAGTACCTTGTTGTTTGCAAAAAAAGATAGGGGGGATTTGTTTGCGTGTCGATATTCCAGCAGTTAAAAAACGTATATATAATGCGAAGGCAACAAATCGCAATCCTATCTACGACACTCATTTGTACTGGTCTCAGAAACCATACAACATTTGCGACATTTTAATTGAATCGTTTAGCAAAGAGGGCGATACTGTATTCGACCCTTTTTTGGGGTCGGGCGTGACCTTGTTGCAAGCGGTATCGTCCACCCATAAACGTAGAGCAATAGGCTGTGAAATTAATGAGGCTCCTTTGTTTATTGTTAAAACTCTTTTAGCGAGCTATGACGAAAAAAAATACAAGAAGGTACTGGATGTTTTTTTGAAGGAAATCAAGAAACTTCAGCGATACTACGCAATTGAATGCCCTTATTGCAGAGAAACAGCTGCAATTACATCCGTTATCTTCGACAAGGCTACTCGTAGTGCAGAAGTCGAAATAAAGGAGATAAATTTCCGTTGTATATGCTCTTCAAAGGGAACAAAAATAGCAAACAATGATGATTATATGGCAATAAACGTAGAACACAACCTTCAAAATATTTCTGATATCGCTCTGATACCGAATTCAAGGATTGCCGTCCATGAGAACGAGACCATAAGCTACATTTTCACTAAACGAAACTTTGCAGTTCTTGACGAGGTTGTCGGCGTTATTGATGCGCTTGAAATGTATCAAGACCTTTTTAGGTATATTTTGATGTCCGTGTTGCACCTTTGCAAAATAACAGACAAACGTTCTAATTCCCAATGGCCATTATGGATACCAAAAAATGACTGCGTTGAAAAAAACGTAGTTGACTTATTGGAAAAAAAGGCTAAGAAGTTTACATCAGCTATTGGATATTTGTCAAAGCACTACGCAAAAACACCAGAATATACGTTACTTCATAAAGGTAGCCAAAATATAAATGAAGTCGATATACCAGATAATTCTGTTGACCTCATCATAACAGACCCACCATATTTAGGGCAGGTGCTGTATTCTGAGTATATGCAATTATACAAACCCTTTTTGGGTCTTAACTTCAATCTCGACGATGAGATTGTTGTATCAAATGCGCCGTCAAGAGGCAAGGGGGAGACAGAATATTTTGAATTGCTCGACCAAGTGTTTGGTGTATGTTCGTCAAAATTAAAGGAAGGTGCATATTTTTGCTTGTATTTTCACGACAGCAATCTCGATGTTTGGAATAAGCTGATTAGCAGTTTAGCGAAACACAATTTGCGCTACATCAGCCAAGCGCATATTCCGAAATCGAACACCATTAAGAATATAATAAGCCCAAAAAAGTCGCTAAATGGTGACTGTATTCTATTTTTTGTGAAGGACTTCAGCGTTTCTTATAATGCTGTTGTGGCAGAAACCCTAAATGAAATCGTATTGAATATCGTACAAGAGGCAAAGCATCTGCTTAAACAGCATAAAACGATTTCCACTCCAGAGCTTTATGACAAAGGACTTATGGAGGTGTTAATTCAAAACGGCTGGTTGCCTACCCTCGCAAAAAAATACAAAACACTTGTTGACATCTTCGAGAAACACTTGCGCTGGAATTCATTGCTATCTAAATGGAGTGTTTAGAGAGAGCCTCTCTAAACACTCCCTGCGCCAATACCGCCGTGATAGTATTCACCTGGAAATTGAAGATGCAGTTTTTGCATTACATCATTTCCATTCCACATTGCAATGTCCCTTTCCTTGGATATAAGAACGCCATCATCTGTAAAATCAGAAGTTGTGATACAGATTGCATAGTCAACCTTGCGCCTTGACCGCTCCGAATCAAGCCTTTGCATGGGGTTCGAGCCGACATTTGAAGCCCAACGCTTACATTGGAAAATAAAAGTTTTTACTTTCCCGTCCACAGATTTTTTTGCCAAAAGGTCAACCCCTAAATCACCCGAGGCTCCTGTGTTTATCACATCGGTATAACCTTCAGATTCAAGAAGTCTTTTTATAACAAGTTCGAAATCTTTGCCCTCGAGGATTGAAATGTCGATTGCCTCTTCAGAAACTTGATATGAGTAGTTTCGTTTTACATAGCCTTTGCTGGTTTCGTCGCAGTAATTATTCAATAATAGGCGTATGTCGCGTGAATAGTTGTCGCTTTCCAAAAACTGCTCAATGGACTTAGGGTTTCCCGTGCAAAGTGCATTAGCAACCTCAAAATACAAATCATCAAGCACAAACGAGGTTTTTGTCTCAAACAAACGCCCTATAATTACAGGAATATAGTCATACAATTTGGTGAACAAGTCAGTCTCATCTTCGATGTCCAGATATAAGATATTGCTATCTGGACGTACGATGCTGCTGTCATCGACATAAAATTTTGCTTTGACTATATCTTGAATGCGCTTTAGGTCATCATCAGATGCGAAATGCGTGTGCTTTTTACGCAACGAATCCCTAACCGATTTAACCGCCGTAGATAAAGTGACGTCGTTTTCGCTCTTTTGCAAAAGTTTGTACACAATCTTAACAGTCTCGAATTCATAATTTTGGTTTCCTACGTACCAGTAACGGTTTTCAGCATCCAGAAGTTCAAAGACAATAATCATTTCGTTAGCCAATGTATTCTTGTAAGCGGACTGCTTTCTTATGGTAGGGTCATTTTTGTCAATTCCCAAGCGCATAGCATACTCAAATCCGTTTTTACGAGCTAAATTGATTATCTCAACAAGTGTTCGGAAATACTTGCTCTTACCCAATTTGATTGTCAAAACAACAAGTCCATAGGATTTAAGGATTTTTTGGAATCCATTAAACATCTCGTCTATGTCCGAGTAGTACGTGGTTATTTCTTTTTTATTGGGTCGGCTGGGAGCGTTTGTCTGAACAACTTCAGCGTTCAGCATTTCTGGCGTAAGCTCAAAGCCGCCAACGAGAGAGAAAGTGTTGAGCCAAATTCTGTACAATTGGTTTCGCTCCAAGTACGGGACTTGGTCAGTATAAGGGAAGTCTGTGTATATCAAGTCAAATTTGAAATCAGGCGAAATTGACTTGATATATTCCTGATATGATGTTAAAAACAATTGATATTTCTCGTTATCAGAAGGATTTTGAGCCAAAATATCTGCATAGGTTTTTTTGAACCCAAGAAAGCTATTGACTTTGCTCTCAAAAAGCCTCCACACATTGTTTTCTTCTGCACTATGTGGAACAACATGATACAGTATATCGCTACTCGAACCATACATTGCAATCCGTGCCAATGTTAAAGACGAAACGAGTGCGTGCTGAATGACATCCCTTTCGGCACAAGGATGTAACTTTGAAATTGCTTCCTGTATTAAGAGTAACGCCTTTTTGTTTCTGGTTGTAAATATTCTATCATAACAATCTGCACCAGTCGATTTAGTGATGTTTATTCGGCTGTTTTCGATGTATTCTACTTGTGGAAAAGCCGAAACATCCATGCGGCTTACTTTTTCCAAAACCGCTTTGTCATCATCATCAAACTTTTTTCTACCTTCTCCACATATTGGACATTTGGACATCAACACAATATTTTTCCCATCAACAATGGAGCGATTTGGAGTTGGTTCAAAATATTCTTGAGCTTCAGGGTCATACATTAATCTTGAAATGTAATTCGTCTCTCCGCAACATGAAGTTTCATAAAGCGACATAACATCAGTTTTTACATATGACTCAACTTCAGTAAGCATATTCAAAAGTTTGTCGGTGTCAACAGTAGAAAACAAAGCACACACGGCTGCGTATGTGTAGTTATCTATTTCATTCGCCACTATTTTACGTCCAGCCCTTGTTGCGGCAATCACAAACGCACCAGAGCCCATGAAAGGGTCATAAATAGTGCCATCCTGCTCAAGTAGCGCACTAATAGCCTTCTCGGCAATGAGCGGTGATTTTCTGCCCTTGAAATTGAAGGCTTTTTTAAACGCATCTGGTACTGTATTCTCTACGCCATCGAGTGCAGTAACAAGGTTATCAAGCCTGGTTCGATTAATTGCAGACATTTCTTTTCTCATTCATAACCCTCCCAAAACAATAGTTTATATGTCTTTACTCCAAGTGCCTGTGCCATTGCATCCAAATTTTCCAAAGAAGGAAGCCTGTTATTTTTAGTTCTCAAATAAGATATCAACATTAAATCAGAAACCTGATTATGTAGCAATGATAACTTTTGAGGCATCGAAAAACATTGGTGCTTAATAAAAAGTGTCTCCAAGTTTTTGCGGAGCGCAATGTGGGAATCATTATGGCGATAATTACCATACTCTATAGGATAGTGATTTCGTATCAGCTGATATGTCACGCATCCTATATGGTTTGCAATTTTATCCAACGAGCGTATGTTTGGAGTGCGCTTGTTTGTACGCCAACTTTTTACACAGCTTTCGGATACACCCAATCTCTCTGCGGTTTTTTTGTAAGTTTCGCATTCATACAAAAATCCCTCAAGATGCTCGAAGAAAATCTTAACAGCACTATCACGCTCCATGTCACCACCCCCGCATCCTTTTAAATGATTATAACATAAATCAACTTGAATCATATGTACAGAATGTAACTTTTTATATGAAATATTATTTGAACCCAAAATAAAAACAGCCCCATTCGAGTGGCTGTTTTCTGCGATATTACGAAAGATTGTGGAGCAGAATGCCCTTGGGCAGATTACCCAAGACACTTTTGCCGAGTTGTACAATGGCTACCAAACTGAACAAGATTCGGTGGCTGAGAAAATAATCGCCTTGGAAGAAAAATTATCCAAAAGCGAACGCGATAAGGAAAATGCAAATCTATTCATCGAAGCGGTGCGGAAATACACAGTTGCCAAGGAGCTTACGGCACAAATGCTTCACGACCTAATTGAGAAAATAGTGGTTCATGAAGCAAATGGAGGGCATAAACAGTACCGAGAACAGACAATTGATTTCCATCATGACACCATTCACATGGAATAAAAAAGCTCACAGCTTCAAGTGCTTTGGTTGCGGCGCGACAATGGATATTTTGGATTATTACCAACACTCCGACATGACATTCCCTGAAGCGGTTGCGGAGTTGTGCAAGGAAACAACAACTACTGGAACGATACCCCGAAGCACGCTCCCATGTAAATTTTTATAGGTTGTACCATGATGCGGTTGCCTATGTGGGCTTTCTTGGCTCTCCAACGAAAGCCGAACAACCCGACGGCAAAAAAGACCCTTTGAAGTATGCCGCCGTCTCAAAAAGCGTCGTCATCTTTCTTGATAAGCCCGGCGAGAACATTTGCTACCTTTTGCGCCCTCTTCTCATCTCCGTCGCATTCTTCGAGAAGACGCTCGCCGATTGAAGTGAAAAATTTTCGGGTGACGGGGTTTACTGGTGTATCTTTGGTTTCAGCGTCGCCGCTTACTTTCGTCTGCCTTCCCTCAACCTTGTAGATAGAGTATACAGCATACGCTTAACATTGTCAGGCGTTTTGTAAGTATTTTTCTAAATAAATTTTATTTATTGCTTAATACAATAAACTGATTGCTTGACATTATACATATTCATTGGTAAGATGGACGCATGGAAAGGAGTGAAAGTTATGTCTACAGAGAAAAAAATAAATATGGCAGTAGCCTACAAGAGCATGAGTCAAGCCGCTTTGGCGCGAGCCATAGGAATGACACCATCAAATTTTAATCAAAAAATAAAGCGGGAAACATTTTCGCGGGAAGAACTTGAAACCATTGCGGGAGCATTAGGTGCAACTTATAACGCATTTTTCGAGTTTCCCGACGGTACAAAAATATGAGCGAATTAAGCGCAACAGGCGCGAATCCGAACATCAAGGGCTTTTCGCCGCGAGGATTGCACAAAAACTACACGAAGCACGTTAAAGGGGAAGCAAATACCCATACTTGGGATTGCCCCACCTGCGGAAACGTAAACGACAACTATCTGCCGGACGTTTGTATCCGCTGTAATTGGAGCGACTATAACAAATGGGACGATGCGACTTTCGACGAGGCAACAGCATCACCCGACTTTCGCGGTTTCGGTTGGGTCTGCCCGGTCTGCGAGAATAATAACGTCGGAGAGTTCCCCGGTTACGATATTTGCGTAAAATGCAGTTGGCAAGATGAGGGCTTGCAAAGAGACGACCCCGACTGTTGGGGATGTGCGAATTATCTAAGCCTTAATCCCGCCCGCTTGGAATATTCGCTTTTGATGAACGAGGTAACACGCCTTGCGGCTCTCGAAGCCCAAAAGGAACACAAGGCAATAGAACGCGACATTAGCACAATGTACGCAAATATCGACCACCGAACCATTGACGGCGATAACCGCAGAAACGAGTATAAAGCCGAATTTGAGCGGTATACAGCCGCTTTACAAGCAATTCAAGAGGGGCGAGGGTAAAACTGGATGCTAAAATTACAAAGCACGTCAACGACGTAATCCAAAAATACGCAAGCGGGCTATTCCGTAATGCCACGCTTGAATTTTACGGCATAAATACCGCGCCGATTAAAGAACTCATTAACCCGGAACTGCCAAAGGTGGAGGTCGGCGGCGGCGCGGCAGATGTGGTCTTTCTGCTGATGGACGACAATTACCTGCATTTCGCTTTTGAGACAGGGCATAGCGGCAATAAAGCAATGGTAAGGTGTGCAAGCTACGACCTGCGGCTATTTGAGCGCGACGGTCGAACGGTCTACACTGTGGTAATTTACACCGCCGACGTAAAAAGCAAGCCCGAAGGGTTACGCACAGGCTCATTGGTGTATAATCCCGATGTGATTCTTATGGGCGAATATGACGGCAATTCCATTTTTGCCGAACTGGAAGCCAAAATTGAAGCAGAGCAAGAACTAACTGATTTGGATATGCTGAACTTGGTACTGCTCCCGCTGATGCGTCACACCATGCCCCGGAAAGAACTGGCGGCAAAGTCTATCGAGTTGGCGCAAACCATACCCGACACTACGAAGCGGAACGCTTGCATAGCTGCGGCGTTCGCTTTCGCAAGTAAGTATCTGAATGCAGACGAAACCGAAAATCTCTTGGAGGTGTTAAGAATGACCGATTTAGGCACAATGCTTGTACTGGATGCCGTAAAGGACGAAAAAATGGAAACGGTGAAAAATTCCTTGCATGAGGGTATACCTATCCGCTCGATAGCGCGGATAACTGGTATATCGAGAAAGTGCGGATGCCGCTAAAAGCAAGATGTCGGAATTGGCAAAGGCAGAACGCCGAATTGCCGAATTAGACAACATCATTAAACGAACATATGAAGATAATATCAGCGGAAAACTTAACGACAGCTTATTCGCAAAATTTCAAAAAGATTATGAGGATGAGTATTTTACCCTTGAAAGCAAGGTGGCTCTTCTAAAAAGTGAAATTGAGGATGTGCAGGGCAAAGCGGCAGACATCGAGCGTTTCATAAAAATGGCAGAAGAATGCGGCGATGTCGCAGAATTAACCGCTGATACTGCCCGGAGATTCATCGACAAAATTGTAATTCACGAAAGCATAACCGCCCCGGATACCGAAAACCTAAACAGCAAAGGGAAGCCTCGGCAAAAGCGAATGCAGGAAGTAAGGGTTTATATAAACTGCATAGGCGAATTTAAGCAAGAATAAGGCGGCTATCCGATGGAGATGCCTTGGCGTTGCCGATAACCGTGTTGTTATTCCTAAGTGTTCCCGTTACAACGCCCGCGCCCGGTGTTACCTCGAACACGGGGAAAATATCGGCAGACACGTCCGTTGGGATAATGCCGCCGCGAGCCGTTACCGAAAACGCAGGGCGATAAACGCCCTCCAGCAAGTATTGCAACACTCACTTATCGCCCTCTACTACATTTATGACCGTTATATTGTCTACAAATACTGTAATATGTGGTCGCCTAACGGTCATTTTACGTTTGAAGAAGTTATGAAAGATGAACATACTTATATTCAATGGGTACGGCTAAATATCACGCCGTTTCGTATGTGGGCAAAAGCAAGGCATGACGAAGCACAGGCGTTATTGCGGAAGTAGTTGCGGAAAAAGATGCCGAGAATGCTGACCTCCGTACCCAACTGGAAGCACTACGCAAGCAGATTGGCACGCCACAAAGCCATAAGTATATTGCAGTGAAAATTAAATAGTGTATAATCCTCTAATGAAAAGAGGGGGAATTATTATGAAATTTGCAAAACGGTTATTTACCGCATTAATTTGCGTGGTTCTTGTTGGCGGTGTATTGCCAACGGCTTTTACCGCCGAAGAAGAAACAGGTACGCCATTAAGCCATGGCGCACCTGTTTTTTTTGACGATTTCACCACGGATTTATTATTTTGGAATATTGATATCGGGAATATGCGCAGATACAACAATAGACTTATCAGCAACTATGGCGGGTGGAGCAGAGCCGAAACACGGGGCAGGTTATGGGATAACTTTACTGCCATTATTGATTTTACGTTTACATCTCCGCATCAACCCGCCGTTGATGACTTTGCGGTATTTCATGTGCGTTACCAAGCGGCAGACAATAACGTGGCTGTTATGATTCGTGACAACAGAATAAGTGTGATGTTCAATTGGGATTTTACCGAACATCATGTTGCGCATCACGACTTTACCCGTGACGAAATACACAGGCTTAAAATTGAAGCATATAACGAATTTATAAACCTGTTTATATGGTGCAGCACAGCCAATGATTTTGTTCAATTGAACACATATCCCATTATCCACGGCATAGCGGGGCAATTGCCGCAAGTGGGGCAGATGGTATTGCGCTCATGGTTGTGCGACATAGCCGTGGACAGCGTAAGAATAATTGACACCAATGCGCAGGCGTTTTTCTTTGCGGATAGTTTTGTACGGGTGGAATTGGGCGCGGCAACTCCGCAAATTATATCCCCTGAAAATAATACGGGAGCTGAGATACAAAGTATTTCATTTTCATCAAGCGACCCCGCCATTATTTCCGTTGACGCGGCAACAGGGGCGGTAACGGCACATAGGCAATATACAGATGTTGTTCAAATCACGGCAACGGCTACCATGTCGAATGGTGAAATTTTTACCGCACAATATGATGCGGTTGTTTACGCACCGTTTACAGGTGAATTTAGCTTTATACTTCACCCCACCCACCCAAACCATCCGCAAATCTTGCGTGTAGGCGATACTATGAACTTAAACCTGTTTACACGACCCGTTTATGTTTCGGACATCCAATTTGCATGGACAACTACGCACCCACACGCCATGCAATTTGTTGGTGATACCGCAATATCCCGCGGTATTCGTGCATTAACCCCCGCAAATGATATAACCGTAAGGGCTACACACTACCTAACGGGGCTTTATACCGAAACTACTTTTGACATATTGCCCCGCATAACCTCAACCGTTGACAGAACTTTCACCATAGACAGCACAGCAAGGGAAATACCCTCGCATTTCTGGGGTGTAAATTTAGGCTACAGCGTAGGGTTTATTAATGGCTACTTCCATGCCAGAGACGGCAACCTTAATGTTCTTAACCAGATACAAGATAAAGAACTGGAATTTTTAAGAAGCATTCAGCCGCAAAGTGTGCGTTTTATTTTAGAGCATTACAACAGTGTAAATGTAGAAGGTGAGATAGTTGGAACGCATATACAAAATTCTGACGCACATGGTTTCAGTGACCCCGTTCCGCTACGACAGGTATTTAGGCAGGTTAATGAACTGGGTGTGCCATTGTTTTTTACAACAAGCACCCACAACACACCCGCCCATAAAGTTGAGCTGATAAGTGCGGCACTAAATATTGCGGATGCCCGCCCGCTTATCGTTACAATCATGAATGAGCCGCACGACCCAAATATGGATACCGGACACATGATAGGAAGAAACCCGCCCGCAACCGTTCAAGAATACATGGCAGTTGTTAGGTATGTTTCTACCGCAATACGCAAGATGTATCCAAACGAGGATATAATAATCTCCGTTTGCACAAACCCTGATGCTCAAATGTGGGCTAACCCTGCGGATATATATACCCCGGGTACGCTTGCTCACAGGCTTGTTGGCTGGAACGAGTATTTGGCTCTGCCGCAAAATCAATATTATTTTGATGCGGTTGCTATGTTTTCGTATTCCGGCGCAAGCGGCTCTGCCCACTTTGGAGGAATAACCACCGACTCTATTATGGAGAGTTTTTCCATCCACTCTGCACGGGAACTGGAAATTCTGAACAGGCAAAGAACTTTGTTTCCCGATAAGCAACTTTGGTTTGTAGAATTTGGTGACTTGCCAATTTTTCATTTTCATCATGCTGTTCATAATTATTTTCCAATGTGTAACATCATACGTGCAAGATGGCAGTACACAAAATCTGTTGGGAATGCCATAGGTTATGTGCAAAGGCAACTTAGGATACTTAACCATGGGGTAGCGACTATGTACATTTATTACTCGTTTAACCATGCAGATAGTTTTGGCGTTGTCCAGACAAATTGGGATGCTCCTTATGGTGGGCATTATGAATTTATTGCATTGCCCCGATACTATTCACTTAGGCAGTGTCGACAATAGCGTATTAATTCCAGCCTGAAATGCAAGCGATTTGAACGGCGGCAAGATAAGATTTTGTATGTTTTGCGTAACGGGTGGCGATACCACGCCATCGCTTGAGTACGGCGAAC
>Ga0209755_10003287_pt1 | contig 20507 bp, 18 predicted proteins | sample TergutCo191P1_FD_187301 | JGI IMG/M metagenome (GOLD analysis project Ga0209755, IMG submission 187301) | Cornitermes sp. P1 segment gut microbial communities from Petit-Saut dam, French Guiana - Co191P1 (SPAdes) (version 2) | ecosystem: Host-associated > Arthropoda: Insects > Digestive system...
ACAAAGGGTAAGCTTCTTTCCAGACGAAAAAGCCCCTTGCATGGCAGCCTCTGGGACTTATTCGACGCCCTGCTCTACGCCCCCGAACTGCCGCTTTTAAGAAATGTTCAAATAGAAGTTGTCCTCGCTGACATCACAGAAAAACGCGTTAAGGACGGCAAGGGCGCGTGGCGGCGAAAAGGCATCAGCATAAAAGACAAGGAATTAACTGCATACCATGAAAGCGTCGTTTTTGCCAAAAAGAACGATTTTACGCGCTTTATACCATTTAAAAAGGGTGAAGAATTTACGGTTAGTTCCCATGCTCAAAAAGCCGGTATAAAAAGGCATATATCCCAAAAAGCGCTGTATGTATTAACCAAGATGAAAGTAATTAACAGAGTTGGAAAAAAGGGCAGGGCTTGGGTATATAGCCGGTAATTATTAAATCCTACGAAATTCGTAGATTATACAGTTTTTTTAAGTTTTTCTACGATTTTCGTAGATACTACTTGTTTTTTACCATTTTTCTATTATAATCATAGAAATGAGGTATATATGCCTGAAAAAATAATCGTTCCGCGCCCCGATTATCTAATCGATCTGGAAAGGCATGACGCCGCTCCTGATTTAATAAAAATAGTAACAGGGGTAAGAAGATGCGGAAAGTCTACAATCTTAAAAATGTATCAGGATAAACTCCGCGCGAAGGGCATAAAAGATGAACAAATCCTTGCTATTGATTTAGAGGATTTTTCCAATAAGCCGCTTTTAGACGGCGCCGCTTTGCACGAATTTGTAATGAATAAAATATCCAAAACCAACCAAAACTATGTGTTTCTTGACGAAATTCAACTTGTAACAGAGTACGGCGAAGTTATAAACAGTCTGCGAATGAAGCCTAATATAGATTTATATGTAACAGGATCCAACGCCTCTCTTTTGTCCAGTAAACTGCCTAAAATACTCGGCGGACGGTACATTCAAATCCATATGTTTCCATTGTCATTTAAGGAATATGTAAGCGCGTTTCCTTCAGGCAATTACACAAACTATGATACCGCTTTTAAACATTATCTGGAAAGCAGTTCATTTCCAGAAAGCCTGATATATTGGAAAAACGCCGAATACAGTTATTGGGACAGACAGGGGGTGCGCGAATACCTTTCGCATATTTTTGAGAGCATTATTATGCGCGATGTCATGCAGCGCGACGATATAAAAGAACTGCCGCAGCTTACGCGCGTTATAAATTTTCTCTTTAGCAATATAGGAAGCGAAACATCAATAAATAATATGTTTGGTATAATAAACAATGAGTATAAATTAAAGCCAAATGATAAAAACTTATACGCTCCAATACTGGAAAAATACCTTACCGCTCTTCTCGACTGTTTTATTTTTTATAAGGCGGAGAAACAATATATAAGCGGCAAAGAATTATTACGTACAAATGCCAAATATTACGCTGTAGACGCCGGTTTACGCTATTATTTACTGGGCGGAACAGCTGAAACAGACGCGGGGCATATGCTGGAAAATGTAGTCTATTTGGAGCTCCTTCGCCGCGGATATAAGGTAAAAATAGGAAAGATAAACAATAAGGAAATTGACTTTATAGCCCAAAAACCCGGAGAAGGCACAGAATACTACCAGGTCGCTCAAAGCGTAATGGACGAAAGCACTCTTTTACGGGAACTTGAAGCCTTAAAAATGATAAATGATAATTACCCAAAATTCATCCTAAGCCGGGATTATAACAGCAATAATTATAATGGAATCCGGCATTTTAATGTTTTAGAATGGCTTTTAGGATAGTCCTTGCAATGTATGTATAAATAATTTAGGCTGTTCCAAAACTTCAGTTTTTGGAACAGCTACCTTAGATTTAAAAGAAAAAGTAGGCTGCGAACCATAGGTTCGATGACTACTTTTTCGAGAGCTTGTTACAAAACTAACCAAGTTTTGTAACAAGCTCAATTGACAGAATTCCGAATTTAATAGATAATATACATAAATATATACCAAAGGGGTTATAAATGATTACTGAGATTTTAAAAGAAACAGGCTCTGCGAAAATTAAAGACGATAAGGAACTTTTTATTGGTCTTAAAACCTATCTTAAAGGTGAAAAGCTCGATTTAATAAATAAAGATTTCTGGAATACCAGAGAAGGTAATAAATCCGCTATCCAGCAAAAATACCCCAAATTGATACAGCAACTGTCTTTTTACTATTCGATACTTGCAGATGTTAATGGTTTTATAAAAGAAAGCCAGGCAAATAATAAAAATAAAGACAGCATTAAAAATAAAATCATCGTATGTACAAAATTATATAATAAATCTTTACAGGCGCTTGCAGACATGTATGGTTTATTGGAAAACGGCTCTGTTATGAATACCTTTTTATTGTGGCGTACTATTTACGAAAACTATGTAATAACAAAATATATTATAAACGGCGCTGAAGAAGAAGCAAAACTTTTTAATGAATATGAAACTGTACAAAAAAATAAACTATTGGGAATAAAATTAACAAAAGAAGAAAAAGCGAAATTTGCTAAAAAATTCGGCAGGGATTATGACAGTAACGAATTTTGCTGGGCAAAAAATCTAAGAGGAAAAAGAATTTTTATTAAACTTGCAAGAAGCGTAAAAGAAAAAAAGTTTTATAAATATTACTTGTTGTCCAATTACATAAGCCGCACAAGTGTGTTTAGCGTAAACAATGGTATCGTCTATAACGAAAAAGCAGCTAACAAAACAACCGTTTATTCTCCCGATGAAGTTACAAAAAGCTTAAATGTTTTTATCGCTGTAATAAGCGAATATGCCGGCATAATGATAGAAAGTTATATCGACGACAAGAAGCAAAAAGACACATTAAAGAAAATTGTTACTTTTTATGGCAAAGAAATTGACAGGAAATGGAAAAAATATTAATTTAAATAATTAACATAAAAACTAATACGACAGCATTCCGCCGTTGTATTAGTTTTTTTTTGCTTAGTTGGAGTTGGTTACCGAAGATGTTGCGGCATCCGGCTGGGTTTCTGGAGCCTGCTTACTTGCGTTATCTGCCATTCTTTTTTCCATTTCGTTAGCGGCAGCCGCGGCAAAAGCCTGTTTCTTGCTGACTACGCGTTTACCGATAGGCAGAAAAATAAATTTACCCATTCTAAAATACACAATCCCAAATGGGATTCCTATTAATGTTACACAAAAGCTTACTCCCAAAAGGAAATATGAAATTGCCGTTACTAAACCAAACGGAAACCAAATGATGTTTAATATCGTTGAGATTACCTTACTTGCTCCGGAAACATTTTTATCCCCAAGCAACTCAGTATCGCGAACAACAGCTTTCCCGAACGGGGCAAAAGCTAATTTAGCGAACTCCAGGCAAGCTCTGGCGATTGGCAAGCCAATGATTGTTATCGCGAAAATACCGGCAAAAATCAGCGAAACAAGCGCCCAAAGCGGACCTTGCAAAAGAAGAAACCATAATACATTACCAACAGTAGCCATATAAATCCTCCTGGATACCAGCAATTTAACATTTTATTATAAAAATTGCTATGGGTAAGTATAATAATACACTGCTAATGATAATTCTGCAAGTGCTTTTCCGGAGTTTTAATTCTATTTTTATAGAAATTAAAGCCCTTCTAAAACACCCCGCATTATTTCCAAAAGACCGGGCTGAGTTTTTGCGTTGAATAAAAATTGCAGTGCCCTTCGGCTTTCGTCGGTAACTGTTCTGTCTTCCGTATTTGACAGCGTAAAAGCGCCTGTTGCTGTCTGCGCTGTATCGCTTTGCAATGTTTCGCCTGTTACAATGTCGTATAATGTAAAATTACAGGACGCGTTTACCATTGGCGGGATTTTAAACTCAGGTATTCCTCTTTCCAGCTTTGTCTGAGAACGAAGTATAACCAGATAACGCGCGGGAAAGGCATTTTGATTATTTTGCACATAACGGATTATGCCATCTTCGTCAACATAACCTGAAAGAAACTGCGTCGGGATTGTATAATTAACTGCCTGCAAATTAAACTGACGGGAAGCGATTGTTCTGAATTGATTTATAACTATCATGCTCTGATTAATAGTATCCGCGCTCTGCGTTTGAATTATTTCCAATCCTGTGATAACAAACCTGGCTGAATCTTTCATGGCGCTGACAACATTTCTAAAATCCGCAAAAACATTTGCCCTAACAGGTTTTAACACAAGATGCGTGCTTTCTCTTTGAATGCCAAACAAGCCTGTATTTTGCAATGCTCTTAAAATACCGTCATAATATTTACCTGAATTATAAACAATACGCGCGCTTCTTCCGTTTATTATCTGAGCGAAAACAAGCGTGTTTTTATATAATTTTTTTATAAATTGATCCATCTGTTCCATCATGGCGGCAGGGTTTGAATCATCCATAGAGATAATTACGCAATTATTCCTAAGCCATGAAAAATAATCATCAAAGCCTGCGGGTTTTTGATTTTGATTTGCCTGAAGCGCGCCGCGCTGAATAAAAAAACGATACGTAAGATAAGCGGCTTCTTCGTTTTCTACATACTGTTTTGCTTTGTTATAATCTTCGGCAGACATTACGGCTAAGATACGCGCTACAAAACGCCTGCCCTCTCTTTCGATTTTTCTTGCCTGTTCTTTAACTCCCGTAACAGGTACGTTAGTCGAAAACGAGGATGTTTCCATATGAACGGTATATGCATCTTCTATGTCGCTTGCATACCCTTGAGATTGCACGGTTATATCTGTGCGTCCCTGAAAGCGTGTCGCAATGAAAGAAGCAAACTGCTGTACAGCGTTCTGCATGGCATTTTTTAATGCCTCCTGCTCGCTTGATGAGGGCGCGGAAATACCGACAGCATATTTGTGGCTTGCGCTGTCCTGCGGCGGATTGGTGTCCCAGTTTGAAGGGACTTGCGCAGATAGAGCTGCGGCTAACACCGAAAATAACGCTGTTAATACAATAATTCTTTTCATATTATACTCCTAAAAATATTTACAAAAGATTTTTTACCACGAATGGAACCTTCGGTTCCTTCACTAACCACACGAACCCCACCTAAAAAGCCCGTTACTGCAGGCGCGATAGCGCCTATATAATTACTTCCATACGGTACGCTCAGAATGAGCGTATGGCACGAACTGAGAATAAATATTTTTTATTAAGATAACCTTTTTCGCCATCGCCATCATGGAATCCCTGACTCCATACGAAATTACTATTGTACTGCGATGATGTCCAGTAGGGTCCATTTTTAAATTTACTTAATTTTTTCATCTTTAAATTTCTATATACTAAATCAAGCTCATCTTTACTTGGTAAAAACCAATCTTTATATCCATTAATCTCCATGCTAATACATATTTGAGCTGCCCGCTCGTATTCTCCTAGTTGTTTAAATTTATTAACAATCAATTGTGTATTTCTTTTACCGCTGCCTACTGCTGTTCCTGTCCCTGATACATCACTTTCATAAGCACCCCATCTCGCATTAAAATCTGTTCCTGCAGGAGCGGCTTCCAAATACCGCCAGCCATCTGAGATAAATCCTTTATCATAAAAAATTATTCCTCCGGCAGGGCCTTCATTGCCGATAAAATATTGCTTTGATGTTCCTGCTCGTCCTACCTGTACCACAGTCTCCCCTTCATTGGAAAGCCCCTGCTGGAAATTACGCACGAGAGCGGCGGTTTTATTGTAAATGTCAACAGAGGTGTTATTCATAAATTGGCTTGTGCTGTGAGAAAAACGTCCTGTCGATACGTCAAGAATACTGATTGTAACGCCGTAATCGCTATCTATTGCGTCAACAGTTCCAGCTACAATGTAATTTATATTTTGTAACTGCAATTTCTTCAAGTTTTCAGAGCTGGAAATACTGCTTACCTGTATTCGTTGATTATCCAAGAGTTTATCAATTTCATCTCTTGTTATTACATCATATTTACCGCTAGACACTATATTTGATTGTACAAAATTGCGTATGGCGATTGCGTCTTCCTGCGCTTTTTGTCTTTCTGTGTTTACAGAAAATTTTACAACCGCAAGCCTTGGCAGCGCTGCATTTTGCGCAAATATCCCTGAACTCATCAGAGCAATCAATCCAAACAATAAAGCAATTCTTTTCATATTACACTCCTAATTATTGCTACCACTGCACCACTTCGCCGTTTATAATCCTAAACACATTCCAGGTGTTTCCTCTAAAATTACTTGGAACATAAAAACTGCGTACTAGCCCGCTTCGGTTATATACCCTAACAGCCGCGCCGTTACGTGAAAGTTCGGTGGAAGATGAGCTATTGCGGTTTGTGTAGTCGTGAATATAAACCTGATAAACAGCGCGTAAATCGGTTTCCATTATGGTGATTGTTTCCGGTCCAAATCCGTCCATGTCGTCGCGGTCTAGCATGACTGAGTTATCATCGGCGCTTCGCATGTTCCTGTAAGAAATGTGATAACTTCCATCTTTTACCAAATGCAAATCCAAATCGGCGGGGCGTTGTCCCCAGTCAAGAACTATACGAAGATAATCGCCGCGCATAACGGGCGAGACAGAAATGCGGTTGTTAAACACATTATTAAGTTTTACTTCAAACTCGATTTTTGCGCTTATATAACCCTGTTTGGAAAATTCAAGCGTATAAAAACCGTCTTCCTGCTCCGGGAAAGAAATAATACCTTCCATGTTGGTCATAAATACGCCGATTCCATGTACGTTAACCGCCGCGTTATCTACAGGCTTGCCGTCAAGCGCATTTAAAAAACGAAGCGGGATAAGCCCGTCCATTTTCATTTTCATCATGCGGTTAAGGATGGCAAGGTCTTCTCCTGAAGTTTGCGCAAATACCGTAATCGCAAGCATGGCAAATAACGCTGTTAATAAAACAATTCTTTTCATATTACCTCCAATATTTTTACAGAAGATTTTTTTACCACGAACCACACCATTAGAATGAGCGTATAGCGCGAACTGAACGCGTATAACCCTTGCCGTCATAGTGCTTACTACCACTGACGAAATTTTGGGTACACGCTAAATCATGATAATTATCACTCTGCGACGAAGACCAGTAATAATGAGTCCAATTTGTTTTATCTTCTCTCGTTATAAAATTCCCAAGACCTTTTTGCGCAAGATTTTTATACATTAAATCAAGCTCGTCTTTACTGGGTAAAAACCAGTCTTTTAATCCATTTATTTCCATTCCAACACATATCTGCGCCGCGCGGTTGTTCTCTCCTAATTGTTTTAATCTATTGACGATCAATTCTGTATTTCTTTTCCCGCTTCCTACTGCTGTTCCTGTTCCCGATACATCTCTTTCATAAGCGCCCCATTGAGCGATAAAATCTGTTCCGGCAGGCGCCGCTTCTAAATAACGCCAGCCATTGGAAATAAATCCTCTGTCATAAAAAATCAATCCGCCTGCAGGTCCTGTATCACCGATCTTATAAGTTCTTCCTGTACCGCCTTGTCCCTGTACAATCGTGCCGCCCTCTCCTGCCGACATACCGGAATTAAATTTTGTCATTAAGCCCGTAATACCCGAATACATTTCACGAGAGGTGCTTCCCATTAAATCATTGTCGCTATGTGAAAACTGCCCAGTACTAACATCTAACACTCTTACCGTTATTGCGTAATCGCCGCCCATTGCGGATAACGAACCTGTTATAATGTAACTAATATTTTGCAATTGCAATTTTTTTAGGTTTTCTGAGCTAGAAATACTGCTTACCTGTATCTTTTGGTTCTCCAATAATTTGTCTATGTCGTCCCTCGTAATTATCTGGTACTTGCGCGTTTTTACCATTTCGCTTTCGACAAGTTCGCGTACAGTTATCGCGTCCATTTTTATTTTTTCTGTGCTTGTGTTAGTTGTAAATTGCACCACCGCAAGCCGCGGTAAAACATGGGCTTGCGCAAACACCGTAACAGCCAGCATGGCGAATAACGTTGTAAAAAAAACAATTCTTTTCATTGAAATACTCCTTGTTTATACATCACCTTCCACCCGAACCGTTTCTAACAACGCCCAGCGAGTAATTCCTTGCCGATTCCAGTTCACGCACAAATTCCGCTTTCTCGCTGTCCGTAATAGAGATTCGCATATTCCTTATAATGGTATCTGCCACATTTTGCATATTAACAACTTCAACTTCTTTTAGAATATCCTGCCTTACAAAGCGAACAAGCACATAAGCCATGAACCAGTTTCTTCCATTTTCATTGCCTTTATCGATATACCATTCAAGAATTTCATAAGCCGGTACTTTTGTTCTTATGGAATTTACCAAAGCCATCTCTATGCGGTTTTCAGTTTCTTCTATATCGTAAGAACCAAAAGTCGAAAGCGATGTTATATCTATCCTGCCTTTCATTTCTGAAGCTATATTTTGAGCTATCATACGCTGTACATCATCTCTTGCTCTGTTACGCGCAAGCTGTTCTGTCGCTGCTCTGTTGGAAATTCCTACGTCATAATACCAGGCAGATACGCCGCTTGTGCCAGGCTCGAATTTTACTCTTCCGTTAAGCGGTATATTTATCCAGCCCGGCTTTCCGTCAGCGCTTTCATTGCCGCCGGGAACGATAACTGTATGACCAATCGTGCTCTGCATTTTTTGAACAAGCTCCGGTATTCTGCTATACAACTCCGCCGTGTTGGAAACGGTTAACGCAGCGCCGCCCGAGAGCTGCTGCAACTGCGGATATGAGTACAGCGAAACTGTTACGCTGATATTATTCGCCACTCTGCCGATTACGCCGGATAATATTTGAGTGCCGTTTAAAACATGTTCGTATTCCGCGGTCTTTGCGCGCGCGGAAAAATCGCTTAACTGGAATGCCGCTTCCATGTTAATTAATTTTTCCACATCCTGACGCGGCACGATTTTGTATCTGCCTGTGTTTTTATTGGAAAATTCATTGCTGAAATTCCTGTAAAACATGACAGCCTCGCTTTGCGTCAGCACCTTGTCCAAATCTTCGAAGGGGAAGACCGCAATACTTTCCTGCGCGAATAACACCGCTCCAAGAACCGCCAATACTGTTGCCATAATCATTCTTTTCATCTTTTTACTCCTTGTAATTTGTTTATTTAAAAAAGAGTTCTTTTTCATGCTTTTACTCCTTCCAAAATTAAGCTTTTTATGCTACAATACAACTATGGTTGTAGAACAAATTGTTGATATACCGGCTAACCACCGGATAACTCTTGATGTCCCCAGAACAGTTCCTGAGGGCAGAACTATATTGACCTTTACTCCGGCATCTAATGCCCATACTGCCGAAGATTCTCCTCGTACTACAAGGAAAGCATTGCCAATAGAGGATATTAGAAACCTTTTGCAAAAAGAAATGGCAGAAAAAGGAACTTCGACTATTCACACTGAAAGCGGTGACGGCTGGACAGCTCATGTTATGGAAACCTATGCAAAGTCTTGATACAAATTGTCTTTTACGCTGGCTTTTGGATGATGTACCAGAAAATACGATACTGATAAATGCTCGCATTAATTCCGGTGTGACTTTTACTGTAGCTGATGCAGCAATAATAGAAACAATTTTTGTGCTTGAAAAAATAATAAAAATAAGCAGAGAGTCCATTGAAGAAGCGATTTTTATGATAATTGAAAAAGATTCAATTTCTTGTAATCTTGAATTATTCATAGAAATTCTCCAAATATATATTTCTCATCCTAAGCTCTCCATCGTTGATTGCTACCTTGAAGTTCTTGCACGGAAAACAGGCAATGTACCTCTTCTAACATTTGACAAGAAACTTGCAAATCAACTTTCCGGCGCGCAATTACTTTCCTCATAGCACTCCTCTGTCTTAAAAAGCCCGAATGGCACGGACTGAGAAAGTATTTTTCTTGCTGACGTAGTCCTGACGGCCACTGTAGTAGAAATACTGAGTCCACGCGTAATAATTATTGCTCTGCGACGAAGACCAGTACCCTTCTCCGTCCCTAAAACCTCCCAAGCCTTTCTGGCATAAATTCTTGAACATCAGATCAAGTTCATCTTTACTTGGCAAGAACCAGTCTTTTTTGCCTCCAAACTCGAGTTGAACGCAAACTTGAGCTGCTCCTCCGCTTTCTCCTAACAGGTTCAATCTATTTACAATCAGTTCTGTATTCTTTTTGCCGGAACCTATTGCTGTAATTGTACCGTTAACGTCTTGATTATATGTACCCCATTGGACATTTGATAAATCTGTTGGCGCCGCTTCTAAATACTGCCAACCGCCATAGTTATTACCTTTATCGTAAAAAACAATTCCTGTTGATGATACGCTTCTTCTGCCTACAATATAAACATTCGCAGGAGTCAATGTGTTTTCTTCTAACCCTTTTACAAATACAGGTAATTTACTGAATATTTCATTTATTCCTCCCATCTGCAAAGTTGATGACGATAATATCTGCGCTGTATTTATATCTAAAAGTGTTGTAGTAATAATATTCTGCCCCAATGACATTACGCTCCCGCGCAAAATAGCGTTTGCGTTTAACGCTCTTCCTAATTGAGCCAGTCTTGTGCCGTCAGACCAGTCGGACGCCTGAAACTTCATCTCTGCTGAAATTCTTTCAAAGCTGTTTCTGTCTACAATTTTCGCACCGTTTGCTACTAATTCTGTGATAAACAATTCCATAAGCACGTCTACATCGCCTGCCGGTAAGCCACCTCTTATTTCAAAAGAGCTCATTACTATTGTGTATTGCCCCAGAGCGGTATTCGGACGGTTAGACAAATTATCCAAATTACGAACTATACCATTAGAGAGTGTCGGCAATTGATTATATATTTCGTTTATATTTTTTACCCTTATGGAAGAAGTAGAAAGTATCTGAGCTGTATTTATATCCAAAATGTAAGCCGTAATAATAATTTGTTCTGCTAATAACATAACGTTCCCACGTATAATACTATTTGCGTTTAGAGCTCTCCCCAATTGCGCTACTTTTTTACTGTCAGCCCAGTCAGATGATTGAAATTTCATTTCATTGGTAATTCTGTCAAAACCATTTCTATCTACAACTTTTAGCCTTCCTGTAGCCACAAGGTTAGCTATAAAAAGATCCATTACAACATCCGCTACACTTCTATCAGCGCCGTTTTTAACATCAAACGAACTTACCGCAACTGTCAGCTGTTGCGCAAAAAGCCCTGCACTTAGCAGAGCTAACAACGCGACCAATAAAACTAATCTTTTCATAATACCTCACTAATCCCTAAAAAACGTAAAGCGTACAGGCGAGCCATTCGTGGCGGCTCTTGCTAGAATGTTAAAAGAGTTATTATTTCCGGTAAATGTAACCAGACTAACCCATTGAATATTTCTTTGGTACGATATTTTTGCGTTCCTGAATACGGCGCTTAATTTAAAAGTTGTGCCGTCGTACGACCAGTTGCCGTTTGTTTCCTGCTCCGAGTCGTCGTTGCTTAATTTTACAGTGCAGCGTCCGTTAGCTGATAAATTAATCTGGTAAGTATCAAAAGAATCGTTATACTCAACAACTGCTGTCCAGGGACCTATAAAATATGCCTGTTCTCCTGTCGCGGCATTTGTAACAGGCTGTGCGGTTTGTGAAGGCGCAGGAGTCTTCGGTACATAGGCTTGCTCGCTTACTTTTACTTTTTCGCTTCTTTTAAAGAATAAAAAACTGCCGCCCTCCTGGTGTTCGCTTCCACGTATTACTCCCAATAAAGGCTGAGTGGATCTTACTTCTCTTACATTTACAAAAATATATTCGGGGTCTATGCATGCGCCTTCTGCACGTAACAGGCTGCTTTTAAATCTCATAATAAATTCCGAGGCGTCAGGCACACTCTCGCTTGAGCCGCTTGTCATTACCTTGCGGCTAACAAGAGCGTAAGCACGGCGGTAATAATCGCTGTCTATTCTGGGAGAAGCGCTGCGGTTAATATCAAGAATATCACCGGAAAAACATGAGTCTGCAACAAGGAAGACATGCTTTGCAGGCAAAAGAGAAATCATATTGCGAATTTGACCGTTAGGCAGCCAGTTAGCCTGTCCTCTGTTTATGTTCTGTCCGTCCGCCGGAATCCAGAAGCCGGTATTTGTTTCACGATCTGTATGTCCGTGTCCTGCGAAAAACACAAAAACAGAATCGTTTTTATCGAGTTGCTGCCTAAGACCAACAAGCAATTGCCTAATTCCATTGTTTGTAGCGTCTGTATCATAAAGCTCTCTTACTTCATCTATATAATAGTTTTCAAGTAAGATATTTTTTATTTCCTGAGCATCCTTTACAGGATTTTTTAAGGGGTTCCATTCCTGATACTTATCTATAGCGATAAATACAGCCCATTGTTTACCGACATTGACATTTGTTCCAACGGCAACTTCCAAGTCGCCGCCCCGTGTTTTAGCTTGTGCAGTAATGTTAAAACAAACTGCGCCAAACATAAAAATTGCTAAAAAAATTTGTACAGCTTTCTTCATCTTCCTCACCTCTGTCCAAAAAATGTTTTAACTTCTTTTTCTATCAATGAATTTGGAATAACAAATGGTTTCTCTGTTATTGTTACATTAACTATATCTGATACTCTGTATTGCCCTGTAATTCCGTTTGCTTTAAAATTTCCCTGCTGTTCGTTACCTGTAAACGTTCCGCCTTTTTCCAGAATACCGGTTCTTACTGTACTTATTGCCTGAGAAATGTTTCCCGGTTTAGAAAACGTAAAATTAAATCCGCTTCCTCTTGTTATCGCGCCGGAACGCATACCGCCTGAAAAATTTTCCATATTGTAAACGGCGAATTGTATTTTATCGGGTCTGTCACGTGATACACGGTAACTGCCGCGCACGCCGCTCATCGTATATACTCCGCTTACTTCGTTTCCTTCAAAAGTTCCGCCTTGTTTTAATGCGTCGTTTTTTATATTGTTTACCATCTCGCTCATATCTTCCGGTTTTCCATATTCATATTCTTCGTGTGGTTTTAATATATTTATTTTGTATATTGCCTCTCCTTCTCTTGCGGCAGAAGGTCTTGTTCCTGCTTCAAGCTCACCTGTTCGTCCTCCTCTAAGAGCCGCTCTTAAAGCCTCTGGTGTTGCAGGTGTCCATGGCGCGATATATTCCTGTTCTATATTTTTAAACTGTTCACTGCTCGCAAGAACGATTATTGTTTCCGCTCCGTAAGGTCCGTATAACATATATTTTGCGCTTTCAAATATATCTCTTGGCGTATTTGCTCTAAGACTGTTGTTTTTATCAGAACTATTAGGGTATATCATTTTCATTTGATTATTTACATCAATATGAATAACTTTAAAAAAGCAATTTCTGTCTGCACTTATTGTCATTTTTAATTCATCTCTATGTAAAAATGTTCTGCTTGCAGATCCAAAAAATGCCTTTATATTTATTCCCTGGTTTGCATCTGCAGGATCTATAATTGGTTTTTCTGTTACTATATTTTTATTTTCAGGGTCTATTGCAATTCCATTTGTTGTAAGATAATCAACTGCTATAGAAAAATACTGGGAACCTTCGGTATCTCCATTTGCATTTATTAATTCCAGGGTAACATCAACCTGATTATTCCTTCTTGTAAAGAACCCTGTTATTTTCACAATTTTATTATTTTCCTTTGCATTCTCGCGATTAACGCGGAATTTTTTCCCCGGATTATTTATCGCATGATGCGTTACCCTTTCTGTTAAATAACGCGATAAACCTGTAGGTATATCTGTTCCTGTTAATGAAAAGGGACCTATATTTGTTTCTGTTTGATTTTTTAATGTTAAAGAAAGCGCATCAATCGCTTTTTTAATTCCTTCTTCTATTTCTTCTCTGTTCTTTAATACTACAGTAAGAGGCGTTACTTCAAAAGAAAAACCTGCGCTTGTATTTTTTACAATACCGCCTGTTAATTCGTTTAACAGTGTTTCTATCTGCACTGAGTATCTGCCCGGTTCCATTTGAGCAGTGTGTAAAGACATTAAAAATGTATTATTATTGGTAACTGTATAGCTTGCAACAGGAATATTCATATTCATTCCTGTAACACTCACGCTGCAATTAAAAGGACCTAATACAGGGAATTGCGTAGACTGTAATTTAACGGTTGTATCTAATGTGTCCGTTTTTTTAACTGTCCTGTTTTGTAAGCTTTCGATACTTAAACTGTTTGCCAGTTCATTTATATTTGACAACATATATCCATACAACCCAACTCTTCCTTTGTTGGTATCGATATATGCTGTCATTCTGTGTAATGGATTTTGCTCTAATGCTTTTACAACTAAAACATATCCTTCTAATGTCGCTTTTAATGTCGATCTTTTTTCCAGCATAGCGGCATATCTTTGCGAAATATTTTTTGTAAAATTATCTATATCATCTTCCGCTTTCTTTCTTCCTATTTGGCACAAAGTATAAACAATAAACTCTTCTTTGTTGTCATTATTCAGATAAACCTCTGTAAAATATCTGTCCGTGCCAACCTGTGATATAACATGTTCTGCATAACTTTTTAATTCGTCCTCACGGCTTACATAGGCTTCAAGCGTGTCTCTGGTACTGCCGCTTATGCTAGTTCTGGCAATAGCCCTGCTTTCCATAAATTCGCCGTAAAACTTTAACACCTGGTTTCTGGCATTTTCACGTGAATTATCACGCGCATTTGCCGCTGTGTTAAATGGCTGCGATGTTCCTATAAAAAAGAACTCGGTCGCGCTCTGCGGAACCGCGTCTACCCATTCAGGTCTCTGGGCAGGATCGGTACGCAATAAAAATCTCATTTCTTTTAAAGGTAAGACGCCTTTTAAAGGTTCATTTTCATATGCAGCGCCTTCCTGTGCTCCATTTGCAAAAACAAACGCTTGTGTTGTTAAAGCAAAACAAACAGCAATAATGATTTTTGCTATAAGCGTTTTCCCAACGTGCGTTGTTCCAACGCTGTTTTTACCGAGTTCTTTCATAGTTTAAAATCCTAAAGTTGAGCTTAAGTTTCCGCCAAAGAATTCTGCGGCTTTTTCAAGCTGTTTCTTTCTTTCTGCGTCTCTTTCAGCCGCTGCTTTTTTAGCGTAATCTGCAGCCTGATCTCTTCCGTAATTATCAATTACCCTTGCAACCAGTGTTTTATCAATTTGCATTAAAACATATACTTCAAATGCTTCCCTGTTTGTATGATCAATATAAACAAGGGTGTAATAACTGCGAGGAGCAAGAGCCTGCGCTACATTCTGCGCAATTCGTTCATTTAATTGCTGCCCGGCAATTTGCGGCGCAAGCACATCGCTTGTAATACCGTATGTTGCGGCATGAGTACGCGCCTGATTCGCCATCAATGTTCCGTAATAATCGACAAGCTGCGTTCTTCCGTTTTCTTCCGCAAAAAAACGCGCGCCGTGGTTTCCTGTAGCCGTTGCATAACGTCCGGCAGACCCAATAAAGCTAAGCAATGTTGGTGAATCCGGAACATTGTTTACCCAATCCGGCTGCTGCGCAGGTTCTGTCCTTATTGGTTTTGCCGCTTCAATTGCCGCATCACGCGCAGATTGCTGCGGACGTACGTTCTGTGTTGTCTGTACTGACGAAACAGGCGCAGGCTTGCTTGCGCAGCCTGTTACAGCAACCGCTAAACCTGCAATTGCAATTAAAAACATAATTTGTTTTACTTTCATATAAAACTCCTTTTCTTTTTTTCCTTCACCGCAACGCGATGATTAATGCTGGTTACATATATAGACTTATAATTAATCGATTTTTCCACCAAAAAAAATAATATTTTTTAAATCATTATTGTTTACTCCATATACTGCTGTTTGTATTAGAACGGATATAGGTTCCTGCGATTTTTCCGCTATCGTTATACATACCGGCAAAGTTACCGGGAATTGCGCTGTCTTCTATAGAAACATTAGCTCCAATCGTAACGCGTACGACAGGATTATTCGCAAATGCGTTCTTTCCAATAGAAGTAATCCTTTGCGGTATTATAATTTCTGTTAATTGCTTATTGGCAAACATGCCTTCAAAAATGAATGTTATACCGGGCGGAATATTTAAACCTGTATTATCTGTATTTTTTTGTTCAGGAACTGTATTAGTTACCTGCTCAAGAGCGCCGCCTCTTGTATATACTTCAGGCTGCGGATCCGGCAGAGCCGCTATAGAAACAGCTTCATTTTTTACTTCTGCATCTTTTTTTTCACCGGGTACATTAACTATATTTTCATGTTCAGTTTTATAATTTTTATCATCTGCAATAAATATATCTTCTTCTTCGGTATAATATAAATCTGTTTCTTTTATCATTTCATATGTTATATTATTATTTAATGTGCGTCCGGAAAAATAATTTAAGCTCAAAGCAAATATGCAAACAAGAACCGCTGCTGCCGCAATTCCAATAAAAACCTTTTTATTTTTTATATGATTATCATTCTTGATAACACTGAATACAGGTGGTTCATTTAAGTTATACCTTGCTCTAGTTTGTGCATCAAACTTTTTTATTTCTTCATAACGCCTTTTTACTTCCGGGTCTTTTGCCAGCGTGTCCTCTATTATTTTTATTTCTTTTTTAGAAGCACCGCCTAAATGATAGAGATCAAGCATTAAATCTGTAACATGCTTTGTATCTTTCATTTTATTTCCTTATTTATATTTAAACGCACATTCTCTTTTAATTTATTTATTCTCTTTGCTACAGCGGATTTTCTTAAACCTACAATTTCTCCGATATCTTCTAATGTCATATCATTGTGATACCGCATAAAATATATAAGCCTTGTTTTTTCGTCTTCCTCATTTAAAATAGAATTAACAAACATCTGAGCATCAACTTGTTCATAATTTTCGTCTTCAAGATTATTTTCTGTATTAAAAACATTTTTTGCGGCTATTTCGCTTTTTAATAATTGCATTAACTCGCCTTTGCCTATTCCTTTAATTCGCTTAAGGCTGATATTTAATGCTCCTGAATAAAACATATATATATCCTTTTTTCTTTTCTTACTTTCATCAAAGCTGGCATTTCTTGCCATTGTATAAAGCAAAGCAAGAGGTCCCTTAGATGAGCGTATTTCCAAACGATCTTCTGCTTTTAAAAGATCCTCAAAAACATTTTGTGCCGCGTTCTGTGCATCCTCGTGGTTTCGCAGCAAATTGTAACAATACCTGTGAACAAGAGGTAAATATGTTTTATACAATTCTTTAATGTTGATTTTTTCCATTCACTCATCACATTTATATAAGACTCTTAAAAAGAGCTGATTTCCACCGTTTTTAATTTTTTATGGCGGATATTAGCTCTTTTTTTGACAAAAATTACCAAAAATTCACCATATTTGACCAAATTTATTATTATTTTACCAAATACAGGAGCTATTTGCATATTATATAGGTATTTTTATAGTAGCGTCAAGATACTGTCGTTAAATAAATAGGAGCGATTAGAATAGCCTATGGCTCTAAGAGACATTTTTATGGTCAATATTAAGAAATGCCGTAAACAAGCAGGTCTAACACAAGAAAAATTGGCTGAATTATGCAATACAGACCCATGTTACATAAGACAAATAGAAAGCGGACGCAGATTTCCTTCCGTAACATATATAGAAAAAATTGCTTCTGCTCTTAACGTAATGCCATACATCCTTTTTTATGAAGAATCAGAATCTGAAGCCGCGAAACGCGTATTTATACACGATAGTCAAAAACAAAAAATTAAAACTATGCTAATCGAAAACGTAAATAATATCTGCGAAATGATAGACAAACAATGTTAAAAAGCCCGAATGGCACGGACTGAGCCTGTACCATTCCTGCCGCCGTGGGTGCGGTCCTGACTGCCATTGACGAAATTCTGATACCACGCGTCTCTACTATCGTACTGCGACGAAGACCAGTACAATGTGTCCTTAAAACCGCCCCATCCTTTCGCTTTTAAATTTTTATACATTAGATTAAGTTGATCTTTATCCGGCAAATACCAGCCTGTAATTTCATTAATATTAAGTTGACGACACCGGCTGACAGCATTATCCCATGTTGCGCTAAATTCAATGTTTGCGGGCGCAGCTTCTAAATATTGCCAGCCATCGTTATTGTTCCCCTTATCGTAGAATACATATCCGCCGCCGGGTCCTATTGCTCCTATATAATATTTGAACTCTATCTTCGTTATGCCTCTTTGTGTAATAGTTACCGTACTGCTCGATTCACTGCCATTTCCAAAAACCATTTTTACCGTGTATGTTCCGGGTTTTTCTATCGGTATTGAATGGGTATCGTTGTCCCATAGGGTTGCTATTTCTTCGTTCTGGAAATAAAGCGCTCCTCCGTCTTTTGTGCTAACCTCAATAGAAATTCCTGTTGCGGCTGGGGTTCTTCTTGCCTGTCCCTGCACAATCGCGCCTTTTTCGTCAGCGGACATTCCGGCTGCGAACTTTGCCATTAAAGAATTTATTCCGTTAAATAATTCACGCGAGCCGCTTCCCATAAAATCATTGTCGCTGTGCGAAAACTGCCCTGTGCTTACATCCAACACACGCACTGTTACGGCGTAATCATTATTCATTGCGTCTAACGAACCTGTTACAATGTAGCTGATGTTTTGCAATTGCAGTTTCTTTAAGTTTTCTGAGCTTGAGATACTGCTTACCTGTATTTTTTGGTTTGCAAGCAGTTTATCAATATCGTCCCTTGTAATAATCTGATATTTTCTTGTTCCCACCATCTGGCTTTCTACAAGGTTACGTACGGTTATTGCGTCTGCTTTTGTTTTTTCGTTGTTAATGTTTGTGTTAAATTCAACAACAGCAAGGCGCGGCAGCGCATTCTCCTGCGCAAAGAGCAAAGCCGCTGACACTAAAAATAATACAGCCAATAAAATAAATCTTTTCATATTAACTCTTACCTCACCCATATAAGACTTGCTATTAAGGAACATTTCCCCAAAACCATGAGCTTTTAGCATATTATATTGGTAATTATATAGTAGCGTCAAGACACTGTAATTATTAGAAGGTAGAGGCTGTTCCAAAACTTCAGTTTTTGGAACAGCTACCTTAGATTTAAAAGAAAAAGTAGGCTCAAGACCACTTTTTCGAGAGCTTGTTACAAAACTAACTGAGTTTTGGAACAAGCTCGGTAGGGATAGTTTATACCAGCAATCTCTCTATCTCGTCCGCGGTTGCCGCTTCCAGAACTTTATTAGAGAGCGCTTCGCAGTCCACGATGTTTAGCTTTGATATAATTCTTTTTACTTCAGCGACAGAGGCGGCTCCCATGCTGAGTTTTCGTAAGCCCAAACCTATAAGCAGAGGAACAGCTTTTATATCGCTTCCAAGTTCGCCGCAAATGGAGAGAGGTTTTTTTTCGTTATTAAAGGCGGTGATTATATTTTTTATTAATTTAAACATCGCGGGGTGATACTGGTCATAATAGGTGTCAACAGCGCTGTTCATTCTGTCCGCGGCGCACAGGTACTGGCAAAGATCATTTGAGCCGATGCTCGCGAAATCAACTTCTTTGGCGGCGAGACCGGCGATGAGGGCTATGCTAGGAACTTCTATCATAATGCCTGTTTTTATTTCGCCTGTTTTTATATTTTCCGCCGTTAGCTGCGCTTTAATGCCCGCGATAATTTCTTTTGCCTTTCTTATATCATCTATGGAGCTGACCATTGGCAGCATAAGCCAAAGGTTCCCGTATACAGAGGCGCGAAGTACCGCTCTTATCTGCGTTCTAAAAATATCAGGCTCGCTAAAGCAAAGCCTTAAACCGCGGTTTCCAAGGAAGGGGTTTTCTTCGCGCTTCATGTCTAAACCGGCAAGCTGCTTGTCACCGCCTATATCCAAAGCGCGCAATAATACAGGTTTTATTCCATACGACTCTAACACTTTTTTATATGAGGCGTATTGGTATTCCTCGGAAGGCAGGGTGTTCTGCCCCATAAATAAAAATTCTGTTCTGAATAGCCCGACAGAATCGGTATAACTTTGCGCTGAGAGTTCTTCCTTGCTTGTATTGGAAATATTTAAACCTATATCGATTTTTACGCCGCAGGATGTGCGGCTTTCTTTATCACGAAAGATTTGCGTTTCCTGTTTATCTCGGTTAAAAACTCCGCTCTTTTCGCGCAGCTGTGCAATAATATTCTCTTCCGGGTCTAAAATTACAGTGCCATCCTCGGCGTTAACCGCGGCAAGCTGACCTTGTTTAACATTATTTAAAAGCCCTTCTATTCCTAAAATAGCGGGGATACCATAACTCTTCGCGATAATCGCGGTATGAGAAGTAACCCCGCCTGTTTCTGTCAGAATGGCAAGAACCTTATCTCTGTCCAACCCCGCTGTATCTGAAGGCATTAAATCACGCGCCGCGATAACAACCGGCTCTTTTAGATTGCTAAGACCTCTGGTATTTTGCCCATACCAGAGTTTTAAAAGAAGGGCTCGTACATCATCAAAATCAGCCGCTCGTTCGGCTATTAAGGGG
>Ga0209755_10003288_pt1 | contig 20504 bp, 25 predicted proteins | sample TergutCo191P1_FD_187301 | JGI IMG/M metagenome (GOLD analysis project Ga0209755, IMG submission 187301) | Cornitermes sp. P1 segment gut microbial communities from Petit-Saut dam, French Guiana - Co191P1 (SPAdes) (version 2) | ecosystem: Host-associated > Arthropoda: Insects > Digestive system...
ACCGCCTTTTCGAACGTCTTTCTCTTCATCCCGCACATGCGGCGGAATTTGCCGCACGGGTATTCCTTCGTGTTTTCGTATTTCACACGTATAGTTTAGCGCTCTTTTTGATTTCTGAAGAGGTCTATTGCCTATTTTACAAGACGAGTTAATCCACTTTCGCGAATGGAATCCTTGGAACCCCGTGCGTGGAGTTAATCCGCTTGTGTCGCTGGGGTTGGAACTGGAGCAGGATTTCTACGCGAACCGGGCGAATTCGCAACTGCTGAAAAACAACGCGATACCGCAGGGGGTTCTGAAAACGGAACAGACATTGAGGCCGGAGGAGGCGGAGTTGCTGGAAAGGCGGTGGGAAAGCAAGTACGGGGCTGTAAGGGCGGGTAGGAAAATCGCGGTGCTTGGCAAGGGTACGACATTCGAGCCGCTTTCCTTTACGCCGGAAGTCGTGAAGTTGTTTGAACTGAAACGCTGGAACCTGTACACGATACTTGCGAAATACGGCATACCGCCAAGGGTGGCGAATATTAGCAGGAGTACCGCGCTTTCGTGAAAGGACACGGCGGAACAGCACAGCGCATTTTGGAAATACACGCTGATCCCGATACTGCGGCAATTCGAGCAGATTTTGGAAAGCCGTTTTTTTATGCGGCTGGGGCTTGACGAGAGATGCGTTTTTGACCTGACGGACGTTCCCGAACTGCAGGAAAGCGAGGATGCCCAAAGCAGAAGGGACATCGCGGAGATTAACGCGGGTATAAAAACCATTAACGATGTCCTGGGGGAAAGGGGAATGAAGCCCAAGCCGTGGGGGGACGTGTGGCGTGTGGCACAGGCCAAGGAATCTTGATTCCCGATGGGAACGGGAAAATAAAACACCGGGCGGGGGTTTGTGCCATGGCGGATAAAACGTTAATCGTGAGCAAGGCGGAAAAGCTTTTCCCGTATTGGGAAAAGTATTTCAATGATCTGGGATACGGTAAGGTCGAGTTTACAAACCGGAAATGGGACGGGCTTGTTTCGTATATTAACGACTACAAGCCCGACAATCTTCTGATTGGGTGCGGGTATTACCATCGGGCTACGCCTTTCGTAATGATGCAGATGCTTAAAAGGCTGCCGGAGATGAACGTGGCGGCGGTGAACATTCATGAATTCCCGGATGATTTGGGAATGCATTTTATCGTGAACGGTGTCAACTCTTACGTGAACATTATGGAGGGCATGGACGAGTTTACCCGGGAGCTACAGGTAGTAAGGGACGGAGGTGTCTACATTGCGGATGGGGTGTCGAACAGGCTGGCCATGCGGAAGGAGTACCCGAAAACGACAAAGGAAATAACCGGAAGGGAACTTGAGGTTTTGAAAATGATTTGCTGCGGTTTTTTTGAGGCGGAGGTGGCGGGAACGATGCAGATTTCGCCGAAAACCGTTAACAACCACCGTAGCAGTCTGTACACAAGCCTGAACGCGCGAAACACGGCGGAGCTTGTGATTACGGCGTTGATTACCGGGCTGGTAAGCATTGACGAGATTAATTTCTACCCTGCGGGCTACACGGTAAACCCGCAACCGATGAAGGAGAGCGCGTGATGATTTTGAGAACGAAAAGAGGGGAAACGGTAACGGTGGGGCTTAACGGCCTGATGCGTTTTTTGGGCGTTGAAAGGGATTTTGAGGGGGTGCAAAAGGTGACCGGGGACGTGGAGCTAATCGCCGCCGTGCCTCTCGCGCTTGCCGACGGCAACGAAACGGCACGGGGGGTTCCCTGGACGCTTTCGACATACGACCTTGACCGGCACGGCGAGCGGATTGATCCGATGGGCTGGGACTTTGAAAGTTACATGAAAAATCCTGTGGTGGAATGGGCGCACAGGTACGACATACCGGCAATTGGAAGGATTGATGGGCTGGCCGCGGATGGGCAGGGATTACACGGCAATGTGCTGTTTAACGACAGGGACTTTGATCCTTTCGGCTGGTCGATTGGGGAAAGGGTACGGGCCGGGGTTATCCGTGCGGGGTCGGTGGGGTTTCGGGTTATCGAGATAGAGATACCTCCGACACGGGACGGGGGCGAGACTTCGCTTGTTTTCCGCAAACAGGAATTACTGGAGTTTTCGATTTGCAACGTGCCGGCCAACCCTTTCGCGCTGGCGAAAAGCGGGGAATTGGAAAAGGCCAATAACGTGAACGGTTTCGGCTTTCCCTCTTTTTGGGGAAACATAATAAACGGCAATACAGGAGCGTAACGTGGACGAAATTTTGAAGGCAATTAAAAGGAAGCTTGCCGACATGCAGAGGATTGAGGAGTGCGGCTTTACCGACACGGCGAAGGCCGCCGAGTATTTCCAGGACAAGGAATCTCTGATTGAGGAAATGGTGAAGGCACTTGAAACGGTGAGGGAAAGCAACGCGGCGCAGGTTGCGGCATTGGAGGGGACTGTAAAGAACCTGCGTGACGAGATAAAAACGCAGGCCAGACAGCCAAAGGAACTGATGCGGCGGGAACTTCTTTATAATCTTGGGAAAGGGATTGCGGCGGCGTGGGCGGGGAACCAGAAAACGCTTGCCGACCTTGCCTTTACCCCAAACCTGAAAGCGGACAACTGGACAAACCCGCGCGACGTAAGCTGGGAGGACAAGGGCTGGAAGGTAAAGGCACCGCTGGGAACGCCGATGGGGAACATGGCGACCAATGACCAATACCTGATCAACCCGATTTACGAAACGGAGCTTATGCAGGACGCGGCCAGAAAAAGCGTGATGATGCCGCTTGTGCGCCACCGTCCGATGATAGGGCCGAGCGTTTTTCTGCCGACCCGCGAACGCGGCGGGGTGGAACTGCACTGGCTGACGGCCTACGGCCAGCAGATAAAGGGGAGCAAGCCGAAGGGCGCGGAACGTGTGGAGCTTAAAGCCCATACGCTGGCCGGGTACATACCGTGGTTTGACGAGTTTGAGGAGGACGTGTTTGTTGACCTTGGTGCCATGTTCGTGGATGAGTTTGTGGAGGTTTACGGACAGGAGTTTGACCGCCAGTGTCTGCTTGCCGATGACGACCCATTTACAGGGGCGATGAACGCGGGGGGCGCGGTGGAGGTGCCGATTGCCGGGGCGACGATCAACGATCTGACCTGGAAGGATTTTCGGGATGCCGTCTACAAGATACCTGCGGAGGAAAGGAAGGATTGTTGCTGGTTCCTTAACGAGACGGTGTTGAACCGTGTCGCGAACATAGAGGACAGTACCGGCCGGCCTATATGGAGAAGGCCGGCGGATGCGATGCCGGGGAAACTTGATCTTTACCCTTACCACGAAGTTTTGATATTGCCGCAGACTGCGGACATAAAAGCCGACCAGCCTTTCGCTGTTTTCATGAACCCGCGCAGAATACAGCACGGCGACAGAAAGGGGGTGGAAATAAAACGGTTCGACCAGACAACGGAGAGCATGGAGTATGGCGAGTTGTCCCTACGTTTTAGAAAACGCGACGGCTTTCTTGTGACTAGGCCGAAGGGAAACATCGTCATTCTGAAAACAAAGGCGTGAAAAAGAATGACGCTGGGAAGCATGTTTGACGGTATCGGCGGCTTTCCGCTTGCGGCTACTCGGCAGGGTATAAGGCCGATATGGGCAAGCGAGATTGAGAAAGTGCCGGTTGCCATAACGAGGCGGCACGGATTATCAGGGAAATGAGGGAGGCGACCAATGGGACACACCCAACTTTTGCTGTTTGGGAAAACGTGCCTGGGGCTTTTACATCCAACAGGGGGAGGACTTCCGCACGGTTGTTCAGGAAATCGCCAGAACCGGAAAGGCGGGAATTTCAATTCCTAAACCTGGAAAGTGGGCGACCGCCGGGGCAATTGTGGGAAAAGGCCAATCGATGGCTTGGCGCGTGTTGGGTGCCGAACACTGGGGAACGCCCCAGCCGCGCCGCAGAATTTTTCTTGTGGCGGATTTTGCAAGGCAACGTGCCGGCGAAATACTTTTTAAGTCCGAAGGCCTGCACGGGTTTACTGCGGAGGGCGGCAAGGCGCGGGCGGGAACTGCCAGTAATTTTGCGCTTGGCTTTACGGCGAAAAGCTTCGCAAAGTATGTAAAAGGGGTTGGGACGTTAAAGGCGAGCGGCGGGGACTTGGGTGGGGGTAGCGAGACGCTGGTGCTGTATCCTGCGCGAGGTTTTGCCGTTCGGAAACTTACCCCGACCGAATGCGAACGGATGCAGGGTTTTCTCGATGGCTGGACTGCTTGTGGCGCGGGCAGCGTGGAAATATCGGATACCCAACGGTATAAGGCACTGGGTAACAGCGTGGTACTGCTGTGCGTTGAATCTGTTTTGGCGGGGATCATGAATGTTGGATAGAGACCCAAAATTGGGTTTATCCAGTATTGATATTTGAGAATTTTAGGGCAGGGAAAACAATACGGTAACTTCATCTGTAACCGATTCTCTCCAGCTTGGAATGATACCAGCGAGAGGGCTAGCAAATGGGGTTACAATACAGGCGTATCCGCGGTTGCTGTAATGGCTGCTTATAAGATGGCGTAAGTAATCCAATGGCAGTTAAAAGTACCAGATACCCTGTGCAAAGCGAACGCATGAAAATTGTAAACTCCAACATTAGCACTGATTACTTCTGCCATAAACTGCTCTAAAAAAACGAATTTTTCTCTCGCAGAGACGCAAGAGGGTGCGGAGCATTTTAAGTGTCTGATACCGTAGACATTGTTGGTTAACAAAATCTCGCTAAACTAGCTGATAATTGTCTGAATTTGAAAACAAGGATTTTAACAACATATTGTTATGATAGTGGCCACCTTTAATACTTCTGTATTCTGCAAGCAAAGTGTGTCCAGCGGTTGCCATATCGCCAATAGCATCTAATATCTTATGTCGTACAAATTCACGCGGACTTCTTAACCCTTCCGGATTTAAAATCTTATCATTTTCAACCGCTATACCTGTATTAAGCGAGGCACCAATCGCCTTGCCATGCGCATGAAAATATTCTAAATCGCTCATGCGTGCAAAGCTGCGAGCAGGAGCAATGTATTCGCAATAAGCCTTTTCTGTAAGCTCGAACCTTTCCCGCATAAAACCAATAGCAGGCGTATCGGAATAATCTATTTCAACATCGTATATCTGTTTCTCAGATGGCAGTAAGCCGACTTTTGCACTAGCATCCTCAAACCAAATAGGTTTCAGAACACGGACAAAGTGCCGTTTGGCATTAAGTTCAAGCGGTTGTAAAAGTTTTATAATCGGCAAAGCTGAACCATCTAATATGGGCACTTCTGTATCTTCGGTAGATATAGCCACATTATCTATGAAAAGCCCGGCAAGGGCTGAAAGAAGATGCTCAACAGTCATAACCCTTCCCATTTTGGTAAACCCTGATTCAGCTTGAACGGATTCTATAGATAAACGTATACCATTAAATACAATTCCACTATCAGCCTTGGCAGGAAATACCTTGACTTCCTGCGATCTACCGGTGTGTAAGCCTATGCCTTTTATTGATATTGGTTTTTTAATCGATTTTTGGAACATTTTATGCCATCGTAGTGTTCTGTTTTTTGCACCTTATTGAAGGCTTCAAAATATATGTCTAACCCTCTTAATTCTTTCAGCATAATACGTCACTTTATCTTTTGAGCCTTTAAACACATCTTCCCATTTATATTCTTTAAAGCATTTTGAATATTTCCCGTTATTACTCTTTAATAAGTCTACATATTCTTTATTTGCTACGACAAATTCTTTTGTTGCCAAACCTTTTATACGTGCAGAAAAATCAATATCAGTTCCTAAAATATCAAAATGTTCATCACCTTTATTTATATCAGCTAATTTAATTGCATTTTTTATGTACGAAATACAAATTTTCACATAAAAATTTTCTTTTTTATTCGGGTTAAACCTTTCTAATTCCCCAAAATACCAATTTTGATTATCAAAAATGAAATCATATATTGCTTTTGCCTCAGCTTTCAAGCTATCAACATTTTCAATTTGTTTAAATAACATTATCTCATCACCTATATATTTCAATGTCTTGTAACGAATGGCATCAAATATAACTGTAGTCATATTTAAAAAGTAAGGTATTTTCACCTTCCATTCATCATTATCGTCATTTTTAAGTGCTGTTGAATCAACAAGATCTATCCAGACTAAAAAACCAGAAATTGGCACTTTAGAACTACTATTCACAACATCATGGATTTTTTCATAGATTTCTTTTAGTTTTTTGTTTTCATTTATACATTTTTCAATATTTGTACGATTATTATTATATTGTTCTTCTTTGAGCAACAGGAGAAATATAAAAAATAGATTAACAATAGATTTTTCCTTTCTCACATTTATCTCATTAATTCCTATTTCCAGTATAGCTTTTTCCAGCAATGAAAAAGCAGATGGATAATTTTTAATTTTGAAATGCGAAATGACGTTTTGAAAATATAATTCTAGTAATTTGCCGCAATCGTCACCACTGTGATTATTAATAGCTACATCAAAAAATTTTATCGCTTCATTATAATTTTCTTGTTTCCTTAAAAACTTAGCATACCGATAATAAACTTTTTCATCTTTTAATTCGACTAATGTTTCGTATATTTTTATAGAATATTCATTGTCTACCCCTTCATATTTCCACGCTTTTTTTCTAAATTCATCAATTACTTCCATTTGCGAAGAAGTCAATTTGTCAATAAAAACATGAACATGCTTATCTTTATCTTCACAAAACCATTTTTCATATTTTTCTTTGATATTGATATTCATTTTTTTGAACGGTTCTGTTATATCTTTTAAAAATACACTTGGAGCTTTTATAAAAAATTTTGTCTTCATTCCCAAAAAATTGTCATCAATGAAAGAAAATGAAAATACATTATTATTGTCAATATTGTTGTATTCTAACTCACACTCTGCAACCAAGTTTTTTGCATGTGTTTTTCCATCTGGCTTTGGTCTTTTATATTTTGTTATTTTCCAATTTCCATCTGCTTCTAGACAATTATCTATGTTGTTTTCTTTTTGCATTGCTAATTACTCCTTTTTTTGAAATTTTTATAAATGAAAGAAATCCTAGTTCATCGGAAGGATCGATCTTCTCAATAAGCTTGATTTTTTCATGCATTGTAATTTCATTATTTATTATCACCTTATATATTTTCTTAATAACACCGATTGAATTATTTTTGTATTTTTTTAATACCCAAATATTTAACCCTCTTAACATGGCAGGGTTTCCCTCTGCAGTGATATAAGGCACCATATCTAAATTTATTTTAGAATTTGCCGCTAAAAATGAATAATTGGCAATACGGCAATACGGAGTAATTATTGAATGTGCGCAAATACGCGTATTATTCATTACTGCGGAATGACCACCTAATGCAACGTAACAACCAATCGTATTATTGTTTTCTATGGTACAATCATGACCTATATGAGCATATGCAAGAAATAAATTATTATTCCCTATTTTTGTACTTGAATTAACAACTGTGCTACGATTAATGGAAACATATTCTCTAATTGTATTATTATTTCCAATATTTAAATACGTTGGTTCTTCAGCATATTTTCTGTCTTGGCTAACGCTGCCAATTGTAGCAAATGAAAATATATTGTTGTTTTTTCCAATATGTGTATTACTTCCAATAAAAACGTTATTTTTTAAAACCGATCCAGATTCTATGATTACGTCATCTTCAATTACACAATAATCACCTATTGTTACATTGTTACCAATATTAGCCTTTTTGCTAACAGAATAATTTTTTCTGATAAAAAACATTTTTACACACTTCCAGTTTCAAAAGATAACTTTCACTAGCAATCAGAAAGCTTGTCGCCGCCGGAACAGGCTGGTCTGATTATCAAGCTATTAGTATTATGTCGCTTGCAGTCGAAGATGTCAACCCTTTATTGAATGAGGGTTATTATTTCATATCCCACCACTCAAATCATAATTGCCTATGTCAAATAAAATCGTAATATTGTAAATATACACATATATACAAAATATAGCTCAAAATAGATGTATGCATTGCGTCTACTTCGAAAATACGGTATGCTTTGGGCAAGGAGCGGGAATATGCGGAAAACCGAGACGATGACGATAGGCGAAAAACTTGCCATAACGAACAGGGCTTTTGAACTGCTCCATGCGGGGGACAAGGAGGGATTTGACCGCACCATAAGATCGGTTCCAATGCCCCCCTACCTGGCGCAGGCCGCCAAGGATACAATCGGGGTTGATTTCCTTATAGACGGCGGTTGGAACCTGTCGGAAGCGAACGCGGAATTTGGCGATGGCTGGCTTGTTAGGTGATATCTACGCCGCGACCGTGGCCATAGATGCTGGTCGCAGGGGTTTTGCCACACGGGGAGAGGAACACGCGGGGCGTATTTCCTATGAGGAAGGCATAGATATAGCTATGACGGCTTTTCTGGAAGCTAAAGCCACCGCCGATCCCGGAACTATTATCCAGGCAGAATATGTTTTTGTATGGCAGGAACTCCAGTTTTGCGACAAGGCAGACAGGGATGCCCAGAGCAGTCTTGCTCTTGCCGTGCAGAGTTTCATGGATGCCCTTTCCTGTCTGGAACTCGTAGGGGATGCCGCCGGGTACGAAAAATTCGTGGATAAGGCAATCCCCCACATTCCAAAGTATCGCGTCGACGGCTTTCCGAAGGACGCTTTCCACATTGCCTGTATAACGCACAGGACAAGGATACGCAACGTCTTGCGCTCGCCCGGGATCGATGCCTTGGAAAAAAAACTTTTAAGACAACGCCGCGCCAATCTTGCGGTCGCGGAAAAGAGTTACAAGAAAAAACAGGAAGAGGCTATGACTGGCCAATCCGTTCCCGAGTAAAAAAGAAAAACTTGCCATTACCACCTATATAACGCCTTGGTTTCCTGCCGTATCGTTATCGCATGACGCGGCGGGACGATGCGCTACATACCCTGATTTCCCTTGAAGACTTCATGTCGATTGCGGGCGTGGACGATCGGGACGAGAAATTTTGTCGTTTCTGTCTTGTGACCGCCACGCTGTCCATCGAAAGCCACTGCAAGCGGCGGTTCCTGCGGAAAAGGTACCGGGAGAGCGTGGCGTATTACGGCGATCCGCTTGTTCCCTTGGGCGAATATCCCGTTGCGAATGTTAACGCCGTTTTTCTGGCGGGGAACGGCGGCGAGACGCGGCTTGAGCGGGGGCGTTACGGGGTTGTCCCCGACTGCGGTATTGAAAACGATATGCCCTTCGCCGTCTCGCTTTCGCCTTTCGTGAAAAGGCTTAGGGGTATTGGGGCGGTAAGGGTGGATTACCGGGCGGGGTATACCTTGGGAACCGTCTCGGCGGATCTTGCCGCCGCATGTATGGAGCTTGCCTCCTGGAGCCTGAACCGGTACAGGGGGCGGAGGGTCGGAATGACCGGGAGCGTTACGGGGAACTGGAGGGACCGGGAACACTTCGAGATGTCCATGCCGGAGAACGTGCGGGCTTTGCTTAGTCCTTACGTAAGGCGGTCTATATGAACGACAACCTACCGATGGAAGGGGCGGTATTGAACGCCGTCAGGCGGCTTCTTGTCGATGACGTGAACAAACTGCTTGAGGGGCTTAGTTTCCATGTTCCGTTGTTTGAGTTCGGGAACCATTCGGGGCGGGAGGTGGCGGTGCCGGGTGTCTCGCTTTCGTGGTGCGGACGGACGGAGAAGGAGCGCGTCGTTTTCGTGAACGCCTACGCCGTGGAGGTTACGGTGCCGGTGGAGGACTTGCGGGAATGGGACGGCGAAACGCTGATGTTTGCCTATGGTGCCGCAATTGATACGGCGATAAGTCTGAACAAAAGCCTGGGCGGGATTGTTGACAATGTTTTGGTGACAAAACGCGATTACGTGCAACCGACAAGAAGGTATTGCGGGGACTGCTGGATTTTGGCGTTAAAACTGCGCGTTACGGTGGAGGGGTTATTAAGTGATTGTTAACGGGCGCGACTGTTCGATTGTGATTAGGACGGAACATTTCGAGACGGACATTCCGTACTCGGACGAGACGGTGCGGGGGGCGGTTTCGCTTATGGAGCGGGCGGCGGCGATTGAGGGGGACGGTGGGCGCAGGGTTGCCGGAAAGGTTACCGGTGCCACGGGTTGCGTAATTTCCCCCATGACGATGGGAACCGCTCCGCTGTTGCTTTGCCTTGCGATGGGGGCGGTAAACAGGACGGTGCCGCTTTCGGTGTCGGAGGATTTTTTTAGGCATTACATAAACCTCGCGCCTATGGAGGACGGGGAACGGTTCGACATCGTGCAGGGCAGGGGCGGCGGCGAGCGCGTTCTTTACGAGGGATGCGGAGTTGAGGGCTGGGAGTTGCGGGTGTCCCGGGGTGAGGCCGTAAAACTGCGGCTGGACGTTTGCGGGGAATGGCCGCCGAGACCTACCCCTATTTGGACAGGACGGCAAGAAAGGACGAGGAGCGGTTTTCCGGCGACAATGTTACCTACACGGTAAACGGAAAGGAGGAACGCGGGATTTAAGGCCTTACGGTTTCGTCCAAGAGGCGGGGCAGTATGCGGACTGAATTATGGGTAAAAAGGGCTTTGAACAAGGGGCCGGATATTCCGCACATGATTGACGAGTTGACGCTTGCCGCCAGGCTGGTGCGGGACAGATACGACAAAAGGTATTTCGGGACGTTCAAAATTAAGTTTAACAGGCTTGTACGCATTGCGGACGAGACTAACGTGAACAGCGCGGACGCGGTTATAGGGCCGGTTAGGTACTACGTGGCGGGGTCTGTATCGGCGGAGGTGTTCACAAGCCGCGAGCATGTTTCATAGCCGGGGGTTGTCGATGATGTTTTACGACGTTGACAAAAAATTGCATAACGCTATGACCGACGCGAATAACACGGTGCGCCTGAAAATCGAGATTGATTTGGGCGGGTATTTTGAAAGCGTGTTTGAGCGGGATATTGTTTCGGCGTTTTTCGTGGGGATGAAAGAGGCGGCGGGCGGCGTTTCGGCAAGGGGGGAAGTGGTTCTTGATAATACCATCGGCATTTACGACTATAGTGGCGTCGGGCCGGGCGCGGTTGTCAAGGTGTCTTTTTCCCTTGGGGAAGGTTTGCCATATTTCCAACGGTTCGCTTTCACGATTGACGACAGGGGCATACAGGACTTGCGTGGGCCTGGGCGAAAGCGGATGGTGAGGATTGCCCTGCGGGACTTTTCGGGAAGGCTTCGGGGCGCGGACGGCGCAAGGGACTGGAGCGCGCCGGCGGTGTTCACGTACTCGGTGGCCTGTGACGGGAGCCGGCCGGGGAAATCGCTTGTGCATTCGATTGCCCTGCGGGGCGGTGTCGGGGTCGATGGGATTGACTGCGCGACCGTTCCCATCGAATACCCCTTCGTGCGGCTTAGGGAAAACGTGTGGCGGGAGCTTTCGGGGCTTGCGACCGCGTGTCGCTGTCATCTGGAGTGCGGGCCGGACGGAAGGCTTGGGTTTCTCGGTTCGCCATACCAGACGGAAGGCGCGGCGGCCGACGGCGTGTCGCATGTGTTTGGCGGTGACGACATATTTTATTACGGGAAAACCGAACGCGCCGACCTGTACAGGAACACGGTGCGGCTGAGGGTTAACATGCCCGTCTCGCTTTCGCGGCGGGAGATTTGGCGGTACGACACGCCCCCGGTTTTTTACGACGAGAACATGAGGCCGCGCTTTCCTTTCGGGTATGCGCCAGGACGGGAGATAGAGCGGGGAAGGTATGCCGCCGGTTACTCGGTCGTGGACGGGGAAAGCGGCGCGGTGCGTCCTGTCATTTTCGCCGACGACATAGACACTCGGGAGGAGGCCGAGGGCCGGCTTGAGTATGAGGGCGGGGCTTTTTCGTACTCGCACTATGACGTAGAAACCAGCATCGACAAGGCTCTTTTGACGCTGGCAAACGTGGGCGGCGGGTATCTTTACAACGCTTCGATACACGGAAGGCCGATAGTGCTTGACCTTAACCGCTCGTGCTTTATGCGTGATGCCCGAAGCGTGGCGGAAAAGGGGACAAGGGCTTTGAACGTTACCGGGGCTTACTTTACCGAGCATGACGTTGGGGGAAGGCCGCATTACGTTGACTGGGTTGCGCGGGAGCTTGCGGAAAGGGCGCGGTACTGGCGGGAGTTTACGGTTAGGACATACCAAGGTTTGTTTAATGCCCGGGTGGGTGCAAAGGTGGGGATTTCGTTAAGGGGCGAAAAGGCTGTCGGAACCGTTGGCGCTTTTTCCTTTAGGTTTAGGCGTGACGCGGCTTTCGTTTCGACGTTCCGCGTCACCGAAAATATGCAAGAAAAAATCCTGAAACGGGAGGGAAACAATGACGAACGAGGAGCGGCTTCTGCTGGTCGAGACGCTGGCGGAGATGCGGGAACTGAAGGGGGAAATGAAGGAGTTCAAGGATCACGTGATTGGCAGGGTCGAGAAACTTGAGACGAGGGAAAGCGAGAGGGGCAGGGAGAAAATCGCGATTGTCGGGGTGGTGATCGCTTTTCTCGCCCTTGCCGTGAACATCGCCTTGAATTTTTATTTGAAGGGGAGCAACTAGGATGCACATTAGATGGGAAAACCTGATGGAGAACGAGCGGCGGCAGTTTGAGGGGATGGCGGAATCGGAAAGGTTTAAGTACTTTCTGCTTTTGCAGTACGGTAGTCCATACGGCTGGGGGGAGGAAAACCCGGAGGCTTCGGACTGTTCGGGGGCGGTATGCATGGCCTTGTTCGCGGCGACCGGCCTGCTGGTAAGAACCACGGCGGACGATTTGTTGAACAGGGTTTTTACGAGACCGAACCCACAGGCCGGGGACATTCGGGCGGTGTTCTATATTACGAAGAAGAACCGGAAGCACGGCGACAGACTGGTCGCGGCGGGAACGGCCACCCATATAGCCGGGTTTGTTGACGACGGTGTTATTTTGAACTCGCAACAGCCGACCGCCAGACTGCGCCGTGTCGGCGACGTTTCCGACTGGTATTTGCGTAACGGTCATGAGGTGCTGGTGAGGGGGCTTGACCGTGCGGCACTGGAGAGGCTGGCGGATGCGGGTGCTGTGTGGGGGCTGGACGCGGAGTTTGCCCGGTACTTTAACGTCGGCGGCGGGGTGGAGATTGCCGCGCCGGAAGTGACGGAAAATGTTGTCAGGGTTAATGCCGGCGACAGGGAAACGGCGGCGGCGGCCGGCACCAATGGGCGGGAATACTGCCCGACCTGTCCGCGCATTGCCAACGACGCGGCAAACCTTTTAAGGCGAGGGGACGTGAAGTCCGTGATAATACGGCTGGCGGTTCAGGCGGTTGTGCGGATTGCCAGAAAGAAACTGAAAGGGCGGGGGTTTCGCAGATGAGGGACAAATTAAGAATCATGGGTATGGTTACCGTGCGGGTGCTGGACGGCAACGGATGCTTGAGGCGCAGGCGGCTGGGGTTTCTGCGTAGGTTGCTTGGTTTACAGGGGCGGCTTATGGTTTACCGCCGGCACAACATAGTAACCCGAGAAGGGGACGCGCTGATCGCCGACTCCATGCTGGCAACGCCGAGCAGAAACAGGGTTACAGGCGCGACCGGGTTTATGCAGGTGGGGACGGGCTGGACCGGAAGCGGCACGAAGGGGAATACAAGGTGCAACGCGCCTACCGGGGATGTTAGACCACTTGACGGAGGTTTCCCCGCGCTTAAAGCGGCATGGGGCAATACAGGGGACAACACCGTAACCTACAGGGCTACCTTTGGGGCGGGGACGTTGAACGCAAACGGCATAAACGAGGTTTGTATATTGAACGGTGCCGGCGCGGGCGCGGACTGTCTGGCATATGCCCGGATTGCGCCGGCGGTGAACGTGACCTCCGACGATTCCCTGCAAGTGCTATGGGAAATTACGATTTTGGGGCAGTAGGCGGGAACGGAAAGGGGAAGGACGACGTGCGGTTTTTACAGTCGCGCTCGGACTTTCCCCTTACCTTGCGCCTTGGGAGGAAAACGCCGCGCTGGGGCATGAGCCGCTTGGCCGGTGACGGCGGGCTTGTTTTTACCCCTGCGGACGACGAGCGGTACAGGGTGTGCGGGGACGGTAACAGATTGGAATACAGGGGGCGGCGGCGGTCGCATAGATTTACGATACTAAAAGACGATGCCTTTGAATACGACTGCATTTTACTGCGGGAACCTGAAAGTAATATTATAACATTGCACATGGACGGCGCGGAAAGGTACGATTTTTTCCGACAGCCTGATTTTATTAAAGATCCTTTGCTTGCTGGGTCTTATGCCGTATACAAAAAGAATACGCTGTTAGGGGAAGGCACCGGGAAACTTTGCCACATACACAGGCCGGAGATTGTGGACGCAGGGGGGCGGCGGTGTTGGGGGGATTTGGCCGTAAGCGGAAACCGCTTGGAGATTATAGTGCCGGAACGGTTTTTGAGTGATGCGGCATACCCCGTGGTGGTTGATCCCGTTGTGGGAACGACCACTGTGGGGAGCCAGCGATACTGGTTTGACGAGTGGAACGAGGGGGACTACGTTCCGTTGGAGCTTTGGTATTCGCTGGCCACCAACCGGTTTACGCTGCCTGAAACGCTGAACGGCAGGGCTACGGCTTTTGTTTACGCCGGCCTACCTGTCGGGCGGGGGCGGCTTAAACCGGTTTTATACTCCGATGAGGGCGGCATCCCGGTTGAAAGGCTTTCGGCGAACGAGGGCGGGATTGACTTTGAGGTGAACGCCGGCAGGCCGGAGGGGTGGCGAAGTGCCATGTTTGACGTTACCCGGTCTGTGGCGGGCGGTAGCCACATTTGGCTGGCTCTTTTCTGCGATTCTTTTTATCCGCGCTTTGACTTTGGGCAAAAATGCTACTGGCACCATTGGTTTTGGCTGGGTGACGAAATACAGGACGTATACCCGATGTATGCGCCGGAGTTTTACTATGACTTTAAGCTTTCGATGTATTTTACCTATACCGTACCCCGGAACCACCAAAGGACTGTTACCCAAGGCGTGACGCTGGGGGATCTGCGGAAACCCGCGCTTGACTATGGGCGTAAGGTGATACAGGCGGTGGGTGTCGAAACCCGGAGCGGCAGGGTTGCGGAATTTTTTATAAAAACATTGCAGGGTGTGGGTGTTGAAACGCGGAACGGTAAAATTGCGGATTATGTTAAAAATATTATAGATACAACGAATGGAATTGACAATAAATATTTTAGAATGTTTGCCACACGCCTTTTAACGGGAGCGGCAAGGGCAATGGAAACGGTTGGCAGTAAAACCGCGTTTTTTAGGGTGCTGGCCGATTATTCAAAATTATATTGTCAGGTTATATTGGGATGGATTTACATACGGAAGTTACTGGAGCGTGTTCAAACATATGGAGGCATACGGCGCAAGCTGTCCACAGTTGTAATGATAGTATCAAAATTAATGCCACATGGTTTACCGCTGGGGAGGTTGTTCAAATCTAGAAGCGAACTTTTCATAAAATCTAGAATCACAAAAAACATTGTACTTGACAGTAGGATTAAATAGTTGGCGGGGTGATAAATATGGGCAATGTTTTTGTCGGACAATCCGCGCTTAGGATTACGCTTCGCACCTTTTGCGACCTTGGGGCTGTTGGCAAGGCCGTCATAAGATACCGTAAGCCCAACGGCAGGGCCGGGGAGTTTGTCGCCGTGGTTGACGAAAACGCGAAGGGTGATATTTACCATGACTGCGTGGAAGGGGATATTGACGTTTCCGGGTGGTGGACTTTCTGGGCGGCGGTGACGATGGGGGACGGACGCATTGCGGTGGGGGATGCCGCTAGGGTTTTCGTTAGGCGACAGGGGAGATAAAACTTTATGGCGCGGCTGACCTCGGAGGACAGGTATTATGTCAACATAAGAAATCAGGAAAGGATATTGTCAAAATACGCGGCAAGCGAAATTGAATATGCGGAGCACCTGACAACATGGTACAGGGTTATAAAAAAGGACATGCCGGACGACGAATACCGGGCGTGTGTCTTTTTTCTGAACCGGGAATATCTGGCAAAGCCCGGTTCGCTTACCCTGTGCTATGAGACGTTCCGGAAATGGGCGGGGGAGTTTACGACCGTGGAAAGGGAAATGGCGTTCGACCTGTTGCGATACAGGTATAAGGCTTATGCGCATGTACTGACCAAGGGGGCTATTGATGCCTGAAAGAATCGGGGACGAGGGGATTTATTTACGTCTGCACCAGCTTCAAAAGGGACTGTTGCAGTTTACCGACACGACAAACGCGGAGCGGCTGATGACCGAGCACGGAAAGGACATTAGGTATAACGCCGTGTGGAAAAAGTGGCTGGTTTGGAACGGCACCCACTGGAGCCTTGACGACGGCTACCTGATACACGACCGGGGCTTGCGGATGGTGAGGGGGATATACGCGGAACTGCTGAAAACCGCCGACTACCGGGACAGGCTGGACATAGAGAAACACGCCATGCAAAGCGAAAGCGCAAGGAGGCGCAAAGCTCTGATAGAGGTGGCCTCTTGGATTCCGGGCTTGAACGTAAGGACGGACGACTTGGACACAAACCCGTGGCTCCTGAACGTCCGCAACGGCACGATAGACTTGCGCACCGGGACGATGCGCGGGCACGATCCCGCCGACCTGATCACCCACTGCGCCAACGTGGACTTTGATCCCAAGGCCGACTGCCTGGCATGGCGGCAGTTTTTGCTTGAGATTATGGGCTGGAATCAGGAAATGTACATGTTCATACAGAAGGCGGCGGGATGGGCGGTGACCGGGGACACGTCGGAGCAGACTATGTTTATTTTGTTCGGCACCGGTGCGAACGGCAAAAGCACTTTTTTGAACACGGTCATGAATTTGCTGGGGGACTACGCATCGGCGACACCCACTTCCACGTTTATGCGGAAGGGAAACGGCGACCAGATGACTAACGATCTTGCAAGGTTGCGCGGTACACGTTTCGTTACCACCACGGAAACCGAACAGGGGCGCAGGCTTTCGGAGCCCTTGATTAAGCAGATAACCGGAAACGACAGGATTACCGCCCGGTTTCTGTACGGCGAATACTTTACTTTCCTGCCCAACTTCAAGATTTTTATGGCCACGAACCACAAGCCGGTGATAAAGGGAACCGACCACGGGATATGGCGGCGCATTAAGCTGATACCGTTTATCACTCGCATTGAGGAGGAGCGGCAGGACAAGCACCTTGAGCAGAAGCTTATGCTTGAGGGGCCGGGCATCCTGAACTGGCTTCTTGACGGCGCGCGGCGTTGGCGGGACGAGGGCTTGATTGCCCCCAAGGTGGTTGTGAAGGCGACGGACGAGTACCGGGAGGAGATGGACGTGATTGGCGACTTTCTGCGGGACAGGTGCGTGTTTAAGGCCGGGGTATCGATTGGGGCGCGGGAGCTTTTCAAGAACTATCAGGACTGGTGCGACGACAACAACGAGCGGGCTTGCAGCGAACGGTTTTTCGGTTTGAGGCTGAAGGAGCTTGGCGTTGAGCAGAAGCGCAGCAACGACGGGCGGTACTGGCAGGGCTTGATGCTGTTGCTGGAAAAACCCGGTTAGTTTTTTTTGGTTTTCGGGCGGCTCGGTTCCCCCCTGCCCCCTTTGGTTTTGGTCGGTGAAATACACCGGGGATATATAAATGCCTTTTCCGTGCCGCCTTTGTTGTTGATTGGAGGCGCGGGGGAGGTTTTTTTGTTTGCGGGGTTACGGTGAAAATGTTGAATGAAAATATAAACTACACGTTGGAACGGTTTTGGCGGAAAAAAGCCGCAAAACTGCGGGGCGCGCGCACCCCCCGAAAATATTTTTTGGTTTTGCGGGTGTAGGGTTGTGTCGGATTTTGTAGCTTGGTGGAGGTGGGAAGCTACACGGTTTTAATGTTGATTTGTGGTGCTTTAATATCCCTTTAATACTATATATTTTTTTTCTATGATGCTTACTCTAAAAAAAAGGAAACTAAATAAATAAAAGTATATATAGGGGGTTTGCCGAATTCGGGGTATTATGCGACACTATGCGACACTTTGGGGGCGGCTGCTGGGGTTGCCTCGGCGGGAGGGTTTGCGGGTACAAGCCCTCGGGGGAGGCTGTCCGCCGTTAGGCGGTCGGCCGGGGTTTGGGGTACAGGCTTCGGGTATTAGCGGTGGGGAAGGTTTGTTTATCGTCACCCACCAGTGCCCCGCCACCCCCCGCAGGGTGGCGGGGAATTCGACCGGCGTTCAGGATAACCGGTGACGGAGCCGGGGGGCGACAACCCGCATATTTGTAAGTTGAGAAAAGCCTGGGCGGGCTAGTTAAGGCCATATGCGGCGTGTGGGAGGCCGACCGATAGTCTGACGATGCGACACCGGGGAAGATGCCACGATAGTCTGACGGAGCGAGCGAAAACAGAAAGCCCTACACTGGGGGCAACTATGCATAACGACCTATTCTGTCCACAAGGAGCGAAGCGACGCAGTGCCGAGGCGAAGCCGAGGGAAGACAGAATAAAGCGTTATGCGTAGTTGCCCCTCGCTGGTTCTGTCAGCCACCGAAATATTTTTTACAACGATTGTTTTACTTTGTCGTGGCGAAATGCGAATGAAATAGTTTGCCTCCCACGCGCCGCCGACAACCCGCATATTTCTAAGTCAATTGGCCTTGGGCGGGCAACAATCCGTGGCTCCCCCGGTGCTCTGCTAATACGGCTGGCTTTCCTGTTGCCGGATATATTTCAAATGTCCGGTGTTGTGTTTGCGGTTTGCGAATGCTAGGATTGGCGTTTGCTGGGGTTCCGGGAAACATTGGCGGCGGTTGGTCGGTTGACCGGAGGGTTTGCGGGGTTGTGGCCGGCGGGAAAGGCTGGGGAAATAATGGCGGGGGGTGGCAGTCTGCCTGGGGTAAGGTATACCGTGAATGCTTTGGTCAGGGGCTTGCGGAGCCGTGGGCAACAACCGGCATAGTTCCGGGACGTTGGAAAGCGGGCGGCGGGAACGATGCGGAAAACATTGCGAACCGCGCAACTGTGCATAATGTTCTTCCATTCTGTCATCTTCGCGTAGCGAAGTTGGCAGAATGCACATTATGCACAGAGAAGCGGATATTTTGATAACCCTTGCGGATTGTGGTGATATTGTTTTTATGTGAAACGTGATTATACTGGCACCGGAAAGCCCCACGGTTGCCTGAGTAATGGCCGTGTTTTTTTTGTTGCCATGGTTTTTCAAATTTCGGGTGGCGTTGGGTTTTGTGGTTACGCACGGCTTTCTTTGCGGGTCGGCTGGAAAGTGGGTTTAATGCGGGGGACTGGCCGTCTCCCCCCCAGAGGGGTGGCGGTCACTGGTTGGGATGCAGGGTTGTGGGATGGGCTGGGAACCGGAACCAGGGAAGATGGCGGCGGGAGAGCTGGGGGAAGATATGCCGGGGACTGGCCGTCTCCCCGAAGGGGTGGCGGCCTTGTGGTGGGATGTGGGCTTGCGGATGCGCCGATGCCGGGGAGCGCAGACCGGGAAAGCCCGGAAGCGTCGAGCAACCGGGATGCTTGGCGGCGTTGTGACCAGTGATGAAAACAGGGGGGTAAACCATTAGTTGTATATATTATCGCTATATGGTACATGTTGGCATCCAAACTGGCACAAAAAATGACACAACTAAATGCCTTTGGATAGGTCAAAACGGGCCGAAATATGTGTATATTTCGGGTATAGGTTGACAATTAAGCAATTATAGGCCATAATGAGTCCAGATAGTGTTTAACATGCCTTTGGATGCGAAATGGGAGTGTGTGGACAAAGCCCAAAAAACGGCTATAATGACCACCAAATGCCTGGCTTCAACCCAAGGCATGATTAGCTAATTCCTTATGACATAAGGAATTAGCTAATCATGCCAAATGTCGAAACTTGGGCTTTTGTGCTTATTTTAGCCGTTTTTCGGCTCTTGTCAACACACGCCCAGTTTGCGCTCGGGAAATTCCCTGGATGTTCCCTGGGGGCAGATTCCTGGAATGGATCTTCGAACCAGGGATCCCCAGATTGAGATTCACGAAATGCAATTTCCCAGGGTAATATTTCTCATTCCTAGATTGCCACCCCTTTAAAAATTGCGAATAGTACAAGTCCGCATAGAACCCCAGTCTCAAGTAGCCAGCCGTGGTTGCCCTGTTCGATAATGTCGCCGTCCTTCATCACCAGAATCAGGTCGGATGATATTCCGTGTCCTTTTTTCTATTTCGCTTCGCAGTTACAAATTTCGCAAACCTTTCAAATTTTGCGGATATTCTTCTTACCTTTTGGTCATCATTCCTGAGATGCTCAATGAATTTATCGGCAACCACCACGAGAATCAGGCAGTACTCTATGGAAAGCACAAAACCTCTAAAGTCGTCGCTGACCAAGTTGGGTTCAAGAATGGAAACCCGTGAAACAATCAGGACGAAAG
>Ga0209755_10003289_pt1 | contig 20500 bp, 12 predicted proteins | sample TergutCo191P1_FD_187301 | JGI IMG/M metagenome (GOLD analysis project Ga0209755, IMG submission 187301) | Cornitermes sp. P1 segment gut microbial communities from Petit-Saut dam, French Guiana - Co191P1 (SPAdes) (version 2) | ecosystem: Host-associated > Arthropoda: Insects > Digestive system...
TGTGAGGCACAAAGATGTGGACAGATAGGCTACCATATTTACTGATATATGTGAATGTGCCAATATGAACTGAATCAGGATTTACACTGAGGTAAATGACTGTTGCTGGATGTCCAGCATTCTCTTCCTGCCTGGGTAAGGATGGGTTCCACCCAGTCAGCCACATGATACCACAGACTTGGAAAGTGAAGCTGACCTCTTATGTCCATATGGTAAAAGGTCTAGTGTTTAGAACTTTCCCTTTGCTCTGTATGCCTGTATGGCATGGTGCTTGGATGCAGGAGTATCTACTTTACCTGATTAATGCAGGTACCGGAGCAATATTGGTCAAAGTAATGTACTGTAATTGTGTCTTGTGGAACAGTCCTTTCTGTGACCTAATCACTTTCACACAAAGTTTAATTTTGTCTCATTTTTATGTGTTTGTTACAATTAATAATTATGTCTTGGAAGTGTTGAATTGAACAATGTCCAGTGAATCCTGGCAAGACAGTCTGAGAATTTACGTACAGAGTGCTGTTATTGTTAATATAACAACAACATAATTGTATTGCTTAACTTAAAACTTGTATTTGCACTGTGATGCTTCTTTTTAGGATGTGCTGCGTGAGAAGGAGTTGCACATCGAACAGCTGCTGAAGGAGAGAGATCTAGAAAGAGCAGAGGTTACTCGCGCAGCCAGCCAAGCAGATGATGCTGAACAGAAACTTGCAGCTTATAAGCAGGAATTTGAACAGGTATGTTTAAATAGTTCATCTGCTTGCTACAGCCATGTGTATGAAGAAGCAGTAGAAGGATTTCGGTTTGCTTGGTATGTTTAATACACATGTTTAATTAGGGAACTACAGTTACTGTTTAGGTATGAATATAATTGAATCACAGAGCTGCATTACAAAATGCTATGCATTAGTTGCAGTGTGAAGATTCAGAATAGCAGCTGGGTAATGGCTTGAGAGCAAACGTAAAGTGTTGAATGAGTAATGAGGCAATTGGTGGTGGAAATGATTGAATTATGTATATCATATGTACATGTAGTCTCATGTGTGGTTTATTATAAATAATGTGGATCAGAGTTAAAAAATGTAAAATTCATTAAGGGACAGACAGACACTAAACACTGATGAAGTTTCTTCTACTATTTACTATGAGTAAATAGTTCAAAAAATGATTTTGAATTCTGCAGAGTTTCCATGTTTGGGATTTAAGAGATGTCTTTGATGCCAGTTTAGATCAACAATGAGTAACAGTTCTACTTACAAGTTCCTTTCAGTTTGTGTTAGTGTTTGCTATGGCATAAGCCATGGGTGCTAACCTTGTTTGGTGAAGGGACACAGTTGTTATTGTGAACTGGTTTGCAGGCTGCATGTGTAAAATTCATGTTAAGTGGTATAATTAACCACTTAAATTATTGTGTCATCTTTATACTATATACACAAATCACTAATGTGGTCGTGGTCTGCATAACAAACCTGGCAGGCCACAGATGAGAAGCCCTTGCTGTAGTAATTCTTCTATGCACACTTATGCTTCCAAGTCATATATACAACATAGCCAGTTCATATTCTTGCCAGAAACTAGCTGTTGTGACTTATATTTTTGTGATTCTGTCAGTTGCTCCAGGACAACACTGAAAATGTACCTTAAAATTGCCATATCTGCTTCCTTGTATGATCCTTATGGGTCATACCCTATCATTTGATGCTATGTAAATGGTAATGTGCAAGTGATAGAGTTTTATTTCTTTTAGCTGGTCTGTAGGTTACTTAACAGTATTCTGCAGCTCCTGAGGTTGGTGTCAAATGAAATATTGGTGAATGATTTGCAGTGATGACTTGTGAGAATTTGTAACATTGGATTTAGTCTTTTAAGGTAATGCCCTGCCTGGAGAAACTGAAAAATGTCATGAAAAATCTGAAGTCAGGACAGCTGGATTTCATACCAGCTATATCCCAGATGTGGATAGGTGCATGGACTGTGTTGATTGGCTGCATCAGCTTCATTGGTTATTTAATGTTGATTGCTGTGAAAGGATTAGAAAGGAAGCATTTCTGGCCTCTTTTAAGCTGTTGTCCTTACAGCTGCCTGGAGGAGCTGATAAAAATCACAAATACCCCACTCAGACTAGCAGCTTTCCAGCAGAAATTTCAGCTGGGCTTCTCCCCTGTTACAAGTAAAAATGTTATGACTGAGCCAACATGCCCGGCCCCAGTGTCAGATGGCTTTCATACTACTGGCCTTTTCAGTTTACTGTTGTAATCATAATCATAATTGTAATTGTAATTTATTTCACATTCCAGAGATCCATGATAGGTAACAAAACTTTTGGATAAGAACAGCTGCATGGCCTTACTGTACTGCAGTGCTGGTTTTTATGTGACTTTTAATATATCAACATCTTGCAACATCTTTTTGTTTAGTATCGAGAGGAATCAGAAGCTAAGCTGCTAGATTGTCAGGATCTGTTATCCAGACTACAAAATGAAAAGAGGGAATTGTCAAGCCAGCTGGAAGATGAGAGAAGAAAAGTTGAGGACTTGCAGTTTAGGTTTGAAGAGGAAGCAATTACCAAATGTGATATAGAGGTAGGAATTTGCACCATAATAATTTTCAAAATGGCATGTGAATTTTATCATCAAGTTGATGATAAAATTGATATAATTGATGAATTAAATAATTATTTCCTTCCATTAGCTGAAAAAATCAACACAAACAACATCTATATTGACAGCAATGCTGATGAACCTCTTAGTAACTATAATAGGATTGAGGATAATAATAATAATAATAATAATAATAATGATACCTATAACAGTAATCCTATACACCACTTGTCACAGGCCTTTAATAAGCTCTTTACAAACATACATTAAACTCCACATCAACTAAAGAAATTGAGAAAATTATTAAATCCCTAAAATAAAAAAATGCATTAGGATATGTTGAGGTATGCACCAAGTTATTAAAAATAAGCTGCAATAAGCTTCCCTTTTCTTAATTTACCTTTAGACCGTATATGTAACATATCAGTACCATCAAGAACTTTCCTTGATAATATAAAATTCTCAGTAATAAAACTGTTGTTTACAAAAGCAATAGAAGTTATATTTCTGATTACATACCTATAACTCTACTAACGTCATTTTCTAAAGTCTTCATAAAAGTTATACATATTTGACTTCTTGAACATCGTAAGAATAATAATGTTTTAGTGGAGGAACAGTTTAAATTTTAAAGTCAACAACGGAAAAGGCTGCTCATTATTTAGTTCATAAAATTTTTAAAGTTTTGCATGATAAATTAATAGTGGGAGGTATTTCTGTGATCTTCAAAATGTTTTTGACTATGTTAATCACAATATATTACTGTCTAAACTGAAATTCTGTGAAATAACAAGCAAAGCCAATGCCTTGCTTAAATCCTACCTTAAGAATAGGTATCAAAATGTGATAATGTATAATGCAGTTCTTAACCATAATACCTTTTCTCGTTAGGGAAGAATAAAACATGGTATTCCAAAAGGCTCCATTCCAGGTCCCTTGCTGTTGCTTCTTTATGTAAATGACTTACCAAAGATTATAAATAATAAATCCAAACCAGTCTTATTTGCAGATGATACCAGTGTAATAGTTACGATTCCTAACCTCATAGACATTAAAAATGATATTTCTACATTTATTGGACATACAAATCCATTGTTTAAAGACAGTTTACAAACTTTATTTTGATAAAACACATTATTTTCAATTCATAACTAAAAAGAATTACTTTGTTGACTTGAAAATTGGTTACATTCATAAACAAATTGCTCACATCTGTAACACAACATTTCTTGGAATAGTTATCAACAATTCATTGTCCTTGAAACTCCATGCAGAGCAAATTATACCCAAGCTAAGTGCAGCTTGCTATGCAGTTATATCTTTCAAGCCATATATATCACATGAAACACTGAAAATGGGTTATCATTCCTCTTTTCATTCCATTCTGACACACAAATTAATATCTTTAAGATAGAAATAGTATAATTAGCTTTATTATGGGCTGGAGAAGTAGAGACTCATTTAGAGTTTTATATACATGGGTCCATGCATTGTGAATCGAATTTAATAATTGTCCAACAAGGTGCTACTTATTCAGTTTATTACACTTCTGTAGGCAGCTGTACATGTTTAAGGTGTTGACACTCATCGTCAGGAGCTCGTACTACTGTAATTACAGCTTCTGGTATTGATAAACCGGATCTATTACCATCTGCTCTCGTTGTTGAGTTTGAACTCAACAACAAGAGCAGATGGTAATAGATCCAGTTAATCAATACCAGAAGCTGTAATTACAGTAGTATGAGCTCCTGACAATGAGTGTCAGCACCCAAAACTTGTAGAGCTGCCTACAGAAGTGTAATAAACTGAATAATTCACATCTTGTTGGACAATTATTAGACTCATTTAGAGGTTTATTTAAGTAATTAAAAATTTCACCTCTTCAATCACAATTTACATTTTCCATTCTCCTACTTGTGGTTAATAATAAAAATCAGTACAAAATAAACTCAGAGAGTGACAATGTAAATACCAGACAAAACTCCAACCTTCATCAATCTTAATAAAATTTAGCAACATATCAAAAAGGAATCTACTATTTTGGCATCAAGGTATTTAACAGTCTCCCTTCCCATATAAAAACTTGTCCAATAATGCCAGACAGTTTAAATAAACATTAAAACATCTCGTTTATTCTAATTCCCTGTATTCACTTCATGATACTTTAATGTAGATAAAGAATGATAGTCCATGATTCATTATCTTAACTTTTCCTTTTGAACTAATTTACTATTATTATTAAGTTCTGAATGTTTATAGTACATATGTTTATTTATATCTATTTGCATTAATGTGTATTGAGTAGTTTTAAACTCAATGTAATCATAGTCAAACCTAGAACTATGTTTGTTAACATTTCATTATCTGTTTACTAGTACTATATGTATTTTTTGAACACTGAATTGACCCTATATCCAGAAGGTTTTTTAAACTTTTCAACCTATCTACTAATTAAAATATATTAATGTCTAATTTTCAAAACTTGATCACTTAAATTATAAGTTACAGATGTGACTTAGAGTTAAAATAGTGACTTGTACTTTTGTTTTCAGAGGAAGCGAATTGAGCAGGATGTGAGTATAAAATGACTTAGTGTTGGATTGTCTCTTTGTGTGTGAACTTTTGTAGCATGATATGCCTCATTCTTTCAGCTTGACTGCATATGCTGAGTAAAGGCCTTGTGTTCTTTGTTTTTACATATATTTATTTGTTCTTAAAGCTAAGGAGCTGATACCCAAGTGAGCAGTCAACATGAATTAATTCTTGTTTTGATAGGTATTGTAAATTTATTTTTATGAACTTGTAAAATCTTAAATGATATATCTGATTGATACTGGACTGGAAGGGCATTCTACACAAAGTGTAGAATACTGAAATTTAAAGTAAAATATAATGTGGGGAGAATGATTATAACTCTGTTAGCATAATAAATAGGACTTAACACAAACAACACAACTTTTGTTATTGATACAATAACTTGTCAGTTATTTGGCAGCATGTATGGACTTCTATTTATTACCTTCAGGCTAATGTGATGGGTATTTGTGTTTGGCGTGACAGCCCCCAGTGGGCACGAGGTTTCTAGATCACACACAGTGACTCACCACAGTCAGTAATACTCCTCTGGACGAGTGATCAGCTCGTTGCAGAGACCTCTACCTGATGACACACAACACTCAAAAGAGACAGACAACCATACCCCCGGTGGGATTCAAACCCACAATCTCAGCAGGCGAGTGGCTGCAGACCTACACTTTAGACCATGCAGATACTGAGACCAGCAATGTGATGTGTATAAAATGTAAAAATCTAAAATTGTATAAGTGTAAAATGTAAGTTAACATGTATCCATTTTATGAAGTGAGATCTCATTTCTTAGAAAATACCTTTATCTTATTTCTGTATTTATTACATACAAAATTTCATCTATATTTTATAATATACCACTCATTATATTGGTTAAAATTATGTATAACATTTATTGTACATACATATTTTCCAAGTTGGTTTCCCATACTTAACTGGTGAATTGTGTTGTTTTACAAATAATCAATGCCATAAAAAGTGCTGATGTTGGTGATTAAATTAGTATAGTTAAATTTCCGTTGGATAGAATCCTTAAAAACTAGTAAATGCTGGTGATTCTTGTAAAGTATATTGTAGTGTTCAATCTAGATAAATCTCTTCTTTTACCAGCGTATACTTTCTCAACACACTTTCATTGCTGGGAAGGTTCTTAAATATAGTTTATTTCGATCAAATCCTATTTTTATGTAAGTAATTACACCAATAAAGCCTAACTGATGAGTGTTAAACATCACTTTCTTTGATGGATCCTTGTTGGATTTTCTGGTTCATATTGTAGTGTTGAAATTCACTTATTTAGTGCCTTCTTTGGCATCGCTGGTGGACTCAATTTCTTGTCCTTGTCACCATATAATTTACTGGTAGTATTATGACAAGAAAATTCACCTATATCTGCACATCACTCTTATAGGCCATATAAAGTTTCAGGTTTGCTGTGAGTTATATATTCTTGTCTCAGTTAAAATTTTACCAAAAATAAGTATTCATGCTTCATGATAGGGTAGTTTGGTGGGGATTATTTTTATTGTGCAGGTTATACCACTTTATAGATCCATGCAATAAAATTCCCCATACTACCAGACTCTAATCAAGTATAAGTTTCTTTAATGATGCTGCCAGTAATTCTGACTACATGTATATTGTTGACTGACAGAGTAATAATGAATAATGAATTGGAAAGGATGTGAGTGGAGACAGTCTTTTTCTAATTGATGGTACTGTCCTGACATTTTCCTAGAGGTAGTGATCAAAATTACAAAAGACCTGAGTATGTGTAGCCTTGTTTCTGTGTCATATTTCCACTGGGAACCTGCCAAATGCAAATCATAAGCATTCCTACTTGAACCAACTTGCTCACTTTTGGTCAGTTTTGTAGCTGTTGTTATAATTACTGCATATTTAATTGTTTGTATTGAAGCAGGATAAGCTTCTCAGTCAGATTCTTCTGTCCTTGTGGCTTAATATTTCATCTCACAGTCCAAATAGTCAGGCCATGTTGACATGTGTAGTTATCCACTTCATCGAACTGTTAATTGCTCTAAATCTTATTACATTGCAATGTATCTACATAACGATTTACGATACATTTAGATACATTATATGTAGGGTTCATTTCTGCAGCAATAAAGGCTGCTCTTTCCTATGTAAGTCTTTTTGATGTACTGTGTTTAATAGTGCACTATTGCAACAGCCCGAACTACTATTGTGTTGTTGTGTGGAATGTACCAGATTTCATGCTGTCATTTGTCAGTTGCTGCAGTTTCTCACTTTCATGTTGCTGGCATGCATTTCCTGTAACACTTTGATGTTTGTACAACACCTGCTGTAGTTATATATATTTTTTATAAAACAGTATTTCTGAAATCTTAATATGTTGTTATTTATGATCTACATTAAATGTTGCTGTAAATAGCATGCAAATTTAAAGTGGTGTACATGGTTTGCCTAAAGTAGTGCTGTTAAAATTTTATTGTTGTGCTTTTATAAACTTTAATTTCTAAAGGGTCACATGCAACAGTGGCAATGCATTTCACATTCAGTATGCAGACTCCTAGCTATTTTATTTTCAGTTTAAAATTTGTGTTGTGATTTGTGCTTTGACTTTCTGGAGCCATATTTCAGATTTTGGGCATGTATATTGTGCAACTTTTCATATTCATTATGTGATCTGTTAACTATGAATGGAAAATAGCAATGTAGGCATGTTGAAAGGTAGTTATGGGACCCTGTATTTAATCCAAGGCTTTATTGGTGCAAACAGTTAATTAAAATTGCAGTTGTGCATGTGTATGCTGTTATACATTTTTATTTATTTTTCATTCTTGTATGTTGTCATTTCCCATATAGTTATTATCACAATATTCCTTACACACAAAAAAAAAATTGTGGGGACAAGTAATTAGAAGTAAATGCCAGGAAGCAGAACAGAAAGAACTGTGTAAGTGTGATAAATAGTGTAATTCTTACACTTCAGAAGGGAATAAAATGAGGGTGAAACATTTTCTGAGTGCTGAGGAAAGTAATATGTAAGATATGGTATAATGGATCCCATTCTAAGAAAAGTTTAATTTATGTCAAAAGTATGCCAAGCCAGAAAATGGAAAATTCCAGTTTTGTGCATGGCATGGATGAAATAGAATAGGGCATAGTACATTTAATCTTCTATTGTGAAAATATCTTTGCTCATATTATGGTAGACATTAACACTATTCTCACTCACACTTTGTGTCTTCATTTCATTCTGGCCCTTTTCAGGAAGGTGTTTAAACTGAGGTGAGAAAAACTGTTGTGTTAACTTGCATAATTTTTCCATTTTTACTTCTTCAGTTTTTACATGTTGTGGTTAATACAGACACATGAGATTGGGAAGACTTGTAAACTTTACATTACATGAGGATGACATATGTTTCTTGCTGTATAAGAGCTAAAATGTATCCAGTTCGAGGAAATGATGGTCAAAAGCTGTGGCATTAATGATTTATCATTTGGGTTGTTACGCAGTGGATGATTACTTCATATACTGCGTCTGACGTGTATATGTATTTGTGTGGTTTACTTTCAGGCTGCTAATGCTGCATGTGAAGATCAGATTCGAGAGCTAGAGAAAAGTTTATCTGAGGAGAGGTGTAAGTCTGAATTACTAGAACAAGAATCTAATAAGCTGTTTGAAGCTGAGGAAGCAATAGCAACCTACAAAGATGAACTGGACATGAAACAAAAGGAACTAGATGATGTTCGAAAAGCGTTGAAGCTTCGAGATGAGGAAGTACAAATATCAAACCAAAAAACAAGTGAAGAAGTAAACACATTGAAAAAACAGTTAGTGGATGTTCAAAATTCATTTAAAGTGAAATATGAAGAAGCAGATAAACTGGAGAAGGAGCTTAATAATGAAATTCATAGATTAAGAAATGAATGTGAAGAGTCAAATAATGCACTAAAAATGAGGTTAGAGGAATCAACAGGGCAATATTCTTCTGACCTTGAGACCTTGAATAATGAATTAAGTGAAACTCAGAAGCAGTTGAAGCTTAAATGTGAAGAAGTTGCTAAAGTAAAAGAAGAACATAAGTGTGAAATTGACACATTTAAAAAACAATTAAATGAAGCTACAGATTTGTTCCATATGAAATCAGAAGCTTTAGAAAATGAAATAATGACTGTGAAAGAAAGTGAGGCATCTTTAAGAAAAGAAATTGGGGAAATTCAGGCAGCTTTGAAATTAAAATCTGACGAACTGGATAGAAGCATTGAATATGCCAAAGAGCAAGAGAAAGTGATAGAAGAATTAAAATTACAAAACAAACAGATGGAGAATTTGTTGAAAGAAACAACAGAAAACTTGAATAAAAAGACTACTGCAACAAATGAGCTGGAAGCAGTGTTGAAGAAACAACTAGAAACTAGTGAAAGTACATTGAGGATGAGAATGAATGAACTATCAAAAATTAACGAAGAGCATTTAAATGACTCCAAAGTAAAAAATTCAACAATACAGAGGCTTGAGGAACAAATTAAGGAAAGGGATTCTGAGATAAATAAATTGAAACAAGAGCTAGCAATGTTAAAGGAAGAGATTATGACAGAAAATGCTACAGCAAAAGAGCAGCATATTAAGGAAATTGCAGAAAAGACTAGTTTACTGAAGAAAACAGAGGAATGCTTGAAAGAGAAGGATTCTGAAGTTAGGCAGCTCAAAATAGATATTGAGGTACAGAAGGAGGATATTAGCAGGAAAGCTGCAGATATTTCAGTGCAGCAGGAAGAAATGCAAAGTAAGTTTGCTTGTAAAATACAGTGAGTGTTATGTCAGTGTCATATCAGTAGAAATAGAAACTCTGTAAACATTATCGTAAGTAACTCTGCAATGGCATCCAACACAGTACACAATATTTTATGAGGAACGGATATAGATTTAATCTTCTTCCTACATGTTTCAGCTAGACTGGCTTATCAGCAAGGAGAACATATAAAATACAAAGTATAAATCACTTAATTTTCACATTCTAAACTTGCCTTAAGTCATCTTTACCTATTACAGTATATAATTGTGCATTTATATATTACCAAGATCTACAAAAATTATCCCAATATGCCCCAACCTCTACTGTGTTTATTCTTGTCAAAATTACAATGAGGTGATAGTGGAGAATCCTTTTTTATAAAGTTGAAGTTCATGTAAAGTAACATTATGGGATATGCCTGTAAGATGGTGCACAAATCCTGCTCGTCAGGTCTCCATAATGACTAAATTTTGTACGGTGGCACCTAATATTTGTAGGTCCTTGGTACTGAACTTACTTCATGGGACCCTGCTGATGCCTAGAACTAGAAAGTAGCTCTTAAATTTTTGGAAAATTTGAGCCTCCTGTGTTACTGTGGTAAAATGTATGTTCTTTGCCTCTGCTAAATTACTTGCAGTAGGTCATATCCTGGAAACTGTTTTTGGAAATGTGGCAGGTTTCCTATTTAGTCATACAGAGTTTACTTAGCTGTTAATTGTATATTGGTGATCATTTTAAAGATTATTGTGGAGGGGACATATAAGATCTTCAGTCAAATAAATGTCATAATGGCCTGTCTGTCGGATGACTATGATATTTGGATGCCTTGTGCGCAATAAACTTTGTAGATGGGCAGCATAGATGCAGCTTCTGTGGGTGATTGCTGTTCGCCCATTGAGGCCATTTCAAACCAGTTTCGTTTTACCATAAATCCAAATTAGCATACTTCATAATAATGTCTCTTTTGTTACACTAAATTTAGACTATGCTAGCAGTTGCAATCCAGTTTTATTTGTATAGAAACAGATAAATTCATATATTTAATTGTATTTCGCTCCCAGTAAACCGAAAGTGCAATTCGCTTTTTGTTTTACAGACCTGACTCAGAAATTAACAGGTTCTGAGAATTTAGTTGGAGCTTTGACAGCTGAGGTGAAGAAGTTTGAATTGGAAGTGGGCGATCTTAAGAGGAAGTTGCAAGCTTCAGATGAAAAGTACAATCAATTGACACAACAGAAGCTAAAACTGGTAAGGCATTTCAAATGAACAACATTAGCGTGTGGTTGTTTTGGTACTTCATGATGTCATTCGTATTATTTGTATTATTCTTTATTGGGTTCATGCTGACAGTATGAATGTTTTGACTGTTAGTGCTTTTTCCCGCTGGCCTGTACATAATTTTGTTCTGAAGTTTGAGGACATGATATATCTACCTCTTTGTAGAAGAGAGATACAGTGTGGGTAATACAGAAAGTAATACATAATGACATGCAATCCACAAACAATTTTCAGTAATTTTGCCTTAGACTGAGTGCATATGCATGTTACACAAAAACAGCCATTCCCAACTGCGAGCTGTGGGGGCCAGGGGGTGGGGATGGGTCTGATATGATGCATTTTATAAATTGTAAAAGGGCATGTTAAATTGCAGACTTAAAATTTAATGAAGGTGCTTTGTAGATATAATTCATCGTTCATTTGTAATTATTTTTTTAAAGTGATATGTCTTGTTTTAGGCCATTTTTAAAGCTAGAGGACTCTGCTTTTTCTGTACATCCAGGGAGCCTTAGACTTCAGTAGTTGGGACCCAGTGTACTAGAGTTTATATCAAGAGTTACTAGTGCTGCATTTGTGTGATTTTCAGGAGAATGACATTTCTGACCTCATGAGTATGTCAACTGATTCTTCAGCACAGCTAACCAAGTTGAACTCTGAGCTGCGGGAAAAGGAAAAAGAAGTTAATGGAGTTGCAGAGCTGCTGACAGCAGCTAATCAGGAGACAGAGATGCTGAAGCACAAATTACAGCAGGTCACAGAACAGGCAGAGAAAACAGAACATGACCTGAAGGTGAAATCTGAGAAACTTTTGCAACAGTCTCAGAGAATTGAACAAAATATGAAGGTTCAATTAGAGGAAACAAAAGTAACTGAGCAAGCACTTCATCAAGAAATACAGAGAATCAGTGCTGAAAATGCTCAAATTAAACAGGATGCAAAACTGGAAGCAGACAAGCTCAAACAGGATGCAGAAAATGCAAGGATTGAATTAACAAAGATAAAGGAGCAAAGTGTAGCTGTAGAACAAGACCTAACATGCAGAATGGAAAAGGTAATTCAAGAGGCAGCAGACAAAGAGAAGGATCTTAATGAGCAGTTGGAAGTAGTGAAACTGCAGTTACAGAAATTGGAAAGAGAATTGAAAGAAAACTCAGAAAAAGCTTTGGCAAAGGAACAAGAGCAAGAACATAAACTGTTGGAAGTACTGGAGGAAGTTCACAAAACAGAGCAAGAGCTAAGACAGAAGCATATTAAAGAACTGGAGAGTCTGTCTCAAGGTAAAGCTTCAACAGAAAGTCTTGTGGCAGAGAGAGAATCCAAATTAGCCTTGGTAACTCAAGACTTATGTAAAGTGATGCAAGAGAAGGAAACACTAGAGAAATTTAATACAGAGAAGGATTTGAAACTTAATGAATTAATTGGTGCGCTGTCAGCACTACAAGAAGAGAAAGATTCTGCCCTTAAATTAGTTAAGGAACAAAATGAAAAATCAGTGTCGGTCAGTGCAGAATTATTAAAAATGCAAGACGACAAGGCAGCTGCAGAAAACAAGAATGCAGAACAGAGAGCAGTTGTTGTTGCTGTAACTGAAAAACTGAATGTCATTCAGAAAGAGAAGGGAGAAATTGAAATAAGATTAGCAGAAACAGAAACCAAACTATCTGATCTGAGTGAAGATATAACAAGACTAAAGCAAGAGAAAGAAGACACAGAGTGTTCTGCATCAGAAAAGGATACAAGACTTTCTTCAGTTATTGCTGAATTAACTAGGTTAAAGCAAGATAAAGATGCTGTTGATAAAAGTTTGTCGGAAAAGGATTCCAAATTTTCAGAGGCAATGGAAGAGCTGATAAGGCTTCGTATGGAGAAGGAAGGTGCTGAAAATCTTGTGAAAGAAGGAGAAGAGAAAGTAAAAGAAGTAATGAAAGAGAGACAGCAGCTGAAAGATGACTTCGAGTCCCATCGCCAGGAGTTACAGAATAAATTCTTGCAGGCCCAGAAGGAGGCAGAGACAGTAGGAGAGTTCCATAAGGCATTGTAAGTAAATGAACTGAAATAGTAGTATGATACTAAATTTTAAAAAATCCTAAATTGGCTTTTGTAAGCTGGAACATAGAAGGAATTTTCTTATTTATTCTGTTTTGAAATGATTATATTGATTTTAAATTTAGTAGGTATTTAATCTCTGAATCAAATTTCATGTGTCATAAATTTTTCTTCATTTTTCCTTCAAATTTGAATCACTGTGTTCCTTGTGACGTACTTGAGTAACTTTTCTTATGTTTTTCATACTGTATCTAGGACTTCAGTAGTTTCAAAGTATCTCTGGATCCAGACCTTGATTTTTAGTGTTAGGACCTACACATTCTGGCAAGCTTCTGTCATGGCTGTAATTCATAACATAAGGTGGATGGTGAGAGAGTAATATGAATGAACTCTGCCACTAGCAGCTAAACCTTATGTTGCTCAGGTCACATACAGTTTCCTGATTATGTTTCTGCCACCAGCAGTGCCTTTCCGTTGTTAACGAAATACATCTTTCTTAAGTTTCCACCAGCAGAACATGTTTATCTTTCCTTGTTGAACATCTCCCTGTTGATATACTTGGACTGGTACTTTCTGTATGTAAAGTGCTTTTAAAATTGCAGGGAGCAAGAGAGAACACACATTAATCAACTTCAAGAGCAGCTAAGTGTATCTGAAAAGGAACGTTTACAACTTGCAGAACAGTGTGGAACACTTACCATGGCAACACAGCAAAGTTCAGAACTTGGTTTACAGTTGGCAGCTGTACAGAAAGAACTGCAGGAAACAAAACAAAGGCAAGGGTTTCTATCTTTTCATGTTTGGCTGCATTTCAGAATAAGTACATTGTGTGCCTTTATTATAACTGATATTAAATCCATATCAAGTTTAATAATATTGGTGTTTACATGTACTTGTTTGTGCATGTCTACAAGACCATATAGCATCATGTTGCAAATAATGATTATCATGCTGTTTCTTGATAATTGCTGCAGTTGCTTTTATTATTCCTTTTGTACATTGGCACAATAATATACTCCTTACATTGTGGTGGTGGTAATTCTTTGTTATTCTAAGCAGAATTGGAACAATGCATATTCCTTCTGTTGGAGTGATAATTCTCCCTTATTCCAAATAGAATAAATTAGTTTTTACAAGCTTGATATGATACTAGATTTCTTCAATTTTGTATTTGTAATCCTTCCTTATTCTAGGTAGCATGAATAAGTTTGAGGTTGGTATGATGCTAGATTTCTTTCACCGTGGTGGTATTTCTTTCTTATCTGAAGTAGTCCAAGTAAGCCTGTGGAGCTCAGAACATAATGTTCTCCCTCCTGCTAGAGTTGTTGCTATGGGAATTTTATCCTGAACAAAACCAGGCTTGGTTACAAGTGGTTCATCTGTATACATTTTGTAACATTACTAAACTGTTTGTATTTAACAGTTATTGAAGTATTGAAATATTGTTGTTATCTCCAAATGAATTACCATTTGTATCTCGTATCTAATTAATTATGTAGATTATTCCTTCTTAAATTAATTTAAATTTCTGTGAAGTCATATACTATTTGTATTCAGTACTTACACTGGAGACGAGGTAGGATAATCAGTATAGTGACTAGGCCAGTGGTTCCCAAAGTGTGCTTCACAGATACCTAGGGATCCATGACCAGTCCCCAGGGCATCTATGGATACATTTCTGTAATATCTACTTTGAAGTTTACTTAATTTTTCAATTAAAGGACTAATGTTTTATTAAAAATAATTGCAGAACTTCTTTAATTGGTGATATGTTTATTTTGTGTGACCATTAAAATATATAATTAGAAAATGTCATGTACGCATGAAGTGAATGAGAGCTGCGTTAAGGTTAAATCATAAAATCCATTGTGACTAAAACTACTGGTATGTATTCATAGCTATCTAAGATCAGTTCTGAGATATAAATTTTTAATTTTGGATACCTATCTTCTGGACACTATATTTACGTGAACAAGGATGTGAGGATCTGTGGTTATTTTTCAAAGACAAAAGGGTCTGCAAGCAAAAAAGTTTGGGAAACACTAGAACTAGGCTATGGGCTGGACAATCCAGGGTCCAGTGCCCAGCAACAGGGAGAGTTTTATGTCTTCTCCATATCATCCAAACTGGCTGCACAGTGTGATAAGCTCCTCCTCAGTTTGTAATGGTGGCTCCTTTCATGGAGGTACAATGGCCGGGATGTGAGGCTGACCACTCAACTGCATGTAGCGGTGAAGTTAACAAAGAGTTGAACTGTACAACTCCGGCTGTATGCCTTCATGGTGTATGTACAGACAGCTTCACTACCAGTACCTACACTATACAAGGAGTTTAGAATGAGCTGTATGACATAACAAACATGTAAGGTCATAGTATTTCTTACAGGGAGGAGCACCTAAAGTCTAGCAGTGAGAAGGAGAAAGCTAGTTTAGAGAAGACATTGCAGACAACATACTCTGTACTGGAGGAAAAAGAAAAGGACTTCCAGAAACAAAAAGCTGAGGTACTGTGTCCAGGTCACTTGTAATGGTTCTATCTCGTCTAGAACCTTGACAGAGGCAACGGTTTCATAAGTAGTTGTAGAGGTTTTGATTTAATCATGAAATGTCTCCTCTTTCATTCATTTTCTCTTCACTTTCAGTCATGATTGACATTTGCTACAGAAATTATTGTTGTTGGTATACACATCAATAGCCATTTGCACACCACTGGAACACAGCTTACCGTGTGCTCCATAAAGTAACATGGAGAACTTTCATAAGCTCCCTATAGCAGTAGTTCTTATTAATATCCCATTATGTATGGAAGTGGGGATGTCAGAATGGAGAAAGTACTGTAACTAGTAATATCTTACATGAGTTCTGATGTTTTCACAGAAATGTAGCTGAGGTTTCTGTTCTGGGATATGACACAGACACACTGGATTTCTTATTCCCTGACCCTGATGTTTCAAAGCAGCATATTGTCTCTCATCTTTTAGGGTTCAGATGTCTTTTTGGACATGTTGATCCTTGAAGAGGAGGACACTGTGCTGCCTCAAAATGTAGGGAACAAACTAGCCAGTGATGCAGCATAATATCCAGACAGGTGCTGGATTGTCGGACATGCCATATTATCAGACGGTACCTATATTGACCTAAGTTTTTACAGGTAAATTTTTTTTTAATGCTCCTATACTTGGGCAGCATGACTCATCATAGGAGTATTCTATTTGGATGTCTTCTTCATCTGCTGGTTCACGGTCCTCAGGGTCTTTGTTTTCTGGTATTTTTGTACTTCAGTTGATGGAGCAGGAGACAGAGGATCAGGAGATGCCAGAATGGTTGATGTACAGACACTCTTGGAAGCCTTTTTTGAACATGTTGGCGAGATCTGCTTGTTTGATTGATGCAGCTCTTTTTTTCTGGTAAAGAGCAAAACATCTGGTCTTGAAACTACTGTCAAGTGCCAGATTATCAGGATTTCCAGATTAGCAGATGACGGACTAAAGAAATTTATGCTGTAGTTGATTGCAGTACAGAGTGTATCCCTTTTGCAGATTTCATCCTTACTGACTGAAAGAGCACAAGCTAAGCAATATAAAACCTTATTAGAAGGTTTGCAACATGAAAAGAAGCAGCTCGAAACTAAAGTAGGAGAAATGCAGAAGACTGCTGCACAGTCACAACTTAATGCAAATAATGATGGTAAGTCAACAGTATTAGATACTATAAATATTCTGTATGTTCTCTTGAAATCATTGGCCAAAAGGACTTGAAAGTTTTGTTTACATTTGGCACCACTTAAATTTTTAACTTCTTTATTACATGGAAGTAAAAAATTTCTTTACAGATCCCATACATCACAAGTTGCTAGAGGAAAAGGAACTTGCTCAAGCCCAAATTGAGTTCCTCAACTCTGTGATTGTAGATCTTCAGCGAAAGAATGAGGATTTGAAGGCTCGTGTTGAGATTCTCGAGATTGGGATCTCACCAGCTGATGCAGATGAGCTGAACTTGTAAGCAACACTGAATTCATACTGTTCACATATAATCTTTGTGCTTTTAAAATTTAAAAAATAGAAGTAATAATTTGCTAACATACTGGAATTAGTGTTAACAACTTGATTCCTATTTATTATAATTTTATACCTGTTTTTCAGAAATAGTTCATCATATGAAAGAAATGTTTAAGTTATTATGTCATCCAGTTCTTGTGATAATTTTTTCACCATTGAATATATGTCAGTGTGTACATGAAATATTACAGACTTTCAAATGAAGTTGGAGTCCCTGGGTAACCAGTAATTGTCCCCTGTTGTGAAGTATCATGTTTCTTGCTCTTATAGTTTCTTTTCTGCAGGTAGTGCTACACCTTACATGCTTGTTTATTTATATATTTATTTTTGGCACCTGTACTTTTAATACTTTCATACTTCAATTCCAGAAATGGTATAAAGCCCAAAATGGTAGCTCCACGCATGTTCTGTGATATCTGTGACATCTTTGATCTCCACGAAACTGAAGACTGTCCACGGCAAGCTATGGACTCACCCCCACCCCCTCAACGCAGTCGACGTGTAGGGAAGAAAAAGACAGAAGAGAGACCTTATTGTGAAATCTGTGAAGGTGAAAGTGAAATCAATTTTTGTAGTTGTAAGAAAAGCACATTTTGCCAACATATTCCTGATAATTTTTATTGCTTATTTTCCTAATACCATGGGCTGGGTAGCTGAGTTGGTATAGCGACTGACTATGGGCTGGACGGTCTGGGATGGAATCCCAGTGGGGATGGGATTTTCCGCCCATCCAGACTGGCCGTGGGGCCCACCCAGCCTCCTGTAAAATGGGTACTGGGTCTTTCCCCAGGGGTAAAGTGTGGCTAGGGTGTGCTGCTGACCACTCACCCCCTTCTAGTGCCACGGTCATGGAAGAGCAGAGCTATATACCTCTACCCACCCACTGGGCCACACAGGGCCTGTAATGGGATCACTTTACTTTTTTTTTATATTTTCCTAATACCATTAACTCCAAACAGTGGAAGTAAAATATCACTTATTTTTCGGATCACATTTGGGTGCGGTCTCTTTGAAATATCTAAAAAAAGTGTAGATGGAGTACTGAAATTTTGTGCTTGTATAATTTTTGTTTTTTCTCTTTTGCTTTCAGTTTTTGGCCATGCTACAGAGAATTGTGATGATGGCGAAACATTTTAACATGCAGTAATATTTTAGAATAAAATTTGTGATGTAAAATAATATACCATAATGTAATATCAGCTGTTATAAGAATACGTACATGCCTTCTGTCCTAAACTGGTAGGGTCTGTATTGCCAAACAAAAATAGTTACTATTTTTATATTCACACTTGTACATAACTGTGTAAGGCAATGGAACTGGCACTCTGACTGGTGCTGTGTGTATTCATTTACAAATTTCTTGTACAGACAGTGATTTTATGCAAGTTATGCATTGAAACAAGTTACTTGGTATATTGTGTTTATGAATAATTATTGACTGCTTTTTCATTTAAATTTGTTAGTTTGTAGTTATAGCCTAATTTATAAACTGTGGTATGTTATATAATGTTGACTGTAGTGTTCTGGATTTCATCAGCAGTGACATTTCAGAGGAACATGATACCCCCGTAGGGTCCAAGGTGCCACAGTATCTCTCAGACGGAGGATGGGATTTGTTTGTATGGAAGGGTTGACAACAGTGTAGCCATGAGAACCTTGGGAAGGGGATAATAATGAAGTCCAGTGCAGGCTGGTGGGAAAATGTGAAATAGGAACGTTGAAAAACCAGTCCTCCTTTCAGGGTCACAAGATTAAGAAACGTGGAGTGGGAAAGTTGTCCATGTAAGGTGGAGTCTGTAATAGATAAGAAGTAGTTAAATCCTATATTTGAGAGCACAGGTAAGGGAGTATCACCTAAGGGCATGACACTATCCTGACCTTGGAGGAAACCATTTGCTTCCTTCCATGACATTCTTAAGCAGGACCTTTCATTGTTCATTTTGGGTTGCAGTTTAATGTCACCATGTGATCTGTGTAAGGCATATAAGTTTCTGTGTCTACATTTCTCATTTTTATGGCCCTGAAAAGTTGGTGTTACTTATCGTGGTTTCTCAGCTTTTCCATTTCACATTTTCTGGTCACTGAGACTGCTGGTGTCTCTCCTATTCATGTGGTACTGACTAGTCACATTCCTTGCCACCTACTTAAATAACCGAATCATATTCTCACATTTATCACTTCAACAACTTGGAACTGATTCCTTAATCCCTGAACCTGGGAGCAGCATGTATCTCCAAAATATCAGTATCATTGTATGGAACTACTGAGTGTAAAACCCCACAAAATTATGGCCTGAAAAATCTCCACCTTGAAGACCTGAAATCTTACATAACTGTTGTTTTACTGCTTGTAATATTCTTTTTCCACTTAAAAATGTTGATGTGACAAAATCCCAGATTACAAACTTCTATGACAATAAAATGAAAAAGTAAACAGATCTGTAAGTACATAGGGCCAACTGTATCCCATGGGATAAGTTCAGTGAAATACTGTGAGAATAAAAAAGGCCTAATTTCATGAAACAGGTCACACACTATGTAGAAGTGCTACCTGTTTATCTGCCCCACCTGCTGTCGCAGCTACAATGTCACAATGATGGCACCATAATTTTTCAAGAAGACAGTGCACATCCACATTTCTATACAAAGGTCTTTGTTCATCTGAACATTCTATTTCCTGGCAAATTAATTAGACATGGCTCCTGCATTCCCCAGTGCTGACATTTGTAGTTTGGTCCTTGGGGATTCATGATTGAGGTACTGCACATTTCTCCAGTGTTGTGAGCTGCAGCAGTATGTCACAGAGATGATAAGCAAGGTGGATCAGCAAATTCTGCAGGGAATTGGACCATCAATGGGACATCAGCAGGGAAATCATGTGAGTTCTTACAAAAGTCCTGCAGATAAACTTTAAGTGCTTATATGGTTCGTCATCCCCGTTGTCTTTATAAACTATAATTGGATTAATCAACTGTTGAACACAACTATCTGGTGGTTAGATATATGTTGTTTATTACAAAGGTATCAACTACATGTTTTGGCTCTTATGGCCATCTTCAGGTTGATAGATTGACAACAAACTTGTAAGCAGCTATACTTTGGCATGCGTCTTGTGCATGGTGGAGAGGGGTTGTGGTTGGATGGGGGTAC
>Ga0209755_10003290_pt1 | contig 20498 bp, 21 predicted proteins | sample TergutCo191P1_FD_187301 | JGI IMG/M metagenome (GOLD analysis project Ga0209755, IMG submission 187301) | Cornitermes sp. P1 segment gut microbial communities from Petit-Saut dam, French Guiana - Co191P1 (SPAdes) (version 2) | ecosystem: Host-associated > Arthropoda: Insects > Digestive system...
TCTTTGTAATCAACCGTACTCCGCTCCAGCACAGCAGATTATTTGATATAGAAGTTAAAGGGAAACATCTTTATTTTAAACATGGATTTGACGATCTCTCGTACAGGCCTTGCCGGATGGATATGAATACCCGTGTAATTGAACTGTTTGAGATAGAATGGGACAATTAGGTTAACGATTATCTTTTTACCTTGAAGGCCATTATGAAACCAAAAACCACAGTCACCCTAATCCTGATTATCCTGCCATGCCTCATCGCCTTTGCTCAGACCGGCGGCGAGACGTTCACCGATATGCGCGACGGCAAGACCTACCGCACGGTGAAGATCGGGAAGTTTATGTGGATGGCGGAAAATTTGAATTTCGTAACAGACAGCAGCTGGTGTTACGACGATGCAGATTCCAATTGTACTAAATATGGGAGGTTGTATCGTTGGAACGCTGCAATGAAAGCCTGTCCTGCCGAGTGGCGTTTGCCTGATACGAGTGATTGGAGGGATTTGGTTAAGGCCGTTGGCGGCATTGATTCTGCGGGGAAAAAATTGAAATCAAAAACCGGATGGCAGAATGACGGTAATGGTACCGATGAGTTTGGTTTTTCGGCCTTACCCGGTGGCGGGCGTCGCCCTTATGGCAGTTTCATTCATCTCGGCGAGGACGGTACTTGGTGGAGCGCCAGAGAATGGCGCACCAGAAAAGACGCTAAAGACGGCGCATATTTCTGGAGCATATTATACAACGATGACTATCTATATATAAGTCCCAACTACAAAATCGTCGGATTCTCTGTGCGTTGCGTTCGGGACGTACACCCGTGAGACCATTATGAAACCAAAAACCACAGTCACCCTAATCCTGATTATCCTGCCATGCCTCATCGCCTTTGCTCAGACCGGCGGCGAGACGTTCACCGATATGCGCGACGGCAAGACCTACCGCACGGTGAAGATCGGGAAGTTTATGTGGATGGCGGAAAATTTGAATTTCGTAACAGACAGTAGCTGGTGTTACGACGATGCAGATTCCAATTGTACTAAATACGGCCGGCTCTACAACTGGGATGCCGCTATGAACTCATGTCCCGCAGGGTGGCGCTTACCTGATACGACTGACTGGAGGGATTTGGCTAAGACCGTTGGCGGCATTGATTCAGCGGGGAAAAAATTGAAATCAAAAACCGGATGGCAGAATGACGGTAATGGTACCGATGAATTTGGTTTTTCGGCCTTATCTGGTGGCGGGCGTCGCACGGATGGCGTTTTCACATATCTCGGCGAGGACGGCACTTGGTGGAGCGCCAGAGAATGGCGCACCAGAAAAGACGCTAAAGACGGCGCATATTTCTGGAGCATATTATACAACGACGACTATCTATATATAAGTCCCAGCGACAAAATCGTCGGATTCTCTGTGCGTTGCGTCCGGGACGTACGCCCGTGAGACCATTATGAAACCAAAAACCATAGTTACCCTAATCCTGATTATACAGCCATATCTCCACGTTGTCGCCCAGACTATCAGCGAAACTTTTACCGATACGCGGGACGGCAAGACCTATCGCACGGTGAGGATCGGGAAACTGACTTGGATGGCCGAGAATCTTAATTTTTTGATGGATAATTCAGTTTGTTATGATAATGACGCTATTAATTGTCAAACGTACGGGCGGCTTTATACTTGGAATGACGCGATGAACGCCTGTCCTGCAGGGTGGCACTTACCTGATACGAGCGCCTGGAGTGATTTGGTTAAGATAACTGGTGGTATTTATGCAGCATCTAATACATTGAAATCAAAAGTTGGGTGGCAGAACAGCAGCAATGGTACAGACGAGTTTGGCTTTTCTGCATTGCCCGGCGGGGGCCGCAGCGATGGTGGCCGTTTCAGACATATTGGCGAGCACGGTAACTGGTGGAGTGCCTCCCCGGATCCATCCCCCGGTGATAACGGCGCATACAGCCGAAACATCTTCTACGATAACGATTATGTGTACGAAAGCCCCAATTACAAGAGCATCGGGTTTTCTGTTCGTTGCGTTCGTGAGTAGGCGCACCAGAGTGCGCACAAAATGCAGTATCGGTGTGCCATGTGCAGACATCCGGGCGGAGAGAACGCCCCCCCCATCAATAAATCGGCATAGACGTATCCACATCCCGCGCCCAGGCGTTGAGGCCGTCCTGCAAATTCATCATCCGCCCCTTGTACCCGGCCTCGCGCAGGGTGCGTATTCCGAGTATGCTGCGCTGGCCTATTTTGCAGAGGAATACGGAGTCTACGGCGGGGTCGAGCTCGTCCATGCGCCTTACGAGCTGGCCGAGCGGCATTACCTTTGCGTCCGGGAATTTCAATATGGCGCGCTCGTGCGGTTCGCGGATGTCAATGAACTGCACGCGCTCGCCGCTGTCCAAGCGCCGCTTCAGGTCTACGGCGGTGATGGTTTCTACCGGGTCGGTGTCCTGATCCCTTTTCAGGCCGCAGAATTGCTCGTAGTCTATGAGCTCGCGGATGGACGGGTTTTTGCCGCACACGGGGCAGTTGGGATCCTTTTCGAGCTTAAGCTCGCGGAACGACATGCGCCACGCGTCGAAGTGCAGGAGCCGCCCTACAAGCGGTTTCGCGCCGCCCACTATGAGCTTTATGGCCTCCGCCGCCTGCACGGTCCCTATGATGCCCGGCAGAACGCCCATCACGCCGCCCTCCGCGCACGACGGCACGAGGCCCGGCGGTGGCGGCGAGGGGTAGAGGCAGCGGTAGCACGGGCCGCCCTCCGCGCAGAAGACGCTCGACTGGCCCTCAAACTGGAATATCGACCCGTAGATGTTCGCCTTGCCCAAGAATATGCAGGCGTCGTTCACGAGGTAGCGCGTCTGGAAGTTGTCGGTGCCGTCGGCTACCATGTCGTACTCTTTTATGATGTCGAGCGCGTTCTCGCTCGTGAGCATCGTGTTGTGCACCACCACGTTTATGAACGGGTTTATGCCCTTTATCCTGTCCTTTGCGGACGCGACTTTCGGCCTGCCTATGTCGCGGGTGGAGTGGATGATCTGCCGCTGCAGGTTAGAGGCGTCTACCTCGTCGAAGTCCACGAGGCCGATTGTGCCCACGCCCGCCGCGCTGAGGTAGAGGGCGAGCGGCGCGCCCAGCCCTCCGGTGCCGACTATCAGCACCTTCGCGTGCTTCAGCTTCACCTGCCCCTCCATGCCTATTTCGGGCAGCAGCAGGTGGCGGCTGTATCTGGCGATCTCCTCGTTTGTCAAGCCGCGGCCCGCGTCGCCGGAGCCGCCCGCTATGGCGGGGACTATCATCACCTCGCCGCCGTCGGAGAGGGGCGTGTCTAACCCCTGCAGGCTGTTCACGTTCGAGCCGTTCACAAACAGGTTGATGAAGTCGCGCGGCTTGCCGTCTTCGGCAAACAGGTGCGCCCTGATGTCGGGATAGGCGGCGGCGAGCGCGTTTACCGCCTCACCGGCGGTCGAGCCACTCACTTCGACTTCGGGGTTGCGCTCTGTGAAAGCGCGCAGTGCGTAGGGTATCAGCACTTTGACCATTCTCAAACCTCCTTTTTATGGTTGATATGAATCCAACGATTGTTTCCCGCATTTCACGAACAGCGGCTTGAACAGCGTGCCGTCCGTGAACCTAATAATATACTAAAATGCTCGCCTCAAAAGCAAAAAAAAGCTAAAATTTGCCCCACTGGTGCCGGTTTGGGGCGGATTTTGGCGGGGCTTGGGGGCTGACGGGGGCGATTTTGACCGGATTTCGGCCTCCCGGACCGCCCCGTATGCCCCAAAACGCCATTTTTGCCGTTTTTTTGCTTTTGGTGCGGGAATTTAGTATATTTATAGTATAGGAGCAGAGGGATAATGGCCGAACTTAAATACAAACTCACGAACGACACGCTGTTCAAGCTGCTGTTCGTCAAATACCGGGATACCCTGCTCAAACGGCTCGTCGCGGCCCTGCTCGGCATACGGGTGGAAGACATCGGGGCAGACTTCCGCGTAACCAATTCCGAGATGCCGCCGGATATGCTTGGCGAGAAGTTTTGCCATTTGGACATCAACATGACGGTGAACGGCCAACTGGTGGACTTGGAGGTGCAGGTCGAGGACGAGGGGGACTACCCGGAGCGGTCGCTGTACTACTGGTCGCGGGAGTATTCGAGCGCGCTGCCGGTTGGCAGCAGCGACTATTCGATGCTGCCGCGTACCATAGTCGTCAGCATTCTGGCGTTCCCGCTGTTTCGCTGTGCGGAGTACCACTCCGAGTTTGGGCTGCTCGAGGTGCGGCGGCACGAGCGGCTGACGGACAGGCTGGCCATGCACTACTTTGAATTGCCGAAGCTGCCGGCGGTAGCCGACGCTGAAGACGAGTTGAAGTTGTGGCTGGCGTTTTTTAACGCGAAAACCGAAGAAGACTTGAAGAACCTTATGGCTATAGGAGGCGATATTATGGTACAGGCAGTAGAGGCGTATCGGAGCGTATCTGCGTCGGACGAGTTAAGAGAACTTGAGCGCCAGCGCGACCGTACGCGGCGCAACGAGGCGTCGGCGTTGGCAAATGCCGAACGGAGGGGAGAGCAAAGGGGAGAACAAAGGGGAGAACAAAGGGGAGAACGAAGGGGGGAAAGTAACAAATCATTAGAAATTGCGAAAAAAATGAGGGCTGATGGGGCGGACGTTGATACAATAGCCAAATGGACCGGCCTCACCGTAGACGAGGTCCTGAAACTATGATTATCCGAACAATAGAAGAGGAGCGCGAGCGTCTTCTCGACCGTACGCGTCGCAACGAAGCGTCGGCGTTGGCGAACGCCAGACATAGAAATTCATTGGAAATCGCGAAAGATATGATTGCTGATGGTATGGCTGTGGATAAAGTTGCGCGCCTAACAAGGCTCACCACAGACGAGGTCCTAAAACTGTGAACGCCACAACATTGGATGAGGTACTTGAGCCCCAGCGCGACCGCGCGCGGCGCAATGAGGCGGCCACTGGCGCTCGCCCCAACTGCTTGACAAATAAGAATTGCCCCCCCCCCCCCCCATTGTCTATACGCCTCGTAAAGGCCCCTATAAGGCCCTTAGAAGCTATATATACAAAAAATACCCTTTTTACCACCCCCAAAAACCAAGCGCGCGTAGAGAGCCTGTATGGGCCCTTTACGGCCATGTCCCAAAAGACAGGAGTTTGTACATGTTTAAGAAAGCATCGTTGATTCTTACGATGATATCGCTGCTCACCGCTACCGCCTTCGCCGCAGACCTGCCGCGAATAGCGGTGTACGTTACAGGCAACGTAAGCGAAGACGAAAAGACAGCCCTGGGAACGAGGATGCTCGCATCCCTCGTGAACAGCGGGCGCTACATGGGCATTGAACGCTCAAGCGCGTTCATGGCCGAGGTAGAGCGCGAGCAAACAACGCAGCGCAGCGGCGCTATAGACGACAGCCACATCAGCGAACTGGGCAAACAGTTCGGCGTCAGGTTCGTATGCATTGCCGCAATCACCCCGGCGTTCGGCTCGTATCAAGTCTCCGCACGCATTGTAGACGTTGAAACCGCCGTGGTGGTTCACATTGGCGATGCCGCAAGCCCCCTGCGCACAATGGCAGACCTTACACAGGTATCGAACGATGTGGTGAGGGCAATGTTCGGCGCGCAGCCCAACAATAAGCCGCAGGCAATGCCCGCCCTGCCGGGGCTAACCGAAAAACCGCTGTTTTGGGGCGGGGCAGGGCTCGAAGCGCTGGGCGTGGGGCTACTCATCTACGGGATTGTTGAGAATGGCAATGTAACGAGCCATAGCGATAAGTACCAATACAGCAAAGCGGACAGCTCGGTGAAAGCCCGGAATGTTCTCTACGGTCTCGGCGCGGCGGCCCTGCTTGGCGGGATAACTATTCACATTTTATTTTAGGAGAAAAATAATGACTAACATCAAAAAAATTTCTAATGGTAAACGGTTCAGATGTTTTTGCGCCTTGGCACTGCTCTTATGCGCTTGCGCGGAGGTGCCGGAGAATTGCGGGGATGGCATTCCTCCCGTTAGTCAGGGCGGGTGTCCGGGTGGTAGCGGCGGTGGGGGCGGTAGTAGTTTTACCGATTCTCGTGACGGGAAGAAATACCGTATGGTAACGATAGGTACGCAGACGTGGATGGCGGAGAATCTCAATTACGCAACAAGTAACAGTTGGTGTAATGACTGCGCGTTATATGGCCGTTTGTATACGTGGGATGCCGCGATGAGCGCATGTCCGTCCGGGTGGCATTTGCCTACACGTCAAGAGTGGGATGTTTTGCTTGCGGCAGTTGGCGGAGAGTCAACAGCAGGAACAATGTTGAAATCGACGACAGGATGGAGTTATGGGAATGGTGTTGATTTGTACGGCTTTTCGGCCCTGCCGGGTGGCTTCTGCTACACCGATGGCAGTTTCGGCGATGCCGGCTACTACGGCTTCTGGTGGAGTGCCACGGAGGTCAGTGCGGCGTACACCTACAGTCGGTACATCAGCAGCGACAGTGTGGGCGAGGGCGAGGACGACAAGACGCGCAGCTACTCTGTGCGTTGCCTTAGGGACTGAAGCGGCATGACGTAGCCAAGCCACCGCCGCGAGCCGCGTGTTTTGCGGCACGTGGCGTTAGATTTTGCTTTTTAATATTGTCGCCGCACGGCGGTCATTAAAAAATTGAACTTTTGGGCTACAGAAAGGCGGTGAAAAATGCGGTAGCGGCAGTAACGTGTATAAGCGCAGTAAAAAAAGTATCATCGTAACTATTACAAATTAAAAAAATTAACCAATCTCGACAGGAGATATAAATGCTGAAATTCGACGTATTCCTTGAAAAAATACCGTGTACTCGTTCCAAAAAAGGGTTTAAGATAATAAACGAACCCGCTTTTTGGGAGCGAGCGGAAGAAAGGTATCCCGGCATATCCAGCGCCAAAGGATGTTACGTATTCGGTTTGTCTGCCGCTGGCGGCATGAAGCCGCATTATGTAGGAAAAGCAACAAAGACTTTCAAACAGGAGGTATTTGCGGCTGGGAAACGGAATCATTACCTTAAGTGCATGAATGATAAAAGCGGTACCCCCATAATAATTTTAATTGCCGCGATAACAAACAAAGGGCAGCTGGCGCAAGGTGTCAGAGATGGGGCAATTGCTTGGATTGAGGAGATGCTCATAAATAGCGCGTTACTCAGAAATCCTGATTTAATAAACCGCCAAAAGATTGCGTATGCCAAGAGTATAATTATTCCGGGCTTTATGAATACTGTGCAGGGGCAAAGCAATCATAGCGGTGCCACTGCGTTAAGAAATATGTTTTTTGGAACAAGGCGGTAAGAAAATTGCAAAAAGACACTCTCTCGGCGCGAGAAAGCACCAAAAACAGCAAAACGGTGCTATCTCCGCCAGAGAAAGTTCCAAAAACGGTAAAAAGGCTCTTTCGCGGCCTGCGAAAGTCCCAAAGACACAAAGAAGGGGCTTTCGCGGCACTGCGAAAGCCCCAAAAACGCAAAAAAGGTACTTTCGCGGCCTGCGACAGCGCCAAAAAGTCAAAAAGCGCGCTTTCGCGGCCCGCGGAAGCCCCAAAAACGGCAAGCCGAGGCTTTCGCGCGGTGCGAAAGCCCCAAAAACATAAAAATCAACCCAGAAGACGGGAGAAGTGAATCATGTCATCGAAATTCAAGAGTATCCACAAAGGCCACCTGCGCAACGACGCGCACTTCCAGTTCCACACCGAGTTCCGCGACGCGGTGGTGCGTAACGGCTCGGTGCGCACGGTGCCGCAGGTATCGCCGCTGTGGGCGAAGTATTTGGCGGCCTACACGCGGGAGGATGAGGGCATAAAGCGCATCCGCAAGAGCGCGCTCACCGAGCGTATCCTAACGGCAGACCGCTTGCGCGACGACGCCTTTTCGGGCATGGCCGAGCAGGTAAACGCGCACCTGAAGCACTTCAGCGCGTCTAAGCGTTCCGCCGCGGAGCGTTTGAAGATACTGTTTGCCACCTACGGCAACGTGGCGGCGAAGTCTCTGAGCGAGGAGACGTCGGCGATATACAATCTCCTGCAAGACCTAAACGGCGACAAGTATCTGTCTGACACCGAATCTGCGGGCTTGCTTGACTGGGCGGCGGAGTTGGGCAGGCTGAACAAGGCGTTCGACGCGCTGATAAAGGAGCGCGACGCCGAGACAGCGGAGGGCAAGCAGGAGTTCACGCTAAAGGCGGTGCGCGCGGAGCTCGACGGTATTTACGACAATATAGTGGAGGTAGGCGAGGCGCACATCTTGCTGGCTACGGAGAGCGCGGGCGCGTTTAAGGCGCTTGCGGACGCATTTAATCCGGTGGTAGACCGGTACATAAAGCTACTAAATTCCCGCCGAGGCCGCCGCGGTACGGGTGGGGATGATGAGGATGGTGAGGGCGGTGACGGCGGTGACGGCGGCGAAAATTTATAGGTGGTTGTGAAAATCCAATCATCGCGGGCGGGCGGCCCTGCGAGGCCGCCCTTGGGGTGGGGCCGGAATATTTTTCCCAATACTTGCGTTTGACTGCCGGAATATGTATTTTATGCTAAGGATATGAAACGGAAACCTCTATACACTATCGACGAAATCCGGCAGAAAGTTGCTCCTATCGCGAAGCGGTACGGGGTAGCGCGGGTGTATTTATTTGGTTCGTATGCCAGCAACAGGGCAGGCGCCAGAAGCGATGTAGACTTGCGGATTGACGCCGGGCGTATTAAGGATTATTTCAGGCTGGCGCAGCTGTACGGTGATTTGGAGGAGTCGCTGAAAACCAAGGTAGACCTGCTAACCACCTGCGCGCTGGAAGAGGGCTTTCTTGAGCGGATAGCGAAAGACGAGGTACTGCTGTATGCTGAATGACCGCGACAAGCACATTTTAGAGCGTATTGTAAGGTATTGCGACGAAACCGGACAGACGGTTGCAATGTTTGGTGATACTTTGGATGCATTGAGGTCGAATGTTGTTTATAAGAATGCGGTATCCATGTGTGTACTTCAGATAGGCGAGCTGACAACGCATTTTTCAAAAGAGTTCTTAGCGGCGAATACTCAGGTTCCGTGGGCGAGTATCAAGAAGATGCGCAATATAGCCGCGCACCACTACGGGAAATTCAGCGTGGAGATACTGCACGGGACTGTTACCGAGAGCATTCCCAAACTTAAGGAATATTGCCAAACGCTGCTCGCGGCGGGTTAACCGGCTAAAGCGTACAACAGCACACACGTATCCGCACCATCACACATTACATCAAAATGTCGATATTCTCCTGCGTAAACACGGTCCTGTCCGCCGACAGTTCCCAGCTTGTCAGGTCCTGCGGCTCCCCTTTCATGCGAGAAGCGGTAAGTGGGTTCGGGGAAAGGCACCGGGCGCCACTGAAACCCCTCCGGCAACCGCCGAAGATGCCGGTAAATAGCTGAAGCAAGCAGAGAACGAGCTTGGGCTGGCCCGCATTGGAGCGCGGCATCTTAAAAAACTCTGTTTTTGGGGTCGTTAGGGGCGTTTTGGGGATGGGAGGGCATAATTGCCCAAAAAAGTATTGACATAGTTATTTACAATACATTATCTTTTAAAAGATGGTACCATCTCAATTCGCCTGCAAGGAGACTAAATATGTACATGAAAGTCGTAGCACGTGTAACATCACCAAACGGAAAAGTTTTCGAAACCACTATTAACGTCCGCAGGCCATGCTGGGATCATGTTTATAACGGTTATCCGCTGCAATTCAGAGGGACGGACAATGAGAAAGACGAAACAAGTGAAACGGTTTTCAAATCTGTACTTGGAGAACAGTACGATAGAAATACATTTAAAAACGCTTGCGCTACCCGCGTTTCTATTGCCCTTATCAACGCGCGGGTGAAAGTGAGAAAAGATTTTTTGGTTCAGGTAGGAGACCATGCCGGAAAAGGGTTTATAGCAAGCGCAAGCGAATTGCAGAAATGGCTGTCGGATTCGGAGACTTGGGGGAATGCGGATATAACGATTGATAAGAATGATAAAAATAAATATCACGGTAAAACAAATTTGGAGATTATACGTAAAAAGCTGAATGGGAAGACAGGGGTTTATATAATATTGGGAGGGTTTAAAAACGGCGTTACAGGCCACGCGACACTGTGGACCGGCAACAATGTTATCGGCGGAAAGGATGACGATGCCGAAGATGGCACGTATAGCGATAATATTGACAATGGCGCTACAGTCTATTTTTGGGAACTGAAAGGATTTTCGTCGGCAAAAGAGACGTATGTGGAGGATGACCAGATTGTGGAGGTCTATTGGAGTTATGGGGAAAGTTATACCCGATTGCAAGACAAGGTAGAGGGTGAAGAAGATGACATTTTGTGGACTAAGTATTACGAGGATTTAAACTTGCACGTCGAGACAAAAGACGGTAACGACGGGAAAAAAGTAAAAATCACAATAAAAAGTTTTGATGATGATCTACTATTATCTGACGAAAATAATGAACTTATTTTGTGCGATACTATTCATAAGAATAGCGTATTGGTTGAAAAAGTATTCAAAAAATATACACTAAATCATTAAAATTTTACGTTTGGAGGAACGAATATGTGTGATAACAGAAGTCAACGTACAGGAGTAGGTGCATTTGTTGGTAACGCCAAAGCACTGATTCGATGGACAGGATTTGAGTGGGCAAAAGAGGAGGATAAAATATGGAACAGTAATGATTATCGCAATTATACAAATTGTTATGCTTATGCATTCGATATGTTGGCTCCACCGAAGAATTGTGATAAATATCCGACGGAGAAGTATCATGGTAAATTTCCTGCGGTGAAAGATGGGGAGGGGGGATTACAGTTGGGTGTGTTAAGTAGTCTAAGGGTCCCGGAAAAAAGGATGACTTCAGGAGAAAAAACGCACTATTTTGAAGAAAATAAGGATGCCAAATCCGTTGCTGAACGCTTCAGAAACGTAATACATCGGGTAGAAAAAGATATGGAAACTGTTGGAATATCATTTAAACTTATTGAACCTAATGACAACGGTATGGCTGATGGATATAGAGTCGCACTTGTTCTACGCTCAGGAGAAGAGTGGCATTGGTATAGGGAAGGTAAAAATGGGGGTGGGTGGTCTCATAAACAAGGTTCAGATCGGGTAAGGCGTACTATCGGGACATGTATCAGGACATGTAGTCTGTCTTATGACCCTTTCCCATTGAGTAATGATATTGAAAAAGATGCTGCGAAAATAGGATATGACGTATTTGTAGGCTACTTTTATGTAACACATCCTCCAACTTGGTCGGAGAACGCCGGACATTAAAACAGCATTAAAAATATATTATTTACCATGAACGGAAAGTAAAATGAAGTCAAAAGCATTGTTTTGCATTATTGGCATTTCCATTATCGTGCTGATTCTCCTTTTCGCGCTGAAGTTGTGTCAGGTAACAACAGATCAATTTGGCCGAATCGTAATTTGGTATTTGGCAGGAAAAGATGATGATGGTGATTTTTATCTTAGGATGTTAGACATACGCTCAAAACATTCACTTGCTAAATTTTCAAAAATTAAAATGGATATGAGAAGTACGGAAATCCTTGAATTAGTGGGAAAACCAACAAGCACAGGCCCTACGTGCTATCGATATAAAATAGATAAAGGTTGGAATTTTAGTTTATCAAACGGGGAACTATATATTGTAGATGATCACAATAATCGAAATTTTAAATTAGAATACTATGAATATAGTGCCCCACTGTCATATCTACGCTACGCCGGCAGCCTCACCAACAATGGCGATGACAAGCCAAAACATTCACTTGCTAAATTTTCAAAAGTTAAAATTGGGATGAACCTTGCCGAAGTAGCTAAATTAGCGGGAAAACCGACAGATTCGGTTGATTCAAGTTTTATATGGTACCGGTATAAAATAGATACAGGATGGTATATTGATTTACATTTTTTCAATGAGCAATTAAGCGATATAAGTATCGTAGATTATCCCAATAATCGAGTATTTGAATTACAACAAGATGAATACATTACCACCCTGCCGTGCCCAAACGCCGTTGCCCAAACCGGCGGCAATAACGGTACGGGTACATTCATCGATGACCGCGACGGCAAGGCCTACCGCACGGTAAAGATTGGGACGCTGACGTGGATGGCGGAGAACCTTAATTTTGTAATGGATAGTTCTGTATGTCACGATAATGATGAAAGCAACTGTCAAAAATACGGCCGGCTCTACAACTGGGACGCCGCGATGACCGCTTGCCCTGCGGGATGGCGTTTGTCGAGTGATGAAGATTGGGTTAATTTGGCTCTGGCTGCCGCCGGTAAGTGTAATGGACGAGTCCATTGGAAAATTGCTGGGTTAAAACTTAAATCAACCGAGTGGGAAAGTCATAACGGCAACGGTACCGATGATGTTGGTTTTTCGGCCTTGCCCGGCGGCTTTCGATTTGGCCCCTTCTCACGCAGTCTAGTTGGCGACTTCTCATCGATTGGCAGCTACTTCGGCAGTTGGTGGAGCGCCAGAGAGAGTGATGAGAGCGATACCACGAGAGCTGGAGGCTGGTATATGTCTAGCGGTATGTCTTTTGGCATGACAAGCGACAATAAGTGGGCGATGCGCAGCGTGCGCTGCGTCCGTGAGTAGGCGCGCCGAATATTAACATATCAATGGAAATATGTTATTTACAATGAAAGGGCGGTAACATGAAGTCAAAAAAATTGTTTCTTATTATTGGTATTCTCGTCATTCCCGTTATCATGCTGATTCTCCTTTTCGCGTTGAAGGTATGCCAGATATATATAGATGAATTTGACCGGATCTCAATTATGTATTTGGTAGAAAAAGATACATATCAAAACATATACATAAAAAAACATTCACTTGTTAAATTTTCAAAACTTAAAAAGGGAATGAATCTTGATGAAGTCTATGAATTAGTAGGAAAACCAACAAATACGGAAGATGCGCTTGGTATATGGTATCGATATAAATTAAACGATGGCTGGTATATTAATTTGCAATTTGTTGAAGGACTACACCATATAGAAATAGCAAATTATGTAAAATATCCAAATGGCCGTGTATTTAAATTAGAATACGATGAATACACTGCCACCCCGTCATATCTGAGTGCTTGTGCCCAAATCGGCGGCAGCCGCAATACCCAAAAACTTTCATTTGACAATTTTGCAAAAATTAAAATTGGGATGAACCCTGCCGAAGTAGTTAAATTAGCGGGAAAACCGATAGATTCGGTTGACTCAAGTTTTATATGGTACCGATATAAAATAGATACGGGATGGTATATTGACTTACATTTTTTCAATGAGCAATTAAGCGATATCTCTATAGTGGATTCTCCCAATAACCGGGTATTCGAGTTACAACAGGATGAATACATTACCACCCTGCCGTGTCCAAACACCGTTGCCCAAAGCGGCAGCAATAACGGCACGGGTACATTCACCGATGACCGCGACGGCAAGACCTACCGTACTGTGAAAATCGGGAAGCTGACGTGGATGGCGGAGAATCTTAATTTTGTAACGGATAGTTCCGTGTGTTATAAAAATGCAGATTCCAACTGTACCAAATACGGCCGGCTCTACAACTGGGACGCCGCAGCGAAAGCCTGTCCTGCGGGGTGGCGTTTATCAAGTGATGAAGATTGGGTTAATTTGGCTCTGGCTGTTGCCGGTAAGTGTAACGGAAGAATCCATTGGAATCTTGCGGGTAAAAAACTTAAATCAAAAAACGGCTGGAGCGATTTTAGCGGTAACGGTACTGACGATTATGAATTCTCGGCCTTGCCCGGCGGCGTTCAATTTCACTCCTCACGCAATCAAGTTAGCATGTTCTATAGTGTCGGCCACGACGGCAACTGGTGGAGCGCCAGAGATAGCGATACCACACGTGCGGGAAGCTGGAACATGTTCCGTGACTATCTGTACTGGGACAGCGACAACAAGCTGGATATGCGCAGCGTACGCTGCGTCTGTGAGTAGGCGCGCCGAATATTAACATATCAATGGAAATATGTTATTTACAATGAAAGGGCGGTAACATGAAGTCAAAAAAATGGTTTCTTATTATTGGTATTCCCGTTATCACGCTGGTTCTCGTTTTTACACTAAATGTGTGCGTGATAACAACAGATCAATTTGGCCGAATCAACTTTTACTATTTGGCAGGAAGAGATGAAGATGGTGTTTGGGGTCATAGGAGGTTAGACATAAGCCCAAAACATTCTCTGGCTAATTTTTCAAAAGTTAAAATTGGAATAAAATACGACGAAATACTTGAATTACTGGGAAAACCAACCTATTCGGAAGGCTCAGGTTTTACATCTTATCTATATAAAATAGATGAAGGCTGGGTTGTTAAATTAGCTATTTCAGGTAGCGAGCTTGATATAGTCGATTATCTCAATGATCGAGTATTTAATTTAGAATACGATAAATACAGTACTCCCCCATCATATCTACGTGGCGTGGGCACATTCACCAACGACAGCGATGACAGGCCGAAGCATTCACTTGCTAAATTTTCAAAAATTAAAATTGGGATGAACCCTGCCGAAACCGTCAAATTAGCGGGAAAACCGACAGATTCGGTTGACTCAAGTTTTATATGGCACCGGTATAAAATAGATACCGGCTGGTATATGGATTTACATTTTTTCAATGAGCAATTAAGCGATATGTCTATAGTGGATTCTCCAAATAACCGTGTATTTGAATTAGTACAGGATGATTACATTACCACCCTGCCGTGTCCAAACACCGTTGCTCAAACCGGCGACAATAACGGCACGGGTACATTCACCGATGACCGCGATGGCAAGACCTACCGCACAGTGAAGGTTGGGATGCTGACATGGATGGCGGAGAATCTTAATTTTGTAACGGATAGTTCATCCTGTTACGATAACGCAGATTCCAACTGTACCAAATACGGCCAACTCTATAATTGGTATGACGCAATGATTGCTTGTCCTGCGGGGTGGCATTTGTCGAGTGATGACGACTGGGTTAGTTCGGCTCTGGCGGTCGCCGGTAAGTGCAATGGAAGAGTCCATTGGAAAATTGCTGGGTTAAAACTTAAATCAACCGAGTGGAAAAATCATGACGGTACCGATGATGTTGGTTTTTCGGCCTTGCCCGGCGGCTATCGATTTGGCCCCTTCACACGTAGCTTGGTTGTCAACTTTTCAGGCGGCGGCTACTCCGGCAGTTGGTGGAGCGCCAGAGAGAGTGATATGGGAGACACCACACGCGCGGGAAACTGGTACATGTTCAGCGGCGATTTGGGCAGGAGCAGCGACTACAAGTGGGGTATGCACAGCGTGCGCTGCGTCCGTGAGTAGGCGCACCGAATATTAACATATCAATGGAAATATGTTATTTACAATGAAAGGACGATAGAATAATGTCGAAAAAAAGGTTTTTTATAATTGGTATACCCGTTATTTTCGTTATCGCGCTGGTTCTCGCTTTCACGCTGAAATTATTGATAGTAGAGCGAGATGCGTTTGGCCAAATCGACATTTACTATTACTCTTTTACAGGAAAAGATGAACATGGCCATATTTGGCTTACGTGGTTAGACATACGTCCAAAACATTCGCTTGCCAAGTTTTCAAAATATAAACAGGTGATAGGTCTTATAGAAACCATCAAACTAATAGGAAAACCAACCCAGTCGATAGGCTCAGGTATTATATCGTATCTATATAAAATAGATAAAAATTGGGCTATTAAATTTTTCCAATTTGAGATAATAGATTATGCCAATCGCCGAGTATTTAAGTTAGAACACGAAGAATACAGTACTGCAGGGTCATATCTGCGCGCTACAGGTACGTTCACCGGCAGCCGCGATAACAGGCCAAAACATTCACTTGCTAAATTTTCAAACGTTAAAATCGGGATGAGCCCTGCCGAAGTAGTTAAATTAGCGGGAAAACCGACAGTTTCGGTTGACTCAAGTTTTATATGGTACCGGTATAAAATAGATACTGGCTGGTATATGGATTTACATTTTTTCAATGATAAATTAAGCGATATGTCTATCGTAGATTTTCCCAATAACCGGGTATTTGAATTAGAACAGGAAGATTACATTACCACCCTGCCGTGCCAAAGCGCCATTGCCCGAACCAACGACAGCAGCGCTTTCGGTACGTTCGTTGATGACCGCGACGGCAAGACCTACCGCACCGTGAAGGTTGGGACGCTGACGTGGATGGCGGAGAATCTTAATTTTGCGGCGGATAGTTCCGTATGTCTTGATAATGATGAGAGCAACTGTCAAAAATACGGGCGACTCTATAACTGGGAAACAGCTATGAAAGCCTGTCCTGCAGGGTGGCGTTTGTCGAGTGATGAAGATTGGGTTAGTTTGGCTCTGGCGGTCGCCGGTAAGTGTAATGGAAGAGTCCATTGGGAAATTCTGCTTAAAAAGCTTAAAACAACAACGGGTTGGCGGGGGGAAAACGGTACTGATGAAATTGGTTTTTCGGCCTTACCCGGCGGCTTTGGTTGGAGCGATGGCGAATTCTTCAGCTCCGACGCTTACGGCAGCTGGTGGAGCGCCACAGAGGCAGAGGGCGATGCCACGAGCGCGAAAATCTGGGAGATAGCCTCCTACAGTTATGGCAGGGAAAGCAACAATAAGATGCACTTGCGTAGTGTTCGCTGTGTCCGTGAGCAGGCTGGTGTCAATATAACATCACCGTAAAACGCTGATATTCTCCTGCGTAAACACGGTCCTGTCCGCCGACAGTTCCCAGCTTGTCAGGTCCCGCGGCTCCCCTTTCATGCGAGAAGCGGTAAGTGGGTTCGGGGAAAGACACCGGGCGCCACTGAAACCCCTCCGGCAACCGCCGAAGATGCCGGTAAACAGCTGAAGCAGGCAGAGAAAGAGCTTGGGGCAGGCCCGCATTGGAGCGCGGCATCTTAAAAAACGCTGTTTTTGGGGTCGTTAGGGGCGTTTTGGGTATGGGAGGGCATAATTGCCAAAAAAAGTATTGACATAGTTATTTACAATACATTATCTTTTAAAAGAAGGTACCATCTCAATTCGCCTGCAAGGAGACTAAATATGTACATGAAAGTCGTAGCACGTGTAACATCACCAGATGGAAAAGTTTTCGAAACCACTATTAACGTCCGCAGGCCATGCTGGGACCATGTTTATAACGGTTATCCGCTGCAATTCAGAGGGACGGACAATGAGAAAGACGAAACAAGTGAACAGGTTTTCAAATCTGTACTTGGAGAACAGTACGATAGAAATACATTTAAAAACGCTTGCGCTACCCGCGTTTCTATTGCCCTTATCAACGCGCGTGTGAAAGTTAGGAAAGATTTTTTGGTTCAGGTAGGAGACCATGCCGGAAAAGGGTTTATAGCAAGCGCGAGCGAATTGCAGAAATGGCTGTCGGATTCGGAGACTTGGGGGAATGCGGATATAACGATTGATAAGAATGATAAAAATAAATATCGCGGTAAAACCAATTTAGAAATTATACGTAAAAAGCTGAATGGGAAGACAGGGGTTTATATAATATTGGGCGGGTTTAAAAACGGCGTTACAGGCCACGCGACACTGTGGACCGGCAACAATGTTATCGGCGGAAAAGACGAAGATGCCGAAGATGGCACGTATAGCGACAATATTGACAATGGCGCTACAGTCTATTTTTGGGAACTGAAAGGATTTTCGGCGGTAAAAGAGACGTATGTGGAGGATGACCAGATTGTGGAGGTCTATTGGAGTTATGGGGAAAGTCATACCCGATTGCAAGACAAGGTAGAGGGTGAAGAAGATGACATTTTGTGGACTAAGTATTACGAGGATTTAAACTTGCACGTCGAGACAAAAGACGGTAACGACGGGAAAAAAGTAAAAATCACAATAAAAAGTTTTGATGATGATCTACTATTATCTGACGAAAATAATGAACTTATTTTGTGCGATACTATTCATAAGAATAGCGTATTGTTTGAAAAAGTGTTCGAAAAATATACACTAAATCATTAAACATTTACGTTTGGAGGAACGAATATGGGTAATAACAAAAGTAAACCTACAGGAGTATGGGCATCTGCTGGTAACATCCTAGCAAGGATTCGACGGGTTGTAGTTGAGGAGGAAAAAGAGGAGGATAAAATATGGAACAGTAATGAATATCGCGATTATACAAATTGTTATGCTTATGCATTCGATATGTTGGTTCATCCGGATACTGGGGATAAGTTTCGTATTAAGCGTGGTCTGGAGCCTGGTGAACTAAGTGGTAAATTTAGTTTAACTGACAATATAATGCCTGTTGAACAAAAAGCTGCTTATTTTGCAGAAACAACGGCGGGCTGCGAGCTATTAGTAGAGTTAGTTGGTAATGATATGAAGAAAGTTGGATATGAATTTCGACGCTGTGAAGAAGGTGAACGTAAGAGTGGTGAGTGGAAAGTTGCACTATTTGTATATCCGAGGCATGATTGGCATTGGTATAGGGAAGACCTTGACGGCGAATGGTCTCACAAACAAGCTCAACAGCGAATAACTCGAAAGGTTGGCACAGGTCCCTTCGGAAAAGATGGGTCTGATCGGAAGCCTATCTATAGGCAATTGGGAAATGATACCCCACTCAATGAGATAGATGCTACAACAGGGAAACCTAAAACCCAACTCCAAATAGATGCTGAGAAAATAGGATATCCTGTATTCGTAGATTTCTTTTATGTAAAAAAACCTAGTGGCAAATAATCGAAAATAGTACATTAAAACGGCAACAAAAATATATTCTTTTAGTATACGGATGGTAAAATGAAATCAAAAGTATGGTTTTTTATTATTGGTATTCCCGTTATCACACTGATTCTCGTTTTCGCGTTATTCGCACTAAGGGTGTTTTGGATATACACCGATGGATTTGACCGAATCTCAATTATGTATTTGGTAGAAAAAGATACATATCGAAACATATACATAAAAAAACATTCATTTGCTAAATTTTCAAAAATCAAAACTGGAATGACACATGACGAAGTCTTTAAATTAGTTGGAATACCAACAGATGTGCTAGGCTCCGGTTATCCCTGGTATCGCTATAAAATAGATACATGGTGGTATATTAATTTATCATTTGGTGGCGTTAACCAAACATTGAGTGAAGTACAGATAACAGATGGTCGCAATGATCGGGTATTTGAATTAGAATACGATAAATACAGTATTCCCCAGCCATATCTACGTGCTGTAGGCACATTCACAGGCGACGGCAAGCCAAAACATTCACTCGCTAAATTTTCAAAAATTAAAATTGGGATGAACCCCAACGAAGTACTTACATTAGCTGGAAAACCGACAGATTCGCTTGACTCAAGTTTTATATGGTACCGGTATAAAATAGATAAAGACTGGTATATTGACTTACATTTTTTCAATGAGCAATTAAGCGATATGTCTATCGTAGATTATCCTAACAATCGAGTATTTGAATTAGAACAGGAAGATTACATTACCACCCTGCCGTGCCCAAACACCGTTGCCAAAACTGATGACAGCAGCAGTACCGGCACGTTCACCGATGTCCGTGATGGCAAGACCTACCGCACTGTGAAAATAGGGAAGCTGACGTGGATGGCGGAAAATCTTAATTTTGCGGCGGATAGTTCATTGTGTTATAATAATGATGAGAGCAACTGTCAAAAATACGGACGACTCTATAGCTGGGATGCCGCGATGAAAGTTTGTCCTTCGGGATGGCGTTTGTCGAGTAATGAAGATTGGCTTAGTTTGGCTCTGGCAGCCGCCGGCAAGTGTAATGGAAGAATCCATTGGAATCTTGCGGGTATAAAACTTAAATCAACAACAGGGTGGAACAGCCGTCATGATGGCAACAGCGGTAATGGTACAGATGATTTTGGCTTTTCGGCCTTGTCCGGCGAAGACAGCATCTTCGGTGCCGGCAGCTTCGGCAATTGGTGGAGTGCCACGGAGAGAGATGCCAGAAGAGCGGTGTACTGGAGCATGATACGCTTCAACAGCCGTCTGTATCGTGGAGACTGCCACAAGATTGAACTGTATAGCGTACGCTGCGTCCGTGAGCAGATCAGTCTCAATACAACATTACCGTAAAATATTTATATTCTCCTGCGTAAACACGGTCCTGTCCGCCGACAGTTCCCAGCTTGTCAGTTCCCGCGGCTCCCCTTTCATGACGGACACTATGGCGTAGGAGTAAAACGGCAGCGCGTGGTCTTTGTCGTATTCCGACGGTTTCGCCGGATGGTCGGGGTGCGAGTGGTAGAAGCCCACCACGTCGAGCTTCTTTGAGCGGGCCGCCAGTTCCGCGCGCATCATCTCCTCCGGCGTGATGAGGAAGCGGTGGTACTGCTCGCCGTCTTCGCGCGCGTTGTTGATTGGCTCCGCGTGCGTAACGGTTTTGGCTTCGT
>Ga0209755_10003291_pt1 | contig 20491 bp, 21 predicted proteins | sample TergutCo191P1_FD_187301 | JGI IMG/M metagenome (GOLD analysis project Ga0209755, IMG submission 187301) | Cornitermes sp. P1 segment gut microbial communities from Petit-Saut dam, French Guiana - Co191P1 (SPAdes) (version 2) | ecosystem: Host-associated > Arthropoda: Insects > Digestive system...
TCTGCGTCGCGCTCGCGGTACGGCTGTTTTTACTGGCCTGTGCCATAGTTTTCTCCTAAGAATTAGTATGTAAAAAAGTTACTTAATTACAATAAAAATGTCAACCGTTCTGCTCCGCTTCACCGGGCGGGAAAAGATACAAATCCGGCAATTTATAAGTGCGGTTTAACGCATAGGACTGCGGATTATGGAATCTGCTTGTTGTCGAAATACTGAAAAAGTGAATCAACGGCTCATGTTCGGGTGAATCGATCTTTATTGAAAATTTAAAATCCTTTACGTCATCGGGTATGTCCGCCGGAATGGGCAGAGGCCAGAAACTGTAAGCGCCCGGAGTGCTTGGAACCATTCGGAACGGATTCTGCCAGTTGTTGTTTCTCATGGCGACCAGTTTTCCTTCGTGAAGGAGAACGATGTCAACGCCGGTTATCGGCTCAAAACTTATTCCGTCAAAGATGCGGCCAGCGATTGTAGGAATGTCATACATGGGGCTGTTGACTTTATGCGTAGCCGCGGGAGTTCCGTCGTGCGGAGCTGTCGGGCGCATGTTATGGTTTACAACGCGCAAGCCCTTGTAAATAAGCGTAGTTATGTCGGCTTCGATCTGCTGGTGTTTTACGCCTGACTGTTCAATCCTTGTAAAACCCCTGTTTGACACAATATAGTTGGGTTCAATCCGATTGAGAGTATAGCAGACAGTATCGATGCGGCATTGATAACAAAGGCAAAAATTTTCCGGATTGCCGCCGTTTTGAATTCCGTCAAAAATTTCCTGCACCGAGCTAAACACAAGGTCTTCGTTCGTGTTATGAATATCCATCTAAGCCTCCATTCGTTACTTATATAATATACTACAAGCCTGAACAAATGTCTCCACATTTTTCTTATATTTTTGATTAAAAAAAACTCTTATTGTGTACAGCGTCTGGATGAACGAATTAACCATTTCCGGCTTAAAAGCGCTGGAACTGCTTCCAAAATTGCGTTCTTCATCAAGAACAAAGAGACCCGTCTCGAAGGATACAGGCTCCGGTACATCGATTATAATATCTTTCCCGGAAATATCCAAGCCTTTATTCCTTAATTCTTGCGCAAGTTTTTCTTCGTATTTTACCCGTCCGCCGACTTCTCTTAATGCCGCTAAATCTGTTTTTTCAGGCGGAATTTCCGCTGCTGTGGCAAAAATTCTGCCTTCCCGAACCGATTCTACCAGTGAATTTTGCCCAAGAAGGGAGAAAAGGCTCATATCATCAAGATCGTACAGATCATTTCCCGATAATTCACCTGAATCGAGGCTGTTTATTAGGGCTTTTTTTACCATTGCGGTGGCTGTGCGCACCTGTCTATGCCAATATACCGTTCTATACATCAAATATTTAGAAAAAAGGATCGATTCTACGTTTGGAATCAGCCGGGAATCGATATCCGCGCCTCTTTCCTTGTTCGGATACAGCCTTGAAAGGATAAAATCGACATCCTGAGCGCCGTACGGCACCCCGCAATAGCGGGCGTCACGGTTAAGATAATCGAGTTTATCCGGGTCAAGAGCGCCGGAAAGCAGTTTACGGTAGAAAAGCAGTTCGCCGTCTTTCGCGTCAATTTCCTTGTCTACAATCGCCGCGGTAAATGCCGGATCTGCTCCCGTCGCTCCTACAAGACTGCGTATCGGCTCTTTCAGGATAATTCCGCCTGTAAGCGACTCATGCGAAGACAGCGAAAGCTCCTTTAAAGAGTGGGTATAGGGAAAGTGCCCTAAATCGTGGAGAAGGCAGGCTGCAAGGAATGATTTAACCCCTTCGTTTGTAAGCCATGAGGCGCCGCGTTCTACAAGGTTTTGAAGAAGCCGCCTTCCAAGGTGGTACACGCCGATTGAATGACTTGCTCTTGTATGTGTGGCTCCGGGATAGACAAGGTAGACAGGTCCTAGCTGCATAATCCTTGTAAGACGCATAAACGGAGCGGATTCTGTCAAAAGAGCCTGTTTTTCTGTCATATAAATATGACCCCAAAGGACATCCCTTATAGGCCGGGTATAATCTTCTGTCAGGGACGCTTCGATTGTGCTTTTCATTATCACGAATATTATAGATAAATTCCTTTTTTTTTACTAGAATATATAGTAGTGAGTAATTTACATTTTTTGCGCTTTTTAGCGCTTGGATTACTTTTAATATCTCCCGCGCTTGCCGTGTCTCAAACCCAGGAAGAGCGCGTTTCGAGAGGTTCAATCCCGGAAGAGTTGCTGCGCCCGAACAGGAGTGAAACTCCACGCTATCCCATTGATATGGTAATAGGCGAACTTGGGCAGGGCAGCGTATCGTCCGGCGTGTTTAATTACGCCGACGGTATCTGCGCCGGATTTTTATCGGGGAACAGCGAGTATCGTTCTCTTGCTTCAATCAATTCGTCTGTGAAGGAAAATCTTTTTTCAGCGCTGCAGGCTGTGAGCCCTGTGAGCTACAGAATCGGCGGAGGAAGGGAAGAAGCGGACGGGGCGTATTCCTTTCTTGTAAGGTTTATTGGAAGAGAGCAGGGTATAACAGGCGAATTGTATATAAGGAATGTGACAAGACATATTGAGAAAGAAGACGGAGAAGTAACTTCAACGAGCGCATTGGTGTTTGAAGAATTGCTGCTGGAAGAGCCGAGGACACGCGAGGCAGAACTGCAGGAATCAATATACCGGTATGATTTTTTTCCTTATGAGAGGGTTTTTTGATTTATGGCAACACCTGTCGGACGAATAGAAAAAGAATTTCTTTTTAAAGCGTTATTTGAAGAGAAAATTCCCATTGTTTATATAAAGGACAGAATCGAGTACGTTTTTAAGCTGGATCAAAAAGCGGGAGAGGAACTTGTTTTTCGTCCGATTAAATCTGTGGGGAAATTTAAAAATCATTTTAAACTGCCGCTTCTTTTTAATTACCGCGGGCAGGTGATCGATTTTACCGCGGAAATACTCGCGCAAAAAGAAGATTTAGTTTACTGCAGAGCGCCTGATACGCTTTATAAAAATCTGGATAGAAATTATTTAAGAATAGACACTCCGTCGGATATTAATATTCTTTTTACATTCCGCGGAGACAGATACAATCTCGCGTTTCCAAAAACAAACGAATACGAAAATATCGCATCTGAAGATTTGATGAGAAACATGGACCCTCGCAATTTTTCGGGGCTGATAAAACAGGTAACACAGATGTTAAGCAATTTTGCGGACGGTTACCGAATTATCAATTTTAAGGATAAATTGCCTGAAATTATGGAAGAGCGGATTGTTTCCGAAACCGGAAAAACTCTTTTTATTCCTTCGACCGCGGGCTTCCTGCCAAAAACAGATCCGTATCCAAGGAAGCGCATAATCACGGAAGATCTTTTTAAAAGGTATCTTGAAACAACCGGAGTCGGTCTTACTTTTCTTGACGATCACTGCGCGCGTTTTTTAAAAGGCAAATTTGACGAAGATATTTTTTCCGACGCATGGGTGCCGATTTTGTTTCATGAGTATGTTATCGGTTATATTCACATTTGGATCGATAAACCCGGCCGCCCTCCTTTTGATTTCAGCGTTCTTGACAATGTGTATCAGTACGCCAAAGTGCTAGCCTTCTCGCTTAAAGAAAACGGCTATTTTGAACACGGCAAAATTCACAATGAAGCTTTTGAAGGTAAAGTATTGGACATAAGCGCATCGGGACTTCTTTTCGCCTGTCCGCTTGGTTCCAGTCTTCTTACAACGCTTATGGTAGACGCTGAACTGACTGTAACAATCGAAGCGCCCAACAGAACGATAAATGTAGTCGCGAAAATTGTCAGGCGTTTTAAAGATAAAAACGCAGGTTATTTCGGCTGCCGCTTTACGAACATGCCCCCGGAAGACACCCGCTTTTTATTTGAGCACCTGTACGGCAGACAGATTGATTCAAGCGATACCGCTTTTCTTTCGGGGCAGGTTTAAATTTTACCGCAGTGTCCGCAGGGCAGCGCGTATTTATTTTTACGTTGTTTCTTATTACTGTGATGTTACGCGCTAAAAGGGAGGTAGTTTATGAAAAGTAAAATTAAATCGCCCTGTATTATTGCGCTTATTGCGATAACAGGATTATCAATGATTGCTTGTTTTCCGGGCACAGAAGAAAAATGCCCGCCTCACGACTGGAGCGGAATTACAGTAACAGCGCCGACATGCGTAGACGACGGATACACGACGCAAACATGCTTGCTTTGTTCTGAGACAAAGCAGATATATCAGATATCCGCGCCCGGACACAACTGGAGCGGAATTACAGTAACAGCGCCGACATGTGCAGACAAAGGATACACAACGCGAACCTGTTTACGTTGTTCTAAAATACTGACAGGGCCGGCAATCGAGTATGGACATACATGGGGAGACGATGCAGTAACAGCGCCGACATGCAGAGACGAAGGATACACAACGCAAACATGCTCACGTTGTTTTGAAACACAGCAGATAAAACCGACCCCCGTAAATGGTCTTAACCACGTATGGGGTAACTTTGTAGTAACAGAGCCGAAATGTGAGGAGTTTGGATACACAACGCAAACATGCCTGCGCTGCTCTGAAACAGGGCGGGTAAATTATGTATCTATGCTGGGACACACATGGGATTGGACAGAGCATACGCCCGGCAGCGGACTTTTGCAATGTCAGGCGGCAGACTGTACGGCAACGGCAGGAGTCGGGATCACAGGACCTGCGGGCGGGAAGATTTTCTATGTTAGCGCATCAGGGTTTACAGTTTCAGACGAAGAATCATTTACCGCCTATTACCTTGAAGCCGCTCTTTTAGATGTAGGATCATACGCATGGGCATCATCAAGCTATCTTCTTAGAGCTGTACCGGGAACCGGAACAATAATAGGAACAGGCAAAGCAAACACAGCCGCGATTCTTGCCTTTGACGCTGACGCGCCTGCCGCGAGAGCGATTAAAAATTATAGGCAAGGAACCGGCGGTAAAGACGATTGGTTTCTGCCGAGCAAAGACGAATTAAATGAATTGTACAAACAAAGAAATTATTTAAGCATATCATCAGGTTTTTTCTGGTCTTCATCGCAGGAGGAGGATGCTCTAGGTTTTAGCGTATGGAGACAGGATTTCAAAAATGGCAATCAGTACTATACCGGTGTCAACACCAAGAGCAACGCCTACAATGTCCGCGCTGTCAGAGCTTTTTGATGAAATATGCTGCGTCCGCGCTTTTTTATTTTCTGTCTCAGTTTGATTAATGTAGAAAGAATGGCAGGGATAATATTATTGATTTTCTACCACAGCCTTGATTTTGCAGTTTTTAATAAAAATCTAAGGTTTTAGTGAAAAAAGATTTTTTAATATATTTTTGAACGGTGGAAATCGCAATTGACTCATAGCAATAAAGCGTTTACAATGAGGACACATTATTTGGAGGAAACCGATGCCTGTTATAAGAAATTCCGCTGATTTAAGCAGTAATTACATAGAAATTGCCGATTTCTGCCATAAATTCAAGGAACCCGTATTTTTAACGAGAAACGGCGAAGGCGATCTTGCGGTTATGAGTATTGAAACTTACGAAGAAATGGCAGGACGCAACGAATTATACAGGCTTATTCAGGAAGGAATAGACGACATAGAAAACGGAAGAACATTAACTGAAGAAGAAGTAATTAAAAATATGCAGTTTGCGTTAGGTAAATAATGTTCAGACTGGAATTTTCCGAAAAGGTAAACGGCGACATTGTTTGTGCATTAAAATATATCAGTGAAGTATTAGAAGCCCCAAGAGCCGCAGAAAATCATTACAACGAATTAATAGAAACTTATAATAAATTAAAAGAAAATCCTTTTAGAAGATCGTTTGTGCAAAACAAGTATTTAGCGTCGAAAGGCGTTAGGTCAATAAGTGTTAAAAACTATATTTTATTTTATAAAATCAATGAAGAGGAAAATAAAATATTTTTATATCGTTTCTTATACAGTAAAAGAGACTGGATTAATATTTTATCAAACGAAATAGAATAATCGGAAAAGCGAAAACATCGAATAACGAGGTTGTCGAATTATATCTTAACGGCGTGTCTTGACACATTGGTAAAGGTTTTATATCAAGATATCAGTAATACTTAGAGGGCAAATTTAAGCCGGATCAAGAGATAGCAGGAAGTAAAAAGCGCTTTATTAAACCTCACGTTGGGAAAATCTTTCTTCCATGTTCTCCGTTTACTATCTGAGCCATGGCGGAATAGATTGCCGATAATCCGCAGAATATTCCCACAAAGCCTGCAATTGCTTTTATATGACGGCTTTCGGTAAAGTCGCCCATCGAAAGAAGAAAAAATAAAACCGTTAACGATAAAAATACAATCCTGGTAACCATGTTATGCGCTAATGTTCCTAAAAACATAAAGAAGGTAAAAATACACCAAAGGGCAAGATAGTAACCCATGGAAACAGCATCTGCGGGATTAATGCCGAAAGGTTTAATCCATATCAGGCATAACGACCACCAGAAAAAGCCATAAGCTGTAAATGCTGTTCCTCCAAAAGTATTACCTGTTCTAAGTTCGCAAATTCCGGCGATAATCTGCGCTGTGCCGCCAAGAGCAAGCCCCATAGCAACAATAACAATAGAAAGTTCAATAATCCCCGCATTGTGAAGATTCAATAATACAGTTGTCATACCAAAACCCAAAAGTCCAAGAGGACCGGGATTGGCAGTTTTACTTTCCGATGAACTAGTAGACATAATAACCCCTTTATTAGCCGCGTGAGCGGCGATGTGTATCGAAAACATCGCAAAGCGATGTTATAACCCCTTTATAAGCCGCATAAGCGGTGATGTATATCGAAAACATCGCAAAGCGATGTAATAACCCCTTTATAAGCTGCGTGAGCGGCGATGTGTATCGAAAACATCGCAAAGCGATGTTATAACCCCTTTATAAGCCGCGTGAGCGGCGATGTTTTAACTCCTTTTTTAATTATAAACTACAAATGTAAATAATGCAAAAAATGATATAATCAACGTTTTTTTATAAATCCTGCCTGTCACTGGGCGTGAAATTACTAAAAATGCGAATTTTTTAATACTTGTAATCAAAGGCAGATTATGGCGCAAATAATGACTATAGATGAAAAATTAGCCATTTCAAATAAAGCTTGCGCATTATGGCAGGCAGGAGATGAAGAAGAGCGTTTACCGTTTGTTGAGATTGCAGAAAAACCCCTTTTTACTGTTTTTTGTGTTTTGTAATTCCTTCCTACATAAGGAGTTAAGAATTCACAAAATAGTAAAAACAGGGTTTTTATACAGGCTCGTTATGTGCCGTTTGCACCTACAATTATTTAATTTATATATAACTTTTATTTATTATTATAATAAAAAACTATGGAAACTGTTTTATTTTTTCTGAAATTGATTTTTTAAATTGTTTATAATTACTTTCAAATTGCTTAAACTCTAACATAATTTCCTGATACATACGTTCTATTGATTTATTATTAATATTTATAAAAGTTACAGAGCCTGTAGTAAAAAGTTCAGGCGTATCTATATTAAGAGCCATTGCAATACGTTCTAACATACTAGCCGAAGGAAACCTTTTGCCTACTTCTATTTGAGCAATATAATTTGGAGCAGTGCTAATTTTTTCCGCCAATTTCTCTTGAGAAATCTTATGCACTTTGCGGTATTTCTTCATATTTTCTGCCAAAACAAGGCGAATATCTGTCATTTTCCCCTACTAAGCATTAAAACCCAGCAGAAAAAGCCCTAAAAACAACCATTTCAGATGGGTATTTTACTATTTTACACTTGACTATAAGCTATTTATTAGTTACTGTATGCTATGTACATAGCAATAAGCTATGTAAAATTAAAAAAATCAACCGATTTACAGAGGAAATACTTGCCCGTATGGGCTGTAATATTGCCGAGCGGGCATAAAACGCAAAATTTGAACTAATGAGTTTCATATGAAAGAAACAAAAGGACTTTTCGAAGCTGTGCGAAGCATAGCAATTATTGCCACAATAGTAATAATCGCACTCTCAATGATCGCTTGCGATACAGGGGACGGCAACGGAACAGGAACGGGCAACAGCGATAACGGCAACTACTTAATAAAAGGACAATTTGCCAACCTAGAAGCAGGCGTAAACGCAACATTTTATGCCAATACAGCAAGCAGCCGAGCCGCGGGAAACTTCGTTGGACGTTCCGCAGCAGCAAGCGAAGCATTAACAGGAAAAATTGAAGACGGACAAATTATTTTTAACCTGACAGGTGTTTATTTCCCTGAAAACGGAAGTTTTATCTTGTCAGCAGGTTCGAGCTTCCTGGTCTATGAAATAGCAGGGACAGTAACCAACACAGGTCTTTCAGAAACCCAAGCAACCGTTAAAATAAATAACAATACGACAGGCGGCGATTGGACAACTTTCCAAATTAACGTAACCACAGCAAATGATGTTTCTATCACAGGAGCGGCGTCAAACCAGCAAAGTAACGGGCTTCCTTCAAGCTGGTTAGGTAATTGGAATTATAGAACCTATAGTCATGAGTATTACGGTGGTGATTGTGAAATTTGCGGCGGCGAATGTGAAGGTCATCAAACTGGAGAATATCAAGATAATGTCATGATAATAGCTCAATTCGGAGTCTATTACATTGAAAAAAATGACGGTAAAACTTATCTATATTTTGACATTGTGGAAGTAGCAAGAGTAACTAATACCGAATATGACATGATTGCGCTTATACCGGGAGGGTCGGCTAGCGGTAGTTGCTCAGATTGTTTTGAAATGGACAGTTGCCCCCCTGATTGTGCTGCTTGCGGTAATAATTGCGAATGCAATGAAGAAAATATTATTTCAACTTTTGGTTATATAAAACTGCGCCTTGAGCAGCCTACTGCCAACCGTCTCAAATTTGGAATGTATATGGAGTCTCTGAAATGGATTGATGAAGAAGGGGCATTGGCTTTTGTCAGGGCATTTAACACCAGTGGTGCAGCTCTGGAAGATGACATAATGGAATTTACACGGTAAACACAGCCCTCGATTGTAACGCAACGGGAAACAGGCAGCAAATTAAGCCGAAAAACAGCCTAATAAGCCGTTTTTAAACAATGGGAGAGTTCTCCAAACATTTCAGAGAACTCTCCAGACAATAACGGAAACTAACCGCCCATAGCGGATAGTATAAAACCAATTATTTGGAAAAGGCTCATGTTACATGGTAGAAATAGTTTGTATAAAATCTTTTGGTGTTATAGCAGGAATGGAGCCGGAAGTATAGTCTTGAATATTGCGCGTAATAATATAATTAACGGAAAGATCTTCGCCTACAACATATTGAACAGAATCCTCAAAATCTTCATAAATGCTTGGCAAGCCTTTCCATTCGTACTTTATCAAGGTCAACAGAACCTATACCGGAAAGTATACCTGAAAGAGCGCGAGTATTTGGACTGTTTTTCTCCATTTCTTCCATCAATTCCTTTGTAAGAAGAAATTTTCCATTGCTATCTGTAGGAATAGTGATAACATTCTCATAAGATTCCTGTTCAGGTTTGGAGTTTTTTTCTTCCTGCTGAGCTTTATGCTGTAAATATCCCAAAAAATCAATTACTTCACCAAAGTACTTTTGAGGAATTTTATCAATTTTATTAAGTAATTCAGCTTGCTGGGTCATGAAATACCTCCACAGTGAGATAAATATAACATAAAAAAGAAAAGGAAACAAGCGGTACTTGGATGGAAATGTCTGTCATCGTTTTTGTCTTTTTCTAAAACTTCAGTTTTTGTTAAAGCCTTAAGTTATAATTTCCTCTGATTTTTGCTTTATTATATTTTCAAATACATCAACTCTTTTTTTTGTTATATCAATTACTTTATCTTTTACTATATCAGGCATTCTTTCGTTGCATTTTAAGTAATATTCTACAATATCTATTATTTTTTTACCTTTGTTATTATACCATTCTGGATAATCAATGACATTTAATTGTAATCTGTTGCTGTATCCAAATGATTTTCCCAATGAATCTATTCCGCAATCAACTATATTATCTTTATTTTTATCAAAAAATAAGCAGTTGCCATTATCAAATATTGGAGCAATTTTTATCCATTGTAAATTATCGGAATTACGAATAATTCCAAAATTTCCTTTATGTCTGTCTTCATTTCCAATTAGGAAATCTAATGCAATCATCTCATCAATTCTTTCTTTTGCATCTTTAATATTATTTCTTTTACATATGTCTATATAATGATTATAAATATCTTTCATCCCATAATTTTCTAATCCTAAAATCCATTGCGCATTTATAAATTCATTGTTTTTATCTGACATAGTTAAACATTCACTGTATGGTAAATTATCATCTGTTCTTTTTAAATTATACCTGACATGATTTTTAATGCCAAATTCTTCCAATAATTTCGCGGCAATTACTTCGTTAAAAGGTTCCTGCATCATTTCATATCTGCTTCCTTTTAATAATGCTCTTTCTCCTTTTTCATTTATAATCCATCTTTTTTGAATGCTTCCATCAACGCAAAAATTAGGTGATTTTTCTTTAACGCCTTTATCAAGCGTAGGATCATTATTATCTCCTATTTTTATTTCATCAAATATATTATCAAAACAATTTAAATTTTCCCATTTTAAATCTTTATCACTTTCATGTATCCAATAATGATCTGTTACATTCATGCCGTAAGATTCTACAATTAATTTGCATTCTTCATTAATATTAAATAATTTTTTAATGTCATTTAAATCTTTTCTTGAGCCTGATAAACCTCTTCCTCTTATCCAGGCATTTAATTGTATTGCGCATTCTATTAAATTATCTTTATATTCTAAAGAGAAAGGTAATCTGTCATAATTTACTATTTTTCCTATAGATAATAATTTATATTTTTCATTATCCATATCAAAATATATTACTTCATTATTTTTATGTTTTAGTATATATTCTTTTCTCATGCTATACCCCATATAATAAATTCTATTTACAGGCATTATGTAATTTTAATATTTCATTTTCAGATAATATGACGCTTTATTATTATATATCATAAATAAGCGTCGTTTCAATGTCGTTTATTATAGTTATATTGATCTTCATCAAAAACATGCGAAAAAAACGTTTGGGCGTAATTATTTAAAAATGGTTCTCAGACCGAACACCCCCATAATCATATAATGAACTGTCCGCGCCGTTAGGTATTTTTAACGAAATGATCGCAGAGTGGTATAAATCACTCTAAAAAAAGTCTTGTAAAAAACGCCGATATATGGTATTATTGTCCAGTTGGCTGGGGAAATATCGATAAAATCGTTAAACACAGCCAAAATGCCTTAAAATCGCCTGAATTAGAGTATATAAAGGGTGTTTCCCTATTATATAAATAAATTAGAAGGAAGGATTGTTATGAAAGAGAAAGAAAGAGTAAAAGAGATGAATGAAATAATCGAGATGGAAAGATCTGAAGAAGCTAAACGCGAAGAAAAGATAAATGAAATAGAAGAAACTTTTAAAAAGGAAGAAGAAAATTACAATGCCAAAATAAACGAAGTTGAAAAAGAAATATTGGAAGAACAGGATAGAGTAGGAGTTTTTGGCAAATCAGGCGACAATAGTTAATATGCTTGTTTAGCATAAATTACGAAATTATACACTCACGTATTAGACCATATATTCTATAAAAGTATATAACGCTTTTCGAGGCAATAGGGGAGACTTATATGGCATTGGCAAAATTGAAATATCTGGACGTTATTAATCCTGTTTATACGGGAGATATACCCGCTTCAGAAATGAAGCTCTCTTACATAAGTTATGATTCAGAGTCCGCGGAAACGAAAGATGTCTCCTCCATTGACGAAGTGATAAAACTTAAAGATGATTCAAAAATGTTATGGATAAATGTCAGCGGACTAAAAGACATTGATTCAATTAAACGTTTAGGCGAATTACTGGAAATTCACCCTTTAACAATCGAAGATATTCTGCAGACGGAACAACAGGCAAAAATGGAGGTTTTTGAAGAATACAGGTTCTTATTGGTTAAAACAATTATGCAGAAAAAGAATACCTTTTCCCGTTCAAATGCCGGAAAGAAAAGATTCTCCATGCCATGGATGTATAAAAGATCAGCGTCTCAGAACAGTGAAACAGATGAGTTAATTATTACTCAGGTTGCAATAGTCATTATGAAAAACGTTTTTTTAACTTTTCAAGAATTATCAAGAGGCGCGTTTGAAGGCATAAGAAAAAAAATAATGGAAAATACGGGTGAAATCCGTAAAATGGAAACAGATTATCTTGCATATTTAATTATAGATAAAATTGTCGATGAATATTTTAACTCTATAAATCATTTGGAAGAACATATAGAAAACCTTGAGGACCGCGCAACGAGGACCAGCGATGATACATATATTGAGGAAGTACAGGAAACTAAAAAATATCTGCTGCTTGTTAAAAAAGCGATCCTGCCTTTAAAAAACAATTTGTTAATTATTTCCCGTCAGGAATCATTTTTTCAAACAGGGGAGATAAAGCCGTTTTTACAGGACTTAATAGAAAATTTGGATCATGCGGTAACGCAGGTGGAACATTACCGCGAATGGCTTTCAAGCGTAATGGAAGTAAACTTGTCCGTTTTGTCGTATCAGCTAAACAAGGTAATGAAAGTTTTAGCCATGATTTCCGCCATTTTTATTCCGTTGTCTTTTATCGCAGGTATTTACGGCATGAATTTTGACGTTATGCCTGAATTAAGATATAAAATGGCATATTACATTGTTCTTGGCGTTATGTGTTTGGTCGCAGTTGTCATGATTGTATTTTTTAAAGTTCGCAGGTGGTTTTGAATTTTTGACCGAAAATATGGAAAATATATTACCTTTCCAGCTTCCTGTACACATACCTGTGCGGACTGTCGGCTGTAGAGCCGAGTTTTTCGCGTCTCCATTCCGCGTATTCTGACCAGTTGCCGTCGTACCAGACAACTTCGCCGTCTTCAAATGCCAAAATGTGGGTTACTATCCTGTCTAAAAACCAGCGGTCGTGGCTGATTACAAGGCTAACCCCGGCGAAAGTGTCAAGCGCGTCTTCTAATGCGCGTAACGTGTTTACATCCAAATCGTTTGTCGGCTCGTCGAGTAACAGAACGTTTGCGCCTTCTTTTAACATCATGGCAAGGTTTAATCTGTTGCGCTCTCCGCCTGAGAGGACTCCGACTTTTTTAGATTGATCCGCGCCCGAAAAATTGTACCACGCGCAGTAGGCGCGAGAGTTTACTTCTCTTGCAGCGGAGCCGCTTCCAATCTTGATTAAATCCTGCCCGTCGGATAATTGCTCCCAAACGCTTTTTTCGCCGTCAAGTTTGCCGCGCATTTGATCCGCGTAGCCTAACTGAACGCTGTCTCCGAGTTTTAATACGCCTGCATCGGGTTTTTCGCCGCCTGTTATCAATTTAAATAATGTGGTTTTTCCCGCGCCGTTTGGTCCTATGATGCCGACGCACGCTCCGGGTGGGATTGTAAAGCTCATGTTGTCGAATAACAGCCGCTCTCCGAATGATTTTGATAACCCTTCGGCTTCGATTACAAGCTTGCCAAGGTGAGGACCTGCGGGAATTGTAATTTTATTATTCTGCGCGCCGCTTCGGGAGCGTTCCCTTTCATCGTCCTGATAAAGTTTTTCGTAGTTGGAAATGCGCGCCTTGCTTTTCGCGTGCCTGCCTTTCGGACTCATGCGTATCCATTCAAGCTCTCGCTGTAAAGTTTTTCGTCTGTCGCTTTCGCCTTTTTCTTCCTGCGCCATGCGGTTTTCTTTTTGTTCAAGCCAGCCTGAATAATTGCCCTTCCACGGAATGCCCTCACCGCGATCGAGCTCAAGTATCCATCCTGCTACATTGTCTAAAAAATAGCGGTCGTGGGTTACCGCGATTACAGTTCCCGCATAATCCTGCAAATGGCGCTCAAGCCATGCTACAGTTTCGGCATCAAGGTGGTTTGTAGGCTCATCGAGTAACAGAATGTCGGGCTTTTGAAGGAGGAGGCGGCAGAGCGCGACACGCCGTCTTTCGCCGCCTGAAAGATGATCTACAACTTCATCGCCCGCGGGGCAGCGCAGAGCTTCCATCGCAAGTTCAAGACGGCTGTCAAGATTCCAGCCGTCTGCGGCTTCGATCTTTTCCTGCAAGTCAGCCTGTTTTGCGCCAAGTTTATCGTAATCCGCGTCAGGCTCTCCAAACGCTTCGCTTACTTTGTCAAACTCCGCAAGGAGGGCGACTAATTCCGCTGCCCCTTCCGACACAATTTCTTTGACTGTTTTTCCCGGTTCAAGGTAAGGTTCCTGTTCAAGAAACCCGATTGAAAAACCGGGGCTAATCGAGGTTTCACCCGCGAACTCCGTGTCTGCGCCCGAGAGAATCTTTAAAAGACTCGATTTCCCCGAGCCGTTAAGACCGATTACGCCTATTTTTGCGCCGTAAAAGTACGAAATACTGATATCTTTTAATACCTGCTTAGTTCCGTGCTTTTTGGAAACCTTGTACATTGAGTATATTATTTTTTTATCATCTGTAGACATTTTTCTTCCTTTTATACTTGTTTGTATGTTAAAATTATCCAATTAATGTTGATTGGTCAACATGTAATTATCTTATTTTAAAATGTCAGAGGGGTTTATATGACAAAAAGCGATAAAGACTTTGTGGAATGGACGGATAAATTAGCCTGCGGTATCAAAATTATTGACGATCAGCATAAAGGTCTTGTTAATCTTGTAAACGAGATGTTCGATCATGTAAGCGGTAATTATGTTCAGGAACACGATTACTTTAACAGGGTAATTCAGGAAGCTGTAAAGTATGTAAGAACACACTTTGCCACGGAAGAAAAGATATTAATTGCCACAAAATTCGCAGGCTATGCGGAGCATAAAAAAGAACACGAAAATTTTATCCGCACGATTGTGGACAATATAAAGGAATATGAATCGGGAAACAGGTATACTCTTTCCACTTTTACAAGATTTTTAAAAGACTGGATTTTATCTCATATTGCGTTTATGGATAAACAGTATTTTGAATATTTTAGAAAAATTGCCACGCGAAAAGAAGACGGAAAACTGAGCATTACCTGTGATGATATAAAAAACGCCTGATAAAAAACGGTGACAGACGCCGGTTTAGGTTCTGTCACCCGTTTTTAATCATTTACAGATAATAAATCTAAGCATTGCCGCGGCGAATACTAATGCGTCCTGTCCGCTGTTTCTGACTTCGCCTACTTTTATGCCGTTTTTGTCATACGCAATTCCAGTTTCACCTTCTACTTTAATATTGCCAATTCTTAATTTTTCGGCTTCTTCTTTACCTGAGCTTTTTACAACGCCTTTATATTCATCTACAAATTTATAATTAAAGTCCCGTAAAACAATTCCATCCGTTGTAACCATTCCGCCGTTATGCTGCACTATATCTCCGTGATCTGTGCTGAATTGACCGAATGGGATTCCAAGATTTTGGTAATAAGCAGTGCTCATTAAGAAAATCCTGGCGAGAGCTTCCCTCTGTTTTTCGTTGAAGATAACGTATCCGTATCTTGAAGAGTTTTTATTAATGGAACCTATCTTATTACCGGCAGCGTCATAGCATATAACAGGCAGTTTTTTTACTTTTGATTCTATGTCAGCTTTGATCTTTTGTTCAAAATTATCCCAGTAATTTGAATCGTCAAAACTTAAATTATCAGTATCTCCCCTGTATAAATAAACTGATGATTTAAACGGAGCGGTTTTTCCTGCCCATGTATTTTCGCCTGAAACTTTTACGCCGTCGGGGATTGTGACTCCAATTATTTTGTTGCCGTCAAACGAGCTGTTTCCGGCGGACGGCACTTTGGCGCCTATTATCACTTTTCTGACTTCATTGGAGGCAAAAGCGTATTCGCCTATATCTGTTTTACCGCGAATCATCACGCCTGTCAGTTTATTGGAATAGAATGCGCTTCCTCCTATTTTTGTAACTGATTCCGGGATTATTAAATCGCCTGAAATATTGTTAGATGTAAACGCTTCTTCGTCTATTACTGTAATAGTAGAGGGAAGACGTATGTCTTCAACCTTATTAAATTTATTCTGGCTGAACGCTTTTTTTCCAATAGTTTCAACGCCTTCCATTATATTGATGCACGTAAGCTCATTTTTGGCAAACGCCTCATTACCGATTTTTTTAACGCTAGAGGGAATTGTAATTTCTGTAAGCTTGTTATTAAAAAAAGCGTTATTCCCAAGCGTTTTTAAATTTGGAGGAAGAGTAATGGATTTAAGTTTGCCGCTTGTAAAAGCTCCCTCTCCGATTTTTGTAAGACTGTCAGGAAATGTTACGCTTTCTATAAAATTTTCCTCGAACGCGTTTTTGCCGATTTCGCTGACGCCTTCGGGGAACACAACGCTTTTAAACTGATTCCCCATAAACGCGCCCTCTCCGATAGTTTTTACGCCGCTTGAAAATGTAACGCTTCCTATTCTGCTTCTTGCGAACGCCTCGTCTTCGATTTTTTTCATGCTGGAAGGAATAATAATATTGGGAACAGTGCTGACATCTTCGCTGAATTTTGTCTGTTTCTCGAACGCGCCCTGTCCAACAGACTGAACGCCGTTTTCAAGCACGATGCTTGTAAACGCATTATTTGCAAACGCGAATTTTCCGACCGATACGACATTTCCCGGAATGGTTACGGCTGTTAGGGCGTTTTTGGTGAACGCCCATTCTCCTATGCGGGTAACGCTTGACGGAATTGTTACGCTTGTAATGCCTTTTTCGCGAAACGCCCTTTCGCCGATTTCTGTAACAGGAAGCCCTTGAATCTGAGCGGGGATTTGAACGCCCACATTCAATTTTATAAAACCTGTAATTAATACGGAATCCCCGTTTACTTTATAAAGAAAATCGCCTTCTTTTTGTATATTTAAAGCCGCGTACTCCTTCGCTTTCTTTTGCGAATACTGCTGCGAGGCTTTGAAATCGGAAACTCTTCTCTGGTCATGTGAAGCGGAGCTGAAAACAGGCTCGGCAAGAGAAGTTCTGCCGCCGCAAGTATGGCAGAACCATATTTTTGGGTCAAGGGCGCTTGCGCAGGTTTCGCATAACACAGCTTGTACAGCGGCTGGTTTTTCCGCTTGAGGTTTCTGAATCATTGCAGGTCCCGCAGGCTGCGTCTGTTTAGGAGAGCTGACCGCGTCGGAAGGCTGGAATTTCCCCGTCTTGTTTGTTGAAGAAGAAGAAATCTGTTTCTTTGGTTTTACCGCCTGAATTTTCTTCTTTTTAGAGCCTTTTTTAGTCAGACCGAACAATTGAAGTAAAAGTTTTATTAAAGCGTTCATATACTGCTCCTTTTAAATAAAATATTATCTGCCTGTATCAGCCTTTCGCTGTTTTAATTCAGCATCCGCAGCTTCATCTCCATCCTTAAAGTCACCTCTGTATTCAGCCCAAAAGTTGTCCCTGTTCGTGGTTGAATATTCATTACTAAGATTTGGAAGAGAGGATTTATTAGTAGAGGAGTAATTCGTTGCCTCTCTGTTCGTAGTCGTATAATCAGACTCCACTGAACCGAACATGGAATCCAATTTCTTATTGCTCTGAGTTTTCTTTGTGTTTTTATCCACTTTTTCTATCGGCTTTGAGTCTGTTCCGTTTGCGGCGTTCGCTGCGTTTGTAAAATCGGCGAATATTGACGCTGCTTTATCATTAAAAACAATAATTACAGCTAACGCGATAATCGCGATGGTTATAATAAAATTAATAAGTTTTTTTTTGTTTTTAAACGGGTTATTCATTTTTTCTCCTTATTTTTATTAATGGGAGCCTCCGTATTATTCCGCCTGAGAATCCCCTGAAAAAAAAACCACAGAGAACACAGAGAATTAGAATCTTTGATTCCAACAACTCTGTGTTACTCTGTGCCCTCCTTATTTTACAGCTACTTTTTATGTTAGCTATAATCACTCTTTAACCCTTACCGGGATTTTTACCGTCTGTAGTAAACACGACTTCGAAATTATCGCCATCCTTATCATTAGAATCATACGGTGTTATCATTACATAGAGTCGGCATTTGACATCGGGAGTATAATCAAATGAATAAATATCTTCTTCCTCTATTATTATTGTTCCCTTATCGCCAACATCATAAGTAACAAAGCCGACGGTCATTCTTGCATCTATTTTTGAAGAAGTTTTATCTTTATCATCTAACCATATACTGTATGTAACTCCCGCTTGAGCTTCGATTACATAACCTATTTCACTATCGTAGTTAAAATTACCGGATATCCAAAAAGATTCCGACAACTGCCATATTAGCTCACCTCTTCCGCCTATAGAATTGTATCCGATATCGAATTTACCCCAATTTTCGCTCCCAAGTCTTATTACATTCACATAAACTGTACCGTCTTCAACGGCATCAAATTCAAAGAATGATTCAAAATCCGGTATTAGATCAACATTATAAAATTTCTCTCCGTTAAAATAGATATTCATTGCTACATCTGTTAATTCAAAATCATCTATCCAGTCAGTATCATTTATATAGATTCTGTAAGTTTCACCTGCCTCGGCATCGAATGTGAACCATTGAGGGGCATTATCAAGGCTGGAAAAAGACCTGCGATACCATCTACCTTCCATAATAAATGTAGCGGTATCAGGAGGTGTAAACTCTTCATAAATGTAATCATCTTCATTTGTATATGTGCCATCATGGAATTCAAAACCGCTTATAACAATTTTACCGTCTGAATTAATATACACTTCAATAGTAAAAGGTCCTTCGTAATCATCAAGAGTCATAGTTGTGCCTTTATAAGAAATTATATCAAAACTATATGAAATCCCTCCCCCTATTATACTTTCAGATACAAAACCTAAATAACTTTCGCTGATTACCAATGTTAATCTTGCATCCTCATAGAATAAATCTTTTATCCAGCTGCCGTATAAATCAGAGAAGTCATCATCGCCGCCGACTGAATCTAAATCACTATCTGTGAAAGTAACGGTCATATTTGAAGTTACATCTACATTATATTTTGTGTACACATTCGAATTTGCGGTTATGATTCTCATATCGTAAGAACCTGCCGCTTGAAGCGTTATGGTTTTCGATGAGCCGTTTTCAAAGAATTCGGTTGCTCCAAGTCTGTCAGCTGTGAACTCAGGTTCTGAGGAAAGATCAACATATAAACGATGACCTTCAAAACCTGTGTTGTTTGTAACAGTCAGAGTAATAGGTACCTCGTTGCCTTGCATTGGAATAAAAGAAGCAAATGTTATTGTATTAACTCCCTTAGTAAGCTGTTTTACTATGTAATAGTCTGCGTCTTCTTCGCCGTCTTTTTCAAACCAGAATGCGATAAAATAATTTCCTTCTGTTGTAAACGGAGTAGTTCTGGTACTGTTAGTAAACAATGGAAAAGAAAGTGAATTAGCAGAAGATATAGTTACATAATTCGAGTATGCTAATGCGCCTTTGACATTAGGATCAGGAGAACCTAGCTGTACACCCGCTTTCCAGCCGACGTAATTACTGAAGTCACCCGTAACTGTGACATTAATTGCTTGCGTTGTTACTCCCGGATCGCTGCCATATTTACAATTTGCGCAGCAATTACCTTTGCAAGTATCGGTACAATCAACGCAGCAGCCGCACCCTCCGGTTTCAGGTCCGAATAAACCATCACATGCCGCGAATGAGAACGCTGTAACCGCGATTATTACAATTAATCCAATCAGATTAAATTTGTTTTTCATAAAAAAAACCTCCTTATTTTATGAAACTAGTCAGCATTGTACATTAAAACAATCGAATGCAATGGAAAAAAGTCCAGTTTTTATTGTACTTTTGGACAACCCTAACTGTACTTTTGGACAGTCTAAACTGTACTTTTAGACAATTAAATCGCGCGGCGCTTTTTGTTGTGTTTTAAACAATTTTTTTGATAGTATCGTTTATTTCAAGAACTTGATTAGAAAATAATTTCTTATATGATTTTAAAAATCTATTGGTCTGCGTAATCTGCATTATTTATGCCTGAACTCAAATGGCGTCACATCTCCGTTATCTGATTCGGCTTTTCCAATTAATACATCTTCGATAAAAGTATAAGGTAAATCAGGGTTTTCTTCCGCCATTTTTCCAATACGCGCCCAATGTTCAATCTGCATTGATACAGAACGAGTATAAACCGATGCGTATTTGCCTGCCTCGAGTATAATATCATCGGAAAGTTGAATCGCTGCCTGAGTCATACGGTTATTATAATGCCATTTTTGAAATAGGTCAATAAGCCGCAATGACTCACGTTAAATCTAACCATTGAGGTGCAAAAATCTCACGTAAAAAACTAACCATGGAAATTCTAAAATACTCTAAAAAACGAAGTTTTTTGGAGG
>Ga0209755_10003292_pt1 | contig 20486 bp, 18 predicted proteins | sample TergutCo191P1_FD_187301 | JGI IMG/M metagenome (GOLD analysis project Ga0209755, IMG submission 187301) | Cornitermes sp. P1 segment gut microbial communities from Petit-Saut dam, French Guiana - Co191P1 (SPAdes) (version 2) | ecosystem: Host-associated > Arthropoda: Insects > Digestive system...
CAAAGCCCTCGACAATTTCCTTATCTTCTTTTAATCCGCTTAGAAAAATGATAGGAATATTGTAGTCTCTGCGAATTTCCTCGCATAAATCCAGTCCGCTTCCGTCAGGCAGCATTACATCAAGTATTATTAAGTCGGGCTGTTCGTTTAATAGCAGTTCCCTCCCCTTTGCTATAGTCCCTGTCTCCAGCACATGGTATCCCCGCATGGCCAGTGCTTTTTTATTTGCCTTTTGAATATGCAGATTGTCCTCTATAAGCAAAATTTTAGCGGTCATATGCTTATTCCTCCACATTTTCTGTATAAATCGGCAGCGCAAAAGTTACTATTGTACCAATGCCGGGTTCGCTCTCTACGCTAATTGTACCGCCGTGAGATTCTATGGCTTCCTTACATATACTAAGCCCAAGCCCCGACGAACCATCGCCGCTGACACCCCTTTGAAATACATTTTCCAATATGTCGGCAGACATACCGGAGCCGTTATCAATGACCTTGAAAATTACCATTTCAGCATCCGGTTCTGCCGTTAATCGGATAATATCTTTTTTGGTATGGCGGTTGGCATTGCCGATTAGATTAAAAAGCACCTGCATAAGCATATCGGGTATGGCTCGCACTGTGGGGCAATTCGTTTCAATTATACTTTCAATGCGATTTCTGTTTGCCGCCACAATCGGATTGTAAATTGATAACACTCGGCTGAATACATCATGTGCGGAAACTTCAATGCCCTTAGCACCGCTGTCCTGTACTTCGGCTATGTCTAAAAGGCGGCTCGTTAAGGTTGCAAGACGCTGGGATTCAGTAGAAATAGTCATAAGGTTTTTCTTGGTGTCTGCACTTACGTCCCCCGCATCAATTTCCATATCGGTTAGTTGGGCGTAGTTATCTATAACAGTAAGGGGTGTTCTCATTTCATGGCTTATGTCGGTCATAAACTTAGTTCTAAGTTTGTTAAGTCTTGAAAGAAGCTTGTTGGATTCCTCCGCAACCAGCCGCGCTTCCCTTTCTAATTCGCGCTCTTTTTGCGCCATGGTTGTTGCAATCCATTTTGCAAAGAAAAATGAGAACACTCCTACGGTCGCCAACGCAAAAATAATTATGAACATCACGACTGAAAGGATTTGCATAACAGGGATGCTTGTTACGGTTGTGGGGATTACAGCTATCAAAAACCAGTTTGTTGACGGCAGCTCAAACCGCATAAAATAGGATGCTATTCCATATAGGTCAATGCCTTCAATTACATCTTCACCGTCTTGGAAACGGTTAAATATTTCCCTATAATTATCATGCTCGGACATACTTGTTAATATGGTGTGCAAGCCGTCTTCCGAAGGCAAATAATCCGGGTTTGGATGGATGACAAATCCTCCATCGGGAGTCGTCAGCATTAAATAACCTTCTGTGCGGTTTTGAAAGTCGTTTATCATCGCTTCAAGTTGAGTAAACTCAACAGCCATCGCCACGGTAACCTCTTGCCCCTGCCAGTCATAAGTGTGACGAGATATGGCAGTCCAAATCTCTCCCGTTGATGCAGATATATACGGAGGCGTGGTTATAACGCTTCCGCTTCGTGCCGCAGACATAATCCACCAATCCCTCTCTTGCGAAACGAACCAATAAGGAGGTTCCCAAAACCCGCTGTCATAAAATCCGCCGTCCATCTTGGTTATCCAAAGGGCTTGTATAAAATCAAACCGGTTGAAATAATGTATTACAATATCTTGATAATGGCTTCTTTCTACAAGCGGCAGGGTCTCGGATAGATTTGCTATAATTTGTACTGCTTCTTCAAACCACGCATCCATTTGCTGAGCGTGATTCATCCGGTCGCGGTAGGCACTTTCCAATATACTCTCATGCACAATATTTCGCACGAGCGTGTTAATAAAGAGAAAGCCAAATATCAAACCGAGGGTGGTAAACAGCAACATCCCCAAAAATAGCTTGCGGGATAGGCTCAATCGCTTAAATTTTCTCATAATTCTGCATTGAAGCTCTGCAAAGCGTTTTGCCGAGCTTGTTCTATCAGGGTGACTATTTTATTGGCATATGGAATAATCTCGCTGCTCATAATGCCTCCGTGATTCTTTCGACTTTGGGTGTTTCGCTCCTTGCCGAAAGCCGCCTGCGGCGGCTACTGTGCTGCGTTGCCGCTATGTAAATTTTCACGCGGTTTGTTGCGTGAAAATTTTTCCGATTGCGCGGTTGCCCTTCCGTCCGTGGGCGGCAGGGTGGAATGAAAAATATTTGTGTCGATAATTTCAATATATATTGAAATTATCAACATCATTCATGTCAACAAAGATGTATTTAGTCAAGTATAGCAGAAAAATTTGGACAAGTCCATAAAAACATATTCGCCCAACTTCGAGGTGCAACTTCGAGGGCAAGATAATTAACATCAAATATAGCAAAAACTCAATAAGCCTGTAAAACTCTGTGTTTGAGGGCATTTACCACACCACGCTGCCGCCTGCTTTATTTAGCCGGGGATTACTCACCCGATACAGCCCTGTTACGGGGTTGCGGTTTTCGCTGTCCACAAAAATGCTTGAGCCATCACTCAAAACACCCGCCTCGCCACGCCGATATTTTCTGCCCAGATGTTTTTCAAATTCATCTGAAAGATCCCGAGACGAAGCAAGATGCGGCTTTAAAAACTCGGGAGCGTTTTTACCTTTAACCATCGAAAGCCAGTCGTAGAGAAAATGGTCAATGAGCTCGTCTTTGACCACACCGGACAGCTCTGCGCAAAAGGAAAAAACTTGACAGGCGTAGTCTTCAAGTTGTGTGCCGTGATTTGGAAAAGATTCTCCGAGCCTGCTATACAGCGCAAAGGGTGTGAGCTTTGTAACTTTAAAAACATAATCAAGAGCGGACAAAAATCGACCTTTATTGTATGTATGTTGCAGAGCGTTTTCAGCTTGCTTTAAAACCATAATATCGCTCTCGCTGAGCCAGGGATTACTAATGATTTCATATGGTGCAAGATTAGAATAAACTAACCCAAGCTCATCAGCACGACTGCGTAAAACACTGCCGTGCAGGAGCTTTAAAAACCCGAGCTGCAACGTGTGAGCATTAAGCCCATATGCGCGGTTAAAGCTGTTTTTAAACTCATCAAGCGTTTCATAGGGTAGCCCTGCAATCAGGTCAACATGAATATGGATATTTTTATTTTTAGTAAGACACGTTATATTTTCCGCCACTCTGCGGAGGTCTGTTTTTCTTGAAGAAGCCAATAATGCAGGCTCACAAAAACTCTGAATACCAGTCTCAAACTGAAACCGCCCGTGCGGAGCGGCTTCAAGCAGCAGCAACGTGCGCTCATCAAACAAATCAGCGGCAACCTCAAAATGAAACTTACAAGAAACATCAAGACTCAGACAAAACTCAAAAATTTCATAAGCACGCTCGGGATTTGAGTTAAAGGTTCTATCCACAAACTTTATTGTTTTGGTGTCTGACATAGCGAGTTTTCGGATTTGATTTTTAATGTCTTTGAGCGGAAAAAACTTAACGCTATCATGCGCCGAAAGACAAAACGCACAACTAAAAGGACAACCCCTAGATGTTTCAATATAAGCAAGCCTTCCTTTCAGCGCCGCGAAATAATCATCAGTATACGGGTCAACGGGTTTGTCGCTACGGTCAGCCAAGTTTGCGCCGCCTGTGCATAAAGTGCCGGTGGTAAGCTTGCCAGACTTCAAACCAACCCCATCGGTCAAAGCATCTAAAAACGGCGGCAATACGTACTCTCCCTCGCCTGTCAGAACGTAATCGGCAAGCTCATCAAGCCAATAATCTGCATTAAAAGCAGCCTCGGGTCCGCCGAGAACAAACACAGTGTTAGGTAAGCGTAATCTCAGCTGAGATAAAATGCCCGGTAAAATTCTCGCACTCCAAATGTACGACGATACACATAAAATATCGGGCGAGTGAGAAGAAACCCTATCTACAATCTCATGAATAGGCTCATTTATAGTCGCTTCAACAACTCGCACAGCATAAGAATACTTAGAAAATCTGCGAACCCCTTCGGTCAAAACCCAAGCGGAAAGCGAAGTATGGACATATTTAGCATTTACAGCAAAAATCAAAATTTTCTTCATAACATCTCCATTATGTAGCAGGGCAATAAAACTACCACAATCTTAACATGATTACCTAGCATACGCTATACTATCATTCAATGCAAGAAATTGCACTTGACAAATCTGCCATTTCTGAATATATTGCACTTGAAACAAGATATACAGTTGGACGGTGACGATTTGAATGCTTTATAAAATGGAGGATAATTGTATGGAAAATATCATGGGTAATATCTTCACACATTGGATTAAAGATGAGGGTGAAGGGTTTTCAGGCGTTTTTTCTGCAACCGGGGCTGACGGCGTTATCTTTCGGCAGGCCTGTGGTTACAGAAACATGCCGGAAGAACTGCCAAATACCGCAGACACGGCTTTTGCTATTGCGTCCGGCACTAAGTTGTTCACCGGGTTGGCGGTATGCAAGCTTATTGACGAGCATAAGTTATCCCTTGAGGACAAACTTTGTGATGTATTGCCCTACGATTTGGGGCAGATTGACAAAAACGTGACCATTTTTCATCTTTTGACACACACATCGGGGGCGGGTGATTACATTGATGAAGATTCCGAAGACTGTGAAGCACAACTACAGGCGCTCCGCGATAAATATCCGGCTCATTTATGGGATAAGCTCGAATATTACCTGCAAATGATTACGCCCTTGCCGCCCAAATTTAAACCCGGCGAGCGGTTTGGCTATTCTAATGCCGGATTCATTTTGCTTGGGTTGGTGATTGAAGCCGTGAGCGGATTGTCTTACCGGCAGTTTGTGCAAGACAGTATCATAACGCCTTGTAAGCTGATGCACACGGGCTTCTACCGTATGGATGCTTTGCCGCGCAATGCCGCATGGGGATACGTGCAAGACGACGATACGCACGAATGGCACACAAACATTTACAGTATGCCTGTTTTGGGCGGCTCTGATGGCGGGCTTTTCACCTGCGCAGAAGATTTGGATATGCTTTGGCGGGCTATTTTCAGCAATAGCATACTCTCCCAAAAAATGACAGAGGCTTTTCTTAAACAGCAAGTTGTGATTGATGGTGAATGCGGCGAAAGCTACGGGCTTGGGGTATATCGAAATATCCAAGATGGTAAGCTGTCTTATTATGCAGTAGGCGGCGATTCCGGCGTGGATTTTTTTACGGCGTACTTCCCGCAATCGAAGATTGTTGTTTCTGCACTGGGCAACACAAACAAAAATACTTTTCCGCTATTAGAAGAATCGTTTGAAACACTATCATGAAGAAGGTAGTTTTAGCCCTTGATGATGTGTTGGAGTTCAACTCAAAGCCCATCTGCGGTTTACGGTTTTGCATTATTGGCATTGTAATTATATTTGCTACCATTTTAGGCGGCGATAGCAGTATGAAAACTTCTTTGTAATAATGTAGCTACTGCTCTCCAGTTTTTGAAATACACATAACAACGCATAAGTGTCTGTTAAAAGACAAATCAGGCAAGTATTAACCATTGTTATCCGTGCAAGTGTCCATTATAATATCAAGCGAAGAAAAACATAAACAAGCTGAAAATCGGAGGAACTTAATAAATGCTGACAGTTTATTTTTCCGCAACAGGAAATACGAAATACATCGCAGAAATATTCAGCAACAAAATGAACGCAAAATGTATTTCAATAGAGGATAATGCGGAATTTTCGGCTGAAATCGCGGAACAAAACACGATAGCTGTTTGCTATCCGATATATGGCTCAAGAGTACCTCGGATAATGAGGGAATTTGCACATAAGTATAAAAGCGAGCTGAGCGGCAAAAAGATGATTATTCTTGTAACCCAGCAGCTTTTTTCGGGCGACGGCGCAAGGGTTTTTACCGATATGTTTGAAAAAGGAGTAATAGAGGTTATTTATGCCGAGCATTTTAATATGCAGCAGAACATGGGAAATATCCCCATATGGGGAAGTCTGTTTACGCCAAGCGAGAAGTCAAGGCGAAGGTTTACCGAAAAGATGGAAGCAAAGGTGACCGTCGTGTGTAATGACATAAAGAGCAATATAGTCAAAAAACGAGGATTCTCCGTCGGCTCAAAATTATTGGGGTATATACAGGGAAAACCGTGGCAAAAAGACACAAGTGATGTTGCCCCGCAAAGGCTTGAAAAAAAGCTGATGAAAGGTCTGCGAGTTCATGACGATTGCACTGCGTGCGACATATGTGTAAAAATCTGCCCGATGAAAAATTTGGTTAATACCGAAGGGCAGATACAGCATCTAAATAACTGTATCATCTGCTACCGCTGCGTAAACCTCTGCCCGAAAAAAGCGATTACGGTGTATATCCACAGAAAACCAAAGTGGCAATACACTTTTGATAAGTTTGATATAGTATCAAATGTTCATAATGAAGCAGAGCCAAAGTCAAGCAAAACACACTTTTAGGATACCTGAAAATGTGTTTTATGAAAATTGCCAAACCCACCGTGCCGTGTTAAACTGTGAAAGGAGGTGTGAGGATTATGGTTATTACAATTTTGCTTATTGCTGTTAGTGCTATGTTTCCGATTTTTATGGTTATCATGGGGCGGTGGCTGCTTAAAAATGCGCCGAGAGATATCAATTATGTTTCCGGCTATAGGACAAAAAGGTCTACGGCATCAAAAGAAGCATGGGACTATGCAAATGTGACATCAGGTAAATACTGGTTTAATTTAGGGCTGGTCACCCTGCCAATATTCGCTATTTTAGGCGTGATAGTGGCTATTTTTATAGACCATGATAGCGCCACTCAAATAAATGTTGGCATTTTTGGCATAATGGCACTCCAACTAATTCCCTTTTTATCAGTTATCCCTTATACAGAAAAAAAGCTAAAAATGAAATTCAATTAACCACGCCTGTTGCCACTATAACACCAACACTACTTTAGCTTCCCGCGTACACTCTTGTGTACGCCTTGTTCTTTTGCGAGAAACTCGGCAAAACGCTCCATTGCGTGCATAACAGAATCAACCACCTCGTCTGTTACGGTTACGTCCTTCTCCCACCACCAGTTTTTTATGCGAAAGTGCGTAGCTGACTTCTCGGGTTCAAAGCGGGCAATGAAGCGGTCTCCGAAAAGCACTGGCAATACGTAATAGCCATATTTTCTCTTAGCAGCAGGGACATATACCTCCCAAGTGTACTCAAATCCAAATATCTTCTCCACCATGCCTCTATCCCAGATGAGGTTATCTAGCGGTGCGATAAACCTCACGGACTTATTATCAACCTGCCCGTTTGCCATAACTATTTCCGGGGAAACATCTTCACTTCTTGCATAAAATTTATCAGCGATACCCTCAACCTCTATCGCTGTAACCAATCCCTCGCAAATAAGTTCGTCAAGTATCTGCTCGCGTACTTTTTTGCTCGGAATAAGCGTGCCATACCAACCGCCGCCGCTTTTGCTCCACAGCATACCAACGCTGCGTATGCGCCTAAACACATACCATTTTAAGAAATCAGACTCTGATTCAAAGGGATCGAGAGTATTTAGGATATGCGGTGGGATGAGGTTTTCGATTAGGTCGTAAACCTTGGTCACGCCCAGTTTATTTGCCACACCCAGTTTTCCGACATGAAACAAATAATCCATCGCAGCACTGTAAATATTCCTATGCCCCCATGTGCCGCTTCCTGCGGAGCCTTGCCCGATTTGTTTTGGTTGCATCGCTCCGTTTTTTGAAAGTGCAGTCAAAATAGTGTCTATATATTCTGAAGTCTCGACAGCCTCGGCGGAACCCCGATGCTGCAATGTAGCGATTGTCTCTTTACCGCGTTGCTCACGTACGCGGTGAAAATATGGGAAGTCTTCCGTCCGATAGATAGACATAACCTTATCCCATGCGTCAATCAGGCTTCGGTTTTCATATAAAAGTGAGTGTAGCATTTGCTCCTTGTAGTCACAAACCCGTGACTGCAAAACAAGGTCGGCGTTTCGTCCGACAATGTTGAGCGGGTCGTATTGAATACAACCAACTTTCTTAAAATACTCCAAAATACCGTCTTTTCCGCTAAGAGAACTTAAATCATCTAAATGCTGATGCCTGACAAGAAACCGCCGCGCATCTTCTTTTGATAGTTTCATTCGTTTCCTCCGCTTACCTGAAGAAGCCACAAAACAGCTTCAAGGATCATGCGCGCTCAAGCTGAGCGGCTTTTTCGTCAAATTCTTCCTGTGTCAGCACGCCTGTGTCGCAAAGCGATTTTAACATAGCAAGTTTACTTTCGTTTGTATAAGCATCGGGCAAATATAGTGCCGACTCTTTTTTCTTCATTCTATCTTTTATGTGCAAAAAGAACGAAACAATCACAAACATAATTACAAGATTCAATATAAATATAAACCAGTTGTTAATATGTATAGGCACAAACAGTCCAATCAAGAGAGTATATCCCGTGATAATCGCGACACCAATAACCGCTCCGATAGAGTACAGCTTCACATTCGCAAGTAAGTCATTATCGCTTTTTCCTCTAAAAAGGTATTTATCCAAAAAATGCATAGCGATTAAAACCATAATGACCATAATGTCTTGTCCTACCATACGATTAAGAAATATGATACCAAACTCGTCTAAACTCTCCATTGTGCCAACCATGTTAATCCAGTACAGTACCTTAGTAACTGCCAAATAGTAAAATAATAACTGCTTAAAAGAAAACCCCGCTCCTGTTGATTTTTTTGTTTTCATATGCCGAAATCCTCCCCATTGTGCTAATATGGATTATATCATACAATTTTTTTGTTTTGGTGAAATTTTTGAAATAAAACAAGTGCGAATATGCTTTTATATATTGAAAGGGTGATGATTCGTGGAAGAGTTAAGGCGAGAACTTGTTTCTTATATCAGGCGCAAGTTTAACAATCTCAACAACATAGCCGACCTTGCGGAAGATATTGTACATGATGCCTTCCTTCTGGTCAAAAATGAAGCCCAATATAACTTCGGCTACCTAGGAGCAATCTCTGTCCGGCTCGCATATCGTGAATATAAAAAGCAAAAGCGGCAAGAGACGGATTACATTGACCTGCTTGTGAGCGAAGATGATGTAGTGCAGCAGGTGATGGAGCGGGAGAGTGCGAATGAGGTTTTAGCCTCACTCGATACGCTACGGGAAATTGAGCGAAAAATACTGGTGCTGCGCTACTACGAAGACTGCTCATTTGCCGAAATAAGCCGAAAAACAGGAGTCAACTTAAACACTGTCCTGACGACACATTACCGCGCACTTGAAAAACTGCGCCCGCGACTGAGCAAGCTGACAAAGTACGGAAATCACCCCGAAGAAACCCCATATCTGAAAGGAGAAAATGAATCATGATTACACAAAAACAATGGAAAATCCAGCAACTTGCCTTGCATATGCAAAGCGCCGCAACTGCCATCGCATCCGAATCTGCACATATGTCTTCCATGCGGCAGGTTATGGCAAAGGAACATGCGATTATTGCAGAGGAAATGAGCGCAATATCAATGCGGATACTCAAAACTCTGGAGCAGAGTATATTTGGCGGTTTGCAAGATGATGAGTTTGATAATATGATGCTTCAAATGCTGAGGCGCATTGAATTTCTGACACTGAATGCTGCACTGCTGGCTTGCAAGGTAAAAGAGCACAAGGCTATGGCGGTTTTTGCAGAAGAACTGCTCAATACATCCCTTGAGCTGCAAGAGATGTATGAACAAAAGACAGAGTACCTGGATATTCCGGAAGTGTCGCCGCGAAGCACTGTGGTTACAGACTGGTTTTATATGTTCACGGCCATATCAGGCAAATATATTTGGAGAGAAAATGCACAATTTATCGCAGAAGTAATGGACTATATGCCTGAATGTGTGCAGGGCAATAGGTATATCGTAAAAGATGGCAACCGCAACATGGATATTCCGCTAATCAAACTCGGCGAAGCTACAAGCAGTACCGGAGTAGTAATTGTCACGGACTGGCAGAGTCCATCAAAGCTGTATGCAGTTTTAGCGGAGCTTAAAATACCGCACTCACTATCAAACAGCCGGGTTGGTATCAGCAAAGCAAGTACGGCGGACATACCTGTGAGAGACTGCTGGACAGCATCAGACGGAAGCGACCTGATTTTCATCGACTGGGAGAAGCTGTCGTCGTAATGCAACTTCATCTACCTGTCAGCCGTTATTTCTATACCACTTACCGACATATAACCACCTAAGAGTGAGCATCTATTGTAAGTGAAAAATTCTCCGTCTATAATGCACACATAAGACAAACGCACACAGCGACATAAAAGAAGAAAAAATAAATTTGACGATAAAAGGAGATTACAAAAATGGAAAGAACAATGACAGCTTACACTGCGGGAAACGCAATCGATAAGGAAAGCCGCCTAAAAGAGAAGATAGAAGCAATGATAAACACGATTAAGGCGAAAGTAGCAGATTTTATGACCAGACTGATAAAAGAAGAAACCGCAAGCAACTTTTCAAACAACTTTAACTTTGAGCGGCAACTGGAAGAGGCAAAAGCAAATTTAAGCAATTACTCACACCTGCAAATATTGCGATAAAGTATGCCGATAAATATTGTGTAAGTAAATTTACCGCAAAGGTAAAGAAAATCGCAAAGCAGTGGCTTGCAGAAATGAAGTTGATATGTTAGTTTAGAGGTGGGGGTTGTCCTCCACCTCTTTTCGTGAAAGGAGAAGCTATGGGCAAGTACATAAAAGCGAGTGTTTTACTACTCCTTGCTGCCATACCTGTTATTGTTGTGCTCATGCTTATATTTGGGTACGAAGACACTTCTGAAATTGACTCTAACTATTACAATGAGGTAGACGGTGGATATATAGACGATATCGGGTATGGTGATTTTGAAGCGGAGACAGAAATAGCAAACAGCAGTGACTTACAGGTTACAACTCTCACTCTGGGCGGACTGTGGTTTTCAAGTGCAATCCACAATGAGGTTGTGCGGTTTAACTCTGAAAATGAATATTATCAAATCAGGTTGTCAAGTTTTGGCGCGTATATTTACTACGACCCAATCACAGGCACCTCTGTGATTGACTATGATGCCATTGCGCGAAAAAATGTTGACATATTCGTAGATAATATGGAAACACAGATAGCTTTAGCTGACCTGTACTCATTTATCGATGCAGACGTGCAGCTAAGTCGTGAGGACTTCTTTCCAAATGTACTGGAAGCACTGGAGGCAGCCGACGGAACACTGCCGATTATCTCCCATACTTTCACTATAGAAACAATGATTTCTTCGCGCGAAATTGCAGAGCAAGTAGGAACATTCAATTTCAGTAATGTTCTTAATCAACTCAATCAGCCGACAACGTCGAGATTTGCTAATTTCGGATTGACGTGGGAATTTATCATAGACCGGGCATTACATCTTTGCGGCAATTACTTTCTGGATGAAGAAAATAACAGGGCGAATTTTATCAATAATGAATTTATCTCCGCTTTAGAAATTGCAGCGCAGCCTCACGGAGTAGATTTGGATATGATTGGCGTGGTGAGTGTTTTAGGCACAGAGTGGGAGCGCTTTCAGCAAGGGGACGTGTTGATGAATCTGTTATGGGTTAGTAGTCCCGAACAGATTCTCAGATATCAGGCCATATTGGGAGATATTGTTTTTGCAGGGATACCCACAGTCACAGGCGGAGCGCATATCATCAGACCTCAAATGGGATTAGGGATAAACGCCTATTCTCCCCATCAGGAAGCAGCGTGGAGCTTTGTGAGACGATTTCTTTTGCAGACATATAGTGATCGCTATATTCATAATGCTTTACCTATACGCATAGACTTGTTTGAAGCACTTATCGCCGAGTTGATGACAGCCGATATTCTCGAACGCGTGGCTTCCTCATCCTTGCGCTGGTCCTCGTCCTCGCGCCGGCGAGATTGGTCCGGTGCATACACACATATACACACAACCTTTATGTATGCCATAACCGAAGATGAAGCTGCGCAAATCAGGGAGATAGTAGAAAATGCAGTGCAAACAGCAAGCATTGATGGGTGTATACATAGTATAATCCATGAAGAAACAACCATATTCATCGAGACAAATCGCTCCGCAGAAGAAACCGCAAGAGTTATACAAGAACGCGTGCAGGAATTGTTGGACAGGCGGTAGCTCTCTCACCCCTGCACTTTGCGTGTCCACTTGTCGGTGACAAATCTGTCAAAGGCAGAGACAATACTCGGAAGAATGAATATAACAAGCGCCATAGCGATAAAGCACCCTCTGGCGACAAGCAGAAGAATCTCAGAAACGGGATAGTTTATTTGGATAAAAACAATACCGAGAACCAGCGTGATAGTACCCGAAATAAGCCCCGAGGTCAAAATAGTGTGGATGGAGCCGCTGAATGCAACGGAGATGGACTCCTTGACCGCAGTGGTCTTTCGTGCCTCTCTGTAGTGGGCAGTAAACAAAATTGCATAGTCTATAGTGGCACCTTTCAGCAGGCACTGAACAATCAAAAGCGCAAGGTACATAATGCTTGACCCCTGGAAATAGAGGGTTGCCATCGTGATGAAAATCGAACACTGTATAACACTGACCAAAATAAGCGGAACGGTCAGCGAGCGAAAGGCAATCGCCGCAGTGACAAAAACTGCGAGTGCAGTTAAAATTGTAATAAGCATAAGCTCCTGCGGAAATATGTTGTGCATTTCGTAGGAAATGGCGAGGTCGCCGACAATGAAAAATTCACCGGCAAGAACATATTCCATATCACGAGTGATATCCCCGATAAAAGCAAACGCACTCTCAGACTCTCCCGGAAGTGAAGTCTGCAAAGTAATTCTGGAAAAATTCTCCCCGACAAAAATCTCCCGTACATACTCAAGAGCTTCCTCCGCCTCAGCCAATGCTTGCTCAAACAACAAATTATGCGAAGCACCATCCATCGATTCAGGCAGAAAATCTGCGGGCATATCCTGAGGAAAATCGCCCATCATATCAGGATTGAACCCCTCAGGTAAATCCTCAAAGAGCATCCCCTCAGGCAGTCCCTCGGGAAATTCAGGCATAGGTGGTAGCAAAGACAGGATATACTCAGAAGCTGTGTGGAACGAGTCGATGCGGTCAACGCTCGGGTGTTCATCCCACGCGGCGATTAGCCCTGCAATGCGACTTTCATCCATATTTTCATAAATAATAACAACGGGGCTCCCCGGCTGAAACACCTGAAAAACCTCATCATAAGATTCCTGAGAATATGTGATTTGAAGGTCGTCCCGCACAAGAAAACTTACTGCAAACAAGCCCACAAAGACCGCAAGCACTACAAACCTTGCTTTATAAGAAAATGTGCTGAGTCTGCCCATCTTAAAATGCGGGGCAGGCTTTCTTGTTTTTTCAATCGCTTTATCCAGCATTAAAATGAGAGCCGGTGTCACCGTGAAAATGCAGACAAGACTGATGAGTACGCCTTTTGCAAGAACAAGCCCAAGGTCAAGACCCAGTGTAAAAGACATAAAAACTAGCATAAGCATTGCAACAATGGTCGTTATGGAGCAACTGGAAATGGTCACAAACGATTTTCTCAAAGCTCTGGCCATAGCAGAGAATTTATCGTTTGCAGATTCTTTTTCCTGCCTGTAGCGGTTAATGAGCATGATCGAATAGTCCATGCACAAAACAACCTGCAAAATGGCGGCTATAGAAACAGTGATATCCGAAACACTGTCAAAAAAAACGTTAGTCCCCATGTTTATGGCAATTGCGACCAAAATGCTCAGGCAAAATACTATAGGCTCTACCCAAGATCTGCTCATAACAAGCAGAACCACTAACATTATAATAGCCGCAGGTATGACAAGCAAAAGTATATCCACAGGCATGGACATAGGACTACTGAGAACCATGTCGAATTCGCTGAAAAGATACTCAATTTGCTCAATTAATGCACCAGCTTCGGGGGAAAAGGCATCTACATCAATGGTGACAATATAAAGAGCATGACCGCCTCGGTTATACCGGTCAACTTCAGGCTCAAACTCAACCGATGAGACGTGCGTTAAAGCACTGAGATCTTCATATGCCGAAATCCGCTCAGAGTCGCTCAGACCATATAGCATAACATAGAGCATACCCGACGGCGGGAATTCATCATGCATTATATCCATCCCACGGCGCACGGGTGAATCATTCGGAAGATATTCAGACATATCGTAGTTGATATTGACCTGCGTGATTAACCAGCCGCTTACGACGGTCAAAATCAAAAATAGAACCAAAATAGGTCGCCGCCCACGAACAATAAGCTCAGCAACCTTAGAAAAAAATATACCCATATGGACTCCTTGAATTGATACAAAAGTTGACTTACCGACTGTAAGATATTATAGTATACACATGACGATAAAACAACAGACTGTTGATGCTCGAATGCTGTCAGTTCAACATATCAAAAAAAGGTGTTGTTTTTATGGCATAAAATGAGAATTTGCTTACAATAGAAGGAGGGCTTCGGAGTGCAAGACAATCAACGAGTACGACTTACAAAAAAATTGTTACAAGACAGCCTTATTTCGCTGCTGCAACGCGAAAACATCCACAAGCTATCCATCAAGCAAATCTGCGATGAAGCACAGATAAATCGCTCGACATTTTACAAATACTACGGAAGTCAATATGATTTGCTTGAAGAAATGGAAAAGGACGTGCTGGATAGGATAAACAGTTACCTTGAGGCCGGCACAGACAGCACTTCCTACTACGACCCGCAGAGACTCACAAAGGCAATTGAGTTTATTAACGAAAACATTGACCTGTGCAGACTCTTGCTAAACAACAACGTAGACCCCAAATTTCCGGAAAAACTCGTGCTGTCGCTACAGAGCATCACCAACTTAGCAGAGAATCAACTCTCAGGCAAGTACAGTGATGCAGAGTTTTCATACATATTCGACTTTGCAATAGGTGGTGGATTTAGTTTTATCAAAACATGGATAAACAAAGAAAACCGCGAACCACCGGAAGAAGTGGCAAAACTGCTGAGCGATATAGTTATGAAACTGATGCATCCTTGAGAGATGGGTTTTATTGTTGGAAAATAATTTTTTACCGCTTAGTCGAACAAAAGCACTCGTGGCACGAATAGATATATGCCCCCGCTGTTACTAGTCACCCCCCATTTTTATCTGAGGCGACACCGCAAGCACTTTTCAAGAAGGACTCCGACCTTGAATCAGACAAGGTATCTGTTGCGATGATTACAAAAAAGTTTTGTCTAAAACGTAGAAAAAAAGCAGAGACGTGCATAAGAAAAAAGGATTCTGTGTATAATTTCAAGAGACAGAATCACACAGAGCCAAGTAATATGTGGATAACCCAAAAAGAGCCTGTAGAACTGAGATATTGTTGAAAAAGAACGTAAAAAAGCCCAAAGTTATCAACGTCAAAATAGACAAGAGGAGCGAATTGTATAATTCGCTTTTTTCTTGTATTTGCAGTATAATAGAGGCATCATAAGAAGGGCGGTAATGTAAAATGAGATTAGATAAGAAATGGGAATTACCTGCCGATTGCCCAATTGAACCCAAATGGTTTTATCAGTTTGAAAAAATGAAAAACAAGTTTGCATGGTTTCTCTATGAATTTGCATGTGCATACTACAACAAGATAACGGAAAGCCGGAAGAAACGTGTGAGCCGCTGGGTAAAAGAGCAGAGCGATATGCAGCTTGCCGATTACTGCTCATACTATTCAAAGCGGTTACAGAAGGATTTGATAGAGTTAATCGAAGGCATTTCAAATGACATCAGCTGCCATGTGGATTATGTATATGAGTACTGCCACCGCACAGACAAAGAACTGAATCTGGATCTTGTCTTTTTAGCACAGGAGGCAATGGTAGGGCTGTTTGAGATTTGCAATACCTGCCCCGTACAGTGTCTCGACGACCCTGGTGGGTACTGCGATTTTTTTGATAGATATAACTAAAACACAGCAAAGCAAGGGGATGTATACAATGACGAATGCTCAATTTGAGTTGGTGACAGACCTGCAGTATGCATACAGGGCAATGAAACATCGGGTGAAGGAATTAGAATCCGGTGAAAAATACAAGTCTATGCGTGAAGAACAACGGACACAGCTCGCAGCAAAAGATGCGGAGATAAAGAGATTAAAACTCAAAGTGGCAGAGGCAAACGGAAGGACATCAGCTGTCCATAAAAACTATCTTCAGGTCATAGACGACATGGAGAAGGGGCATGCAAGAGAATTGCGTGTAAAGGATAATCGAATAAATGAGCTGTTTGAACGGTCACTGCGCGGAGAGCGCCGTGCAGACTGTTTGCAGGATGAGCTTCTGGAGTGGAAGAAGCGGTACTACGGGATTGGTGAAAAGCTGGAGAAGCTGGAAGAAATAAACCAAAAGCTGGCGGTCCAGTTAAAGCGCAATCACGAGAACTCGTCATTGCCGTCATCGGCGAAACAGATCCGCAAGAAGATACATAATTCCCGTGAGGATACGGACAGGAAGCCCGGCGGTCAGCCCGGGCACAAGGGGCACGGCAGAAAGAGCCACGAGCCGACATCCAAGATAGAGATAGAGCCTCCTGAGGAGTATCTGGATATTTCGAGGTATAAGCCTACAGGGAGAATCATAACGAAACAGGTTGTAGGGCTCAGGGTGGTCAAAACTGTCGATGAGTATAGCACTCCCGAATTTCTAGATTTGAATACAGGAAGGCCGGTGCATGCGGCATTCCCCAACGGTGTCGTAAACGAGGTCAGCTATGACGGCAGCGTCAAGGCTTTTGCGTTCATGTTCAACAACTACTGCAATGTATCGATAGAGAAAGTGCGCGAGTTTCTATCAGAAATTACAGGCGGTCAGCTCGAAATCTCCCATGGCATGATAAGCGGGCTGTCAAAAAAGTTTTCAAAAAAAACAGAGGTGGAACGCAGTAGGATATTTGAAGAGATACTCCGCGCACCGTCGCTCTGTGTCGATTTCACAAATGCACGCAACAACGGGAAACAGGTGAATGTGTTTGCGTGCTGTGCGCCTATGCATGTAATGTATTATGCAAAGTTGCATAAAGGGCACGATGGAATAATCGGGACACCTGTGGCAGACTACATCGGCACCCTGGTGCATGACCACGACCTGACATTTTACAGCTACGGCACAAATCACCAAGAATGCACGGCGCATCCATTGCGGTACTTAAAGGGCAGCATTGAAAATGAAAAGCACCTTACATGGAATAAGCAGATGCGGGAACTTATGCAGGAAATGATACACTACAGGAATATGCAGGACGATGATACAGAGCCGAATCTTGCAGCAGTGGCTGAGTTTAAAATCCGGTGGCGTGAAATATTGGAAACTGTAGCACATGAATATGAAGTTGACCCGCCAGGCAGATACTACACGGAGGGGTTCAAGCTTTACAAACGTCTTGGTTCATATATGGACTACCATTTCACGTTCTTGGAAGACTACAGCGTACCCGCAACAAACAATTTTGCGGAGCGTCAATTAAGGCTGATAAAACGTAAACAGCATGCTGCTGTGACATTCCGGAGCTTTCATGGGCTGGGGTTTTATTGCGATGCCCTGACCATTATCGGTACTATGCGCCTGCAAGGCCGGAACCTGTACGAAGGTATTGCAGAGTATTTTGTGTAACATTATCCCCGGCATCAGGTATTACTTCTTTGAATGCCGGGGATTATTGTCGGCTTTTTCTGGCTTTATTTACTATGAAACAAACTATATTTTTCTAATCACAGCAACCGCTTTCTTGTCTGATTCAGGCTTGGATTCCTTTTTGAAAAACGCATGTGCCATGCAACAGCTATTATCTAGAGGTGTGACTAGTAACACCCCGCTTATACAAGTCAGGCAAAGTCAGGCAAATTAAGATAAAAATATTGACAAATAATGACAAAACTTATACAATATTAACAAGTGTGAGAGGCGGTTGAGTGTGTGGACACGCTTGGAGGTGGTGCGCTATGAAAGTGGACAGATAAGGCGTTCGTGGTTTCCAGAATATGTTGATAGAAATAAAGTAAAAAAAGAGGGGGAAATTTACTATGAAGAAAAAAATATTCATGATTACGTTGTTTTTAGCTCTTACACTGCCACTTATAGTAGCTTATTACGATGCAGACACAATTGATTTTTGTGAAGCGAGTTGCTGTGCGGACTTTTCAGACTCTCGGTACGGTGGTGCGGTAATTACATTTTTTGATGACATGCAACTAACAGAATCAGAGAAAAATGAATTGATAATAAGGCTTACCGAAGCTGCGCGAAAAATGTCTGAACTTTCCCTTGATGAATATACTTTGGTTATTTCGCTAAATACCACTCCTAACCCTAATGGAGATTTTTCTTCCGAGGGTTCAGCGGGAAATGCGGTTATGAAATTTTTTGAAGATGTTTTGCCGGAAGATTTTGATAAATATGGAGTTGCAGATTTCGTTATCGGAGCGCTTCGTGAATATTATGGAATTGAGAGCGCGGATTCACGGCTACATGTCATAGGGAACGTACCAGCTATGCAGACGAGAATATGTGTTGGTCATCGTATTCAACACCCTGCAAATAATATATGGCTATGCAGAGTCCAGGTAATAGATGTGTTCATTTGCAGTGTCCATGCAAATTGCTTTGTAGCGCAATTTGTCAGGGAAATAATGGCACAATGTCCATAACAGCAAATGCCGTAAAGGCTTAACAGAGCAGAGAAGCAGAAAAATTCCATAATGATTGTTTTATTTAGCAAAGGGAAGCAGGTTTTATGCTTCTCTTTGTTACATACCTTTATTTGACACATGCTTTCTACACATTCGTGTAAAACAACGTCACTAAAACCCACTGTCACTGTCAATAACCCACTTGACAAACCTGTTATTTTCTGTTAATATAAGTATGAAATCAAAATGATATCATATTTATATGGAGGAAGATGGTATGGGTAACATAGCAAACGAGATTAAAACAACCGGAAAAGAGACATTGCTCGAAGCAAGAAGCGGTATGAGTTGTATGATACTGAATATCTTAGTGATGCTGGTCAGTATAGGTGTATTTGTCCTCGCCGTAATACTGCTGGCGACCGGTGCAGAAGTCAGCACCGCACTTATGGTCGTCATTATTATTATATGCTCACTATACTTCAGCGCACTTGGACCAATTCTGTTTTGTGGGCTGAAGATACTTCGACCCAACGAAGCGTATGTATTCACGCTGTTCGGGCGTTACTACGGTACACTCAAAGGTGCGGGATTCTATTGGGTGAATCCATTCTGCACAGCGGTCAACCCGGCAGCAGGTGTCACGGAAACTACGACCGGAGCGGTCAAATCATCGGGCGAAGCAGTAGATGCAGTCACAGCGGCAATGCTTGGCTCTATGGGCACAAACAAAAAAGTTTCGCTCAAAGCCATGACTCTCAGTAACGACAGACAAAAAATAAACGACCAGCTCGGCAACCCGATAATCATCGGAATAGTAGTCATCTGGAAAGTTGTCAACACAGCAAAGGCAGTATTTGATGTGGATAATTTCAAGGAATTTCTTTCGATACAGTGCGACTCGGCACTGCGAAACATTGTAAGGCTCTACCCTTACGACTCAGTAGGTCTGGATAATGAATCCTCACTTCGCGGAAGCAGTATGGAAGTTGCTGAGAAACTCCGTGACGAGATTCAGGCAAAGGTAGATGTTGCAGGACTTGAAATCATCGAAGCACGTATTACACACCTGAGCTACGCAGAAGAAATAGCCGCCGTTATGCTTCAAAGGCAACAAGCCTCAGCTATCATCGATGCAAAGAGCATGATAGTTGAAGCAGGTGTGAGCATGGTTGAAATGGCACTTAATAAGTTGGGCGAGAAAAACATAGTAGAGCTTGATGAAGAACGCAAAGCGGCAATGGTCAGCAATCTGCTGGTAGTGCTGTGCGGAGGCAAAGATGCCCAGCCTGTAGTAAACAGCGGCTCAATTTATTAACAGGGCAGCTGCGATAGGGACAATGTTATGGGAGGCACACTATGGGTATAGCAATGATAATTACGGCCATCTTTATAGGAATCAATGCCATAGCATTTTTCATCATTGCAATTCGTCAACACATGGAGAAGGGTATGGTTTTCACCAATGCGTGGATTTACTTATCAAAAGCGAAGCGCGCTAAAATGAATCCTATAAAGAAGAAACTGGAGTATAAACTCGCTCGAAATGCATTTTTCTTTATGGGGTTAATGTTTACGTCACTCACGGTATTTATAATATTTCCCCTCACATTTCTATGGTATATATTTTTAGTGTCTGGTGTAGCCGCTTGTGGTGTGGGGATTGTGCAATGGGCGTTAAATCTGCGAGTATACAAAAGACTTGGGATTAA
>Ga0209755_10003293_pt1 | contig 20479 bp, 18 predicted proteins | sample TergutCo191P1_FD_187301 | JGI IMG/M metagenome (GOLD analysis project Ga0209755, IMG submission 187301) | Cornitermes sp. P1 segment gut microbial communities from Petit-Saut dam, French Guiana - Co191P1 (SPAdes) (version 2) | ecosystem: Host-associated > Arthropoda: Insects > Digestive system...
CGAAAGATCCGATGGACGCAGCCGACAGAAAAATGGACGCGGCGTTTGAATTCTTTACAAAGATCGGCGCAGGGTTCTGGGCTTTCCATGACAGAGACATCGCTCCCGAAGGCGCAAATCCAACAGAGAGCGAAAAAAACTTTATGACCTTGGTTGCAAAAGCAAAAAAACTTCAGGGTGAAACAGGCGTTAAACTCCTTTGGGGAACAGCGAATGTTTTTAGTAACCCGCGCTTTATGAACGGTGCTGCGACTAACCCCGAATTCGGCGTTGTTGCGTTAGCTGCAACACAAGTAAGGGCTGCTATTGACGCGACTATCGACCTTGGCGGCTTAGGCTACACATTCTGGGGCGGACGCGAGGGTTACATGAGCTTACTCAACACAGATCTTAAAAGAGAAAAAGACAACCTTGGACGTTTCCTTACAATGGCAAGAGACTATGCCCGCAAACAGGGATTCAAAGGCGTGTTCTATATTGAGCCGAAGCCGATGGAACCGACAAAACATCAATACGACTTTGACACAGAAACCGTTATTGGCTTCCTGCGCCAGCATGGTCTTGATAAAGATTTCCGCATGAACATCGAAGCGAATCACGCTGAACTTGCGGGTCACGAATTCGCGCACGAGCTTGAAACAGCAGCAGTATCCGGTTTCTTCGGTTCTGTTGATGCAAACCGCGGCGATTGGGTAAACGGCTGGGACACAGACCAGTTCCCAATGAGCTATTACGAAGCCGCAATGGCGATGTTCACAATTCTTAAAATCGGCGGCTTTAAAGAAGGCGGCTTAAACTTCGATTCAAAGGTTCGCAGAAATTCTGTAGACCCTGCAGACCTCTTTGTCGCGCACATCGGCGGCATGGACTGTTTTGCGGTCGGCTTGCAGATCGCTCAGCGCATGATCGACGACGGCGCAATCCCCAACTTTGTGAAGGATCGTTATGCGTCATTTACATCAGGCGACGGCGCGAAGTTCTCCAAGGGCGAGCTTACACTCGAACAACTTGCAAAAATCGGCACAGACGCAGGATACGGCAAGACCGGCATAACAAGCGGCAAGCAGGAATATCTTGAAAACGTGTTGAACGGTTATTTACTTGGTCTGTAATTAGACAATTAGCTAACAAACAAGAGAGCCTCCGGTTGCCGGAGGCTTTTTTATTGGATTTTTGTTACTTTGACTGCGACAATTCGTAAATCTTTTATTTTTTCCACTTTGAATAATAAACCGTTAAAAGTAACTTCAGGTTTTTCGTCCTCTGCAGGGATGTATTTTAGCTGTCCGATTAAAAATCCGCTTAATGTTTCGTATTCATCTATAGGAAGCGGAATGTCAAAATGATTCTGCACTTTTTCTAAACTTGCAGTACCGCTTATTTTAAATGTATTTTCTCCTGCAGGAACAATATCCGGCGTTTCTACGGCATCATATTCGTCATGGATTTTGCCTACGATTTTTACAACTAAATCTTCCATGGTGATAATGCCTAAAGTGCCGCCGTACTCATCTACAACTATCGCGAAATAAACATGCTCTTTTTGCATATCCTGGAACAATTCATCTGCTCTTATAGAGAACGGAACAAAGTATGCCTCGCGTATCAGCTGTTTTATATCAAAGCTTGAGGTATCTTTGTTAGCTGCTAAATAGCGCAGCACATCTTTTGTGTAGAGTATTCCTTTAATATCATCGATGCTTTCATAGTATACCGGAATTCTTGTATAGAACTCGCCTTTTAACATTTCCATTACTGTTTCAAAACTGACATCAATGGGCAGCGCTATAACTTCAAGCCTGTGTTTGCAAATATCTCCTGCGATTAACTTATCAATTTTAAAAATATTATTTATCATGCCATGTTCGCTTTCGGCAATTTCTCCCTGCTCGCTTGATGTGTGTACAATCATGCGGATTTCTTCTTTTGTTGCAACATCATCGTTACTGTCATCTTTAAAACGTATTAATTTTAAAATTAATTTCGCAGATGCGGAAAGAAATTTTACAAAGGGCAGAGCAATAATAGAAAGCGCTTTTAAAACAGGCTGCATTCCAAGTGAGAATGGAATTGCATATTTCATAGCTATTCTTTTTGGTACAAGCTCTCCGAAAATAAGAGAGACATAAGTTAAAATTGCGGTAATAAAAATGAAAACCAGTGTTTCTGCAAGGTTAGCTGAAACAGGAAAACCTTTTTCAAGAATCCATTTCGCAATCGGGTCTGTAAATGAACTTGCCGCATAAGCGCCGGAAAAAAACGCGATAAATGTAATATAAAGCTGAGTAGTAGCAAAAAAAGTATGCGGCTTTTCGATTGTCTTTAACAGGCGAATCGCTTTTTTCTCGCCCTTGTCCGCGCGAAGTTTTACTTTATTACGGTTTGACGAACTAAGCGCGATTTCCGAGGAAGACAGCATACCGCTTATCAGAATTAATATTACTAAAACGATTATATTAAACAGCAAAACACTACCCCATCTATATAATATAGTATATTTAATTACATAATTCCATTTAAAAATATTTTTTTGTAATTTTATTTGTTTTTTGGGAATATATTAGGAAAGTATTTATCACTTCATCGCATCTAACAAGGCATTACACACAATATCAACTTCTTCTATCGTCATTGTGGGATACAAGGGCAGCGTAAGTTCATGGGCGCAAACATACTCTGCCTTGGGCGTTGTATTAGTTTTGCCATTGTAAGCGCTGAAGTTTTGAATTGCAGGATAATGTATGCTTGTTTGAACTCCGGCTTGCTTCATCGATTCTATAACTGCCAATCTGTCGATATTTTCAGAAAGTAAAATCGGCATTATATGATAATTTTGTTTCCCGCGCGTAAAATTTCTGAAAGGAATTGTAATTGACGGGATGCCGTCGAGCCTTGTGTAATAATGTTCAACAAGTTTTTTGCGCTTCTCGTTAGCTTCATCAAGTTTTTGCAGCTGAACAAGCCCAAGCGCGGAACTTATCTCGTGAATACGGTAATTTAAACCCGGCGATTCAACATCGTAAGATACTGCCCTGCCCTTAAAACGGTCAAACGAAGGCACTGACATTCCATGAGAACGCAAAAGACGCAGTTTTTCATACAGCTTCGGGTTGCGCGTAACGACCATGCCGCCTTCGCCGACAGCGATATTTTTATTCGCAAAAAAACTAAAGGCGGCAATTTCGCCGAAGGTGCCAAGGGACTGTCCTTCGTTGCCATCGGCAGCGCAAAAATCCGAGCCGGGAGAATGAGCGCAGTCTTCGATTAAAAAAAGATTATGCTTTTTGCAAAGAGCGGTAATGCGATTCATATCGCATGCGTACCCGGCGTAATGAACAATCATTATGGCTTTTGTTCTATCTGTTATTTTTGATTCGATGTCCACAGGATCAACAGACCAGTCTTCGTTTATTGAAGTAATGTCGGCAAGAACATTTTTTGCTCCAATCATTTGCACAACATTTTGATCTGCAATAAATGTAAGCGCAGGGGTGATAACTTCGTCTTCATTTTTAATGCCAAGCGCCAAAAGAGCCATATGCAGGGCGGCTGTTCCGTTTGAGACCGCAAGGCTTTTAGAATTGTGTCCCAAAAAAGCAGAAAAGGCGGCTTCGAACGAATGAGTTTTTTCGCTGATTGTAAGCCAGCCGGAATCGAGCACTTCTTTTACAGCCTGGTACTCTCTTTCATCGTAATTGATTTTATGAAGTTGAACTCGCCACATAGTTCACTGTATAATAAAACCATGAAAAAGGAAATACAGGACGAAATAGCGAAAGCCGGAATCATCGCGGTTTTAGAAATAGAGAACGAACAAAACGCCGTTCCGCTTGCAAAAGCTCTTTTTGAAGGCGGCATCACCGTAATTGAACTTGCGCTGCGCACATCTGCCGCCTTTCCTTCAATCTCGCTGATTGCGAAAGAAGTGCCGCAAATGTACATCGGCGTCGGCACTATCATCGAACCGGGGCAAGCGGCAAAAGTAAAGAATGAAGCCGGCGTGCGTTTCGGCGTTTCTCCGGGTATCAATCCTGAAATTGTAAAAGAAGCGATCGCCGCAGAACTTCCTTTCGCTCCCGGGATTGCGACTCCCAGCGAAATTGAACAGGCAATCTCCCTTGGCTGCCGCGTTGTTAAATTTTTCCCTGCCGAGGGCATGGGCGGTTTAAATTTTCTAAAAAGCATCAACGCCCCATACAATCATTTAAGCATAAAGTACATTCCGCTTGGCGGCGTATCGACAGAAAACATGGCGAGTTACGCGCAGTTCAAGCCAGTGCTTGCGATTGGCGGGAGCTGGATAGCAACAAAAGACTTAATTAATGCGCAAAACTGGGCAGAAATTACAAAGAGAGCCAAGGAAGCCAAAGAGATTTGGAACAATAATCACAATTAATAAAAATTTTAGTTTGTTTTGACAATAAAGTGAGATATAATTATATTGTATCTATACCGAGGTTAATATGTTAAAACTTTCAGAAAGAAGCCGGAAAGTACTCAGAGCGATTTATAAGGGTCTTGGAGTAACTGCTGTTTCGATGGTGTTTCATGCTTGCCCCGTAGAGTCCGAGCATGGGTGGGCAGAATACGGAATGCCTCCTGACTACCCTGCGCGTGAAGAGTTTTATATTCGCGGACAGGTAAGAGCAATAGATAACGATTACAAACCAATCAAAGGGATTGCGGTTGTAGTAGTCGGCGCTGATAACACTTATCCGTATTACAGCACTACCACATATGATTTTGGGGATTTTTATTTATATGTGCCAAAACAAGATAGTTATACCCTTATATTTACAGATGTTGACGGCGAAAGAAATGGCGGCCGCTTTATGCAATTAGAGATGACGCTGACTATAGAAGAAGTTCAGGCTCTTAAAGATGAACCCTTATTTATTAACCTTGAACTTGAACCGAACCCGGAAACAGAAACAGAATAAAATGCGGAATAGTTTTTCCCAATTTTTATTTAATCAGTATAGAAAAAACGAAATTAAACTTCATGAATTAAATTATCTTTTTTGGGAGTGTACCCGGCGATGTAATTTAAATTGTCTGCATTGCGGCTCTGACTGTAAATCCTCAGGCAGCGATACAAAAGATATGCCTTTTGATGATTTTTTAAAAGCGATTCTGACAATAAAGAAAAAATATAAGAGCGACAACATAACAATTGCAATTACAGGCGGGGAGCCGATATTGCGCGAAGACTTGCCGCAGTGCGGTCTCGCTCTAAGAAAGAACGGGTTTCGCTGGGGAATTGTAACAAACGGATACGACTACACTCATGAAGTTCATAATAAATTACTCGCGTCGGGTATGGGCTCAATTACAGTCAGCCTTGACGGTCTTGAACAGAGCCACAACTGGCTCAGGGGAAACGATCAAAGTTTTAAAAGAGCTGTTAACGCAATTGATCTTGTTGTATCCTCGCCAAGGTTGTTTTACGATGTCGTTACATGCGTAAATAAAAAAAATATAAATGAGCTTGAAGAAATAAAAAACTTTTTAATTTCCAGGAAAGTAAAGGCATGGCGATTATTTACAATCAGTCCAATTGGAAGAGCGGTAAAAAATGATGATTTATTACTGGAGCCGCAGCAATTAAAACAACTTATGGATTTTATTGTTAAAACCCGCGAAAGCGAGGCAGCGCGTTTTAAAAATGGCGGTAATGACTGCATCAAAGTAACATTTGCCTGTGAAGCTTATCTTGGCGAGTATGAATTAAAAGCTCGTGACACTTATTTTTTCTGCCGAGCCGGAAATTCGATTGGTTCAATTTTGATAGACGGTTCAATATCGGCGTGTCCGAATAATAATCCCTGTTTTATTCAGGGAAACATCTATAAGGATGATTTTCTTGACGTGTGGGAAAACAAGTTTGATATTATGCGGAATCGCAAGTGGTGTAAAACCGGATTATGTAAGAACTGCGATGCCTTTAAAAATTGTAACGGCGGCGCAATGCACTTGTGGGACGAAAAGAAAGATTCGATTAAAACTTGTATCTATAACAAACTGTGCGCTTTAAAACCTGCGCTATAAGTATAAAACCAAAAAAAATATAAAATATTTTCACTTTTTTTCCGTTTTCGATAAAGCGCCACGCACGCTCGCACCATAAGTATATATATGTTTGTTCAATTAAAACTGTGCAAGCAAAAACAAAAATTTTTAGGAGCGCAACATGAGTGTGTTTGCTTTTATGCCCTGCGGGGCAGGCGGAATCATTGTCCGGGTTGAGACGGACATACGCAGGGGACTTCCCGGCGTTGATATTACAGGGCTTGCCGAAGGAGCGGTTAGAGAATCCCGGGAGCGGGTTCGGGCAGCGTTCAGAAATTCCGGTTTTAAATTTCCGGCGGATAGGATTTTAATCAACCTTGCTCCCGCAGGCTTAAAAAAAGACGGAGCATCGTTAGACCTGCCTATTGCTCTGTCTGTCATGGCGGCAGCAGAGCTTGCGCCAATTCGGGGAGACATTCTCGTAATGGGTGAGCTTGAGCTTTCGGGAAAAGTGCGCCCCGTACGCGGAGTACTTGCCGCAATTGCCGCAGGTTTAGCCGAAAACATTACAGAATTTATAGTGCCTGCGGAAAACGCCGGAGAAGCGGCAATATTGATAAACAAGGGCGCTCGTTTTACCGCTGTAGAAAATTTACAAAACGCCGCGCATGTATTGTTCGTAAGAGAGGAGAAAGGCTCTCTGCCTGATCCATTAATTCCAGCGTTAAACTCGATGTCGCATAACACAACAAACGCAGGCGGGAATGTCGGCAATGATTTCTGCCATGTTCACGGGCAAACAATTTACAAACGCGCTTTGGAAATTGCCGCCGCAGGCGGACACAATGTGCTGGTCTTTGGTCCGCCGGGCGCGGGTAAGACAATGCTCGCGCGCAGAATGCAATCAATCATGGCGCCCTTATCCCCTGATGAGGCTGTTGAAGTGACACGGCTTCACAGTCTTGCGGGGCCTCGCGGTTATAATTCATCAGATAAATTTATTGACAGTCTTATAACTAAACCGCCATTGCGCGCTCCTCATCATACAGCAAGCGCAGAAGGTATACTGGGCGGAGGAAAGATCCCGCGCCCGGGCGAAATTACACTTTCGCACTTTGGCGTGCTTTTACTCGATGAAGCGCCTGAGTTTAGAATCAATGTGCTACAGGCTCTTCGGGAACCGCTGGAAGACAGAGTAATAAGCATAGTCCGGGCAGACGGGCCTGTAAAACTTCCGGCAGAGTTTCAGCTTTTGTTAACAGCGAATTCATGCCGATGCGGACGGCTTGGCATACGCGATTCAGACAACACCTGCCTTTGTTCATCACGCGAAATTGCTTTCTACTGGAGAAAATTCGGCGGCGCTCTTTTAGACCGCATAGAAATGCGGATTGCCGTTCTGCCGCCAAAACTCGAAGAGATGTCCAGTTCTGCAACAGAAAAAAACAACGAAGAAAAATCAAGTGATATTATGCGCCGTGTATTGGCGGCAGTTGAAATACAACGCAATCGATTCAGCGCAACCGGCGTTAGGCGCAATGCGCTGATGCCTGCTGGCAATACGGCAGAAATGTGTCCAATGAGCGAGAAAGCAGAAAATGCTTTCCATACGGCGATCTCAAAACTGGGTTTATCGGGCAGAGCCTACCACGGAATTTTGCGGGTAGCCAGAACCATTGCCGATTTAGAAGGCAGGGATATTATCGAAACAGAACATATTTTGGAAGCTGTACAGTACAGAAGACTTGGAGACGATCCTTACGACATTATGTCAATTTAATTCAGGGATTGCTTCCAGGACTGCGTCATCAATTTTTCTGCCTCGGCTTGAATAACCAAGTTTTCGATCCGGGCGAAATGAGCCGTGGAAATCACTGCCTTCGGTAATGTAGAGCCCAAGCTCATGGGCAAGCGCTTCTAATCTTCGGCATGAACCCGGCTTTGCCGTGGGATGCCATGCTTCAAGACCTGCCAAGCCCATGTCTTGTAAATTTTTAATCATGTCAGGAAGCCTGCCCCACGCGACAAAAAGCGAAATGGGGTGAGCGAGAATTGGAACCCCGCCTGATTCTCGAATCAAAGCCACAGCTTCGTCAAAGGCAAGCCCGTCCTTTGGAACATACAAAGGCTTCCCGACACCCAGGTATCTGGCAAAGGCCTGATTAACGTTTTTTACAATTTTTCGCTTTATAAGATACGCCGCGAAATGAGGCCGCCCAAGTGACTGATTACTGCCTGACGCTCCGGCAATGAGCTTTAACTCTTCCCAGGTCGCGTCGATTCCATTTTGATCATCAGAAACAGTCAGGCTAAGTTCATGCATTCTGTCGAGAATTTCCCGGTTACGCTTTTCGCGCCGCTGAGCGAGCCCGTCAACCGCATTTAAAAAAGCGGCGCTTGGCGATTTTAACCCTAAACCAAGAAGATGAAACTCCCCTCCGGGACCGAGACCGGGCGCTCCTGACCAATTGATGTTAATCTCAATCCCCGGAATAAAACGAAAGTCTGTACCGGCGGCTTTTTCCTCTTCCTCAGCCATTTTCGCGCTTTCAAAACCCTTGATTGTGTCATGGTCTGTGAGGGCAAGAGCGCGAATTCCATGTTTTACTGCCTCTTTGACGAGTAAAGCGGGTGAAAATTCCCCATCTGAAACGTTTGAATGTGTATGTAAATCAACCATTTATCAATATTATATCAAATTTTTACCAATTTATATAATATACCGATAATAATAACAGGAAGCGCCCCTTATATTATTGATTTTTTGTATAAACATCATTAAAATGATATTAGATATGGAGTTTTTGCTTACCTAAGGACGGTTTATAAGTGTTTGAATATACATTGTCAAATGGAATTATTGTTTCTCCGGGGAAAAAAGCGCATACGGGCAAACTCAGAATCAAAGGACAGAAAATTGTCTCTTCCGCAGACAGCAGTGTAAAGATCGATCTAAAAGAAAAATCCTTCGTTTACCCTTCATTGATAAATACGCATGATCATTTACAGGGAAACTATCGTCCTCCTGTCGGTCCAAAAAAAGGTCAGTTCTATCTTACATGGCTGCCTTGGGATAATGATTTAAAAGCATCGGACACATTTAAAGAGCGATCCAATTTAAACCGCGAAGATCTTTACGCGCTTTCTGGTTACAAATGTTTATTTTCGGGCGTAACAACTGTAAACGATCATTTTCCGCATCACTTTAACAGTCAAATTTTACCAACCTTGCCTGTCAGAGCAATTCAGGAATATTGCCTTGCGCACGAATGTTCTTCCTACGATTTAAAATGGGGAGACGGCGTCGAAGCTGAGCATGACTTGGCGGTAAAAAACAATTGGCCTTTTATCACTCACCTTAGCGAAGGTTTTGACATAGAGTCAATGCAGGGTTTAGAAAATCTGGTAAAAAATAAAGTTCTGGATAAAAATTGTTTGTTCATTCATTGCATTGGTTTCAGCGACGAAGATATTGAAAAAACGGCAAAGGCAGGAGCAAGCGTTTCGTGGTGCGGTTTTTCCAATATGTTTATGTTTAACGTAACGGCAAAAGTGCGCAAGATGATTGAAGCGGGCGTTAATGTTACAATCGGAACAGATTCTTCCGCTACAGGTTCCGCGAATCTTCTTGCCGAATTAAAATACGACAGGGAGCTTTACCGAACGCTCTACGGTGAAGACCTTCCTGCAAAAAAAATATTTGAAATGGTTACTTCAAACGCCGCAAAAGCGTTTTTAATGCAGGATAGAATCGGCTCTCTTGAAGAAGGAATGTTAGGTGACATTCTTGTTCTTAAGGCAAAGGAAGATAACCCTTACGAAAACCTTGTAAACGCAGGCATGAATGATATTGAATTACTCGCGCTTGAAGGAAAACCAATATACGGCGAAATGCGTTTCCTTGATTTATTGCATAGTAACGGCAAAGATCCGAACACTCTTCCTGAAGGTTATACAAAAATTAATGTCGGGAAAAAAGAAATGTTTGTAAAAGGAGACCCTGCGGGTCTTTATAAAGAAGTAAGAAAAAAAGTCGGCTTAAAAAAAGTGCTTGATTATCTGCCCTTTGAGCCGTCGGGAGATGGAGCTTAATGCCAAAACCAGCCCAATACCGTTCCGGGTCGCTCATTTATTTTAAAGGTGATCCTGCGGATAAAATATATATACTCCAAACAGGAAAAGTAAGCCTTGTTTATCAGGATATCGAAACAGGAGCGGACGTAAGAGAAACTGTGCAGCCGGGAGAATTCTTCGGCGTAAAATCAGCGCTTGGCAAGTATACGCGCGAAGAAAACGCTGTCGCTCTTGCCGATACATCAGTTATGATTTTTACGGTTCCTGAATTTGAAGCCGTCGCTATGGCAAACTCCAGAATTGTAATGAAGATGTTAAAAGTTTTCTCTAACCAGATGAGGCGCGTTCACAAACAGGTTTCTAAAGTTTTAGCAAAGGAAGAACAGCCGCCTGCCGACGGTTTATTCAACATAGGCGAATTTTATTTAAAGAACAAGCGTTTTTCTCACGCAAAGCATGTGTTCAGCCGTTATCTGACATTTTACCCCTCAGGAAAAAACGCTCTTCAGGCGACAAAGAATATGGAAACAGCGGAAAACGCTCTGTCGCGTTACGGAGACGGCAAAGGGCCCGGCGTATCTGTCAGTCAGGCGCCTGTTTCCGAATCTGCTTCGCCGCAAGTTTCGCAAAGCAATAAAGAAAAAATTGCAAAGACATATTATGACGCTGTAAGCCTCGTTTCGCAGGGAAAATATCAAGAGGCGTTTTTATCATTTAAAACGATAGTGGACACAGACGCGGATCCTGAATGGACAGGAAAAGCATCGTTCGAAATCGGGCGCTGTATGTTCCTTTTAAATAAATACGAAGAGAGCATAAAGTATTACACCAATATGCTTACAAAATACCCAAAACATCCGAACCTTTCGGAAGTAATGTATATTATGGGTCAATCTAATGAAAAAATCGGCAGAAAAGATCAAGCGGCAGCTTTTTATAAAAAGATAGTTTCGATGGGCGCGGACGAGACCACTATCGAAAAAGCAAAAAGGGCGTTAGGCGCCCTGGGAGCGTAAAATGGCTATGGATTTAGCGGCATTTGGCCGTTTTTCGCGTACAATTCCAAAAGGCGATATTATTTTCTCCGAGTTTGAAATTGGAGATAATTTTTATTTAATTCAATCAGGCAAAGTTCAGCTTGTAAAGCTGGTCGGCGACATTGAAAGAACGCTTGACATTCTGCACCCTTCGGAAATGTTTGGTGAAATGGCAATCCTGGAGAATTCTCCGCGTTCCGCGACAGCCATTGCGCTTGATGAAGTAAAAGTGCTGGAATTTAATTCGCAAAACTTTGAAATCTTGTTGCTTGGGAATCCGCAGATCGCTTTAAAACTTTTAAAGATGTTCTGCAAACGCATATACGATTCAAAGCGCCGCTTTATGATTCTTACGCTGCCGGATCAACAGGCTAAAGTCGCAGACGTATTCCTTATGCTGGATGAGACTCAGCCGGATATCGACAAAACAAGCGAAAGGCGTGAATTTAAAACTACCGTTGAAGGCGTAGCTCACTGGGCGGGAATGAGCGCGAATGAAGCGAGGGATATTCTCGGACACTTTGTTAACCAAAGGCGCGTAGAAATATTCCCGGACAGAATCACAGTAAAAAACATCAACGATTTCTCGCGTTTTGTAAGCTCTAGACGAAATAACTCCAAAGCTGTATAATAGATATAATCGGCTTTAAGGAGGAATCTATGTCAGATTCTGATAATCAATATGACAGCCCTCAGGCACCGGTTATCCCGGAAAAAAATCAGGTTGTCGGTAGTTTAACCGCAACGATGCTTAAGTATCTTAAAGAAGCTTCCCCATGGTTAAAATTCATCGGTGTTCTGGGATTCATCAGCTGCGGTTTTATTGTTCTTGCAGCAATAATAATTATTATTATTTCCGCCGTAGCCGCGTCAGTTTTAAGTGAATTCGGTGATATCCCAATATGGCTTATATCGCCTTTATATCTTGCAATGGGAGCGCTGCTTTTTTTCCCAAGTTTATTCACGTATAACTTTGGAGACAAAATACGCAAATTCCTGGTTAGCAATTCTGAAGAAGATTTAGAAGAAGCGTTAAAAAACAATAAATCGTTATGGAAATTTTACGGCATTATGTGCATTATATCTCTGGCAATGACTCCTGTATTAATTATCATAACTGTTGTTGTTGCGGTTGCCGCAGCGTCTAATCTTTTTTAATAATGCCGCAAAAACGTTATGCCGATTTTGACACTTCTTTAAAAGCAATAACTCCGGAAGGCGTTGAATTTATTCTTTCTCCTGTCGGGTTTCCGGTACGCACTCTTGCCTATGCGATAGACGTATCGATTCAATGGACAATTCTATTAATACTTTATATTGTAAGACATGACTTTGGCGTTTGGATTTTTTATCTTTCCTGTTTTCTTCTTGATTGGTTCTACCATGTTTTTTTTGATATTTTTTTTAGAGGCCAAAGCCCCGGGAAACGCATAACAGGCATAAGAGTAATAAAAAGTAATGGCTCGCCTGTCGATCCCGCTTCGTCTTTATTGCGCAATCTTATGCGTTTTGCGGATACTTTCTTTTGCCTTTTTTCCATTGCGTTTATTTCCATTGCGGCAAGCCCGGGGTTCAGACGCATTGGTGACTGGACTGGCGGCACTCTTGTAGTTTACTCATCAATTGCGAAAAACTCTCCTAGCAGTTCATTAAAAACGCTCTTGGAAAAATATGATCCTGTAAATCCTGCAAGACCTTTGTCTCAAAATGAAAAGCAGGCTATTTTAGAATTCGCGAGACGTTATCCCCTGCTTGGCGAAGCAAGAGCAAATGAAATCGCGAAACTTTACGTCCCTTATTTAAAAAACGATGATACCCTCTCTGATTATTCTGATGCAGCATATCTTATGGGAATTGCCCGCAAACTGTCAGGTGAAATATAATGACAGAACAAAGTTTTATACAAAGACGAAGTAATATCTGGAATGAGTTTTCTGTTCTTGCAAGAGGAAATAGGCAGGATTTAAAAAAAGGCGCAGTTCAATTTGTAAAGCAATACAGAGAAATAACCCAGGATTTGAATACCGCAAAAGCCAACACTTATGATCCTGTCTTAATAGAAAGACTAAACGCTCTTGTAAACGAAGGAAACCAGATTCTTTACAGCCAGCATACTCTGCCATTTAAGCCATTAATCAATTTTTTATTAAAAACATTTCCGCAGAAAGTTCGGTCGCAATGGAAGGGTATTCTTGCTTCCGCTCTTCTTTTTTACGGCATTATGTTTTTATTTGGATTAATGTGCGTTCATTTTCCGGATATGTCAGGCGATTTAATTTCAAAATATGAGCTTGATTCCATGGAAAGAATGTACGACCCTAATAATTATAATTATTTAAAACCGCAAAGCGTATCGGGCGAAGCGGATATGTTTGGATTTTATATTTACAATAATATTTCTATTGCTTTTAGAACATTTGCAGGCGGCATATTCGCGGGAATTGGAAGTCTCTTTTTCCTTTGTTTTAACGCCGGTATTATTGGAATTATCGGAGGGCATTTAATCGGAGTCGGTTACGCAAATACATTTATTCCCTTTGTAATAGCCCACGGCGCATTTGAACTTAATGCTATAATTTTTTCCGCTCATGCGGGTCTGCTTTTAGGATACAGTTTTTTTGTTACTAAAGGATTAAGCCGCTCGGCATCAATAAAAAAAGCCGGGCAAGCTGCCTTTCCTATAATAGCAGGAAGCGCTTTAATGCTTGTTCTTGCCGCTGTAATAGAAGCCTTCTGGTCATCAAATTATAGTATGCCAATACAAGTGCGAATAGGCGCAGGCATAGCTTGCTGGGTTTTTGTTTTATTTTATTTCTTATTTGCCGGAAGAACATTTGCCAAAAAAAATCCGAGGCAAGGTAATGGCAGCTGACACAAACGGTATGGTCAATATCAGACGCAAAAATTTTCAGGAGGCGGCTGACTCAGGGCTCCTTTTATGGCGGGAAAACTTTGTATATTTTCTTCCTTTGTACACAATTCCGCTTTGGATATGCGCCTTTGCCTCACGGTTTTTTTTACCGGAAAAGTTTCAAATGTTTTCATGGCTGATTATCTGGTATTTTAAACCTTTCTTTGACAGAATTATAGTGCATATAATTTCTATCAGGTTTTTTGAAAGAGACGCTGGTTTTAAACGCTTGTTTAAAGGCTTATGGAAAACTCTGTTCCGCGGATTAGCCGGAGATTTATTATGGAGACGTTTTAGTCCTTTGCGTTCCGCAATGATGCCGGTGCGTGTTTTGGAGAAAAACTTAAAATCCGGTAAATCAACATTAATGCGAAAAAAACATTTAAAAAACGGAGGTATGGATTACGGGTTCCTGCTTTCTATATGGGGATTATGCTTAGAATTCGCGTTATTATTGGGAGAATTTATTTTTTTTAACGCGATAAATGAATTAATGCTGAATGGAAACATAGATACGTTTGATTTTCCAGTTATAGAAATATATCTGTTTGCCGCATGGTGTTTTAATCTTATGATAATAGAAACAATTTATGTATGCATGGGTTTTAGTCTTTATATCAACAGCAGAATTGCGGTTGAAGGCTGGGATTTGGAATTAATCTTTAAAGATTTTGCGGAAAAATTCAGAGATAATATTAAAACCGCGGCAGTAATTATTTTATTGGCGGCCAGCCTCTTTTTACCTTCTTTTTCATATTCCGAAGAATTAAAAGGAGATTATCCTTATGAAGAACTGCAAAAAATTCTTGAAGATCCTGATTTTGGAGGCAAAAAAGACTCATGGGGCATACGTTTAAAAAACGAATTAGACAGAGACGATGATTCAAAAATTAACTACGATAAGCTATGGGCATTATTAAAAAAGTTGCGCGAGTTTTTCGCAAGCGGTCTTCGTGTTATTCTTGTTTGTATAATCGTAGTATTAATAATTGTTTTAATCATTTATACCAGAAAAATAAAATTTAGAAAAACAGAGAAATATGATGTACCCTCCGTAAATACATTAAAAACAAAAATTATGGAAGATCCAAAAACACTTTTAGATAAAGCAATTAACTATAATGCGCAAGGGAATATCCGCCTTGCATGGGGTTATTGTATAGCGGCAGCAATTCAGTCATGGCAATTATACAGAGGAATTGTTTTCCCTTCTGACGCAACCGAGACCGACTGCTCTAAAATAATTAATATGAAAGCCGCAGACGCTTCGTCAAATATGTGCTCTCCTAACGAGGCTTGCGTCTTTGATAAAGTAATTAAAAACTGGATATACTTTGCTTATGCGGGACGGCTTCCCTCTGATGAAAATTTTACAGAAGCCGTTGAATTTTGCGTTTCTATAAGGAATAAAAATGGGTAATAAAATATATATTTTAATCGCGATTATTCTATTTATTTGCCTGACAGGGGTTGTAATATACACCTATTTTGAAATATATCCCAAACAAAAAACTATTTATCCGTCATCTGAAGTGGAAAATAATAGTTTCCTTGCGGCGGAACGCTGGCTAAAAGCGACAGGGCATAATATCAGAATAACTGATGACTTTTCATTATTAAATATTACAGAAGCGCATGAAAGGGTTGTAATAATTGACTACTGGATGTTTGATCCTGAAGAAGCAGAAAGTATCATTGAATGGATAAAACAGGGACATTTCCTTATCATTTTTGAAGATATTTCAAAATTAAATACCGAGTCTTTTGATAATATAAATAAACACGGACTAATTATTAAAGAAGAATTAAAAGGGATTAATCTTGCTGAGATTAAAATTGGAAAAGGAATTATCAATTTAGTAAGCACGCCGCGCTTTATGTATAACAGATATTTATTAGATGAAGATAACGCGCGGTTAACATGGAAATTAACAGGCGGGCGAACTGACGAGACTAACATGGATATACTTTTTATAAGACGACCGAACATCAATGAATCTAAATCGATATTTGGCGCAATTATGGAAAGAGGGAATTTTACACCGGTAATTATTTCCGCGCTGTTATTAATATTTATAGGTTTTTGGGCAGTTGTACCATGCTTTGGTCTTGTTACAAACGACAAGCAAAAAAACTCAAGACCAATAAACGAGCGCTTTACCGCAGAAATCCGTTTTTTAAAAAAATACAAAGCTCTTGATTACTATCTTGATAAAAAAGAAAAAAGCGATTATTCATACAATGAACTAATAAATCAATATCGGAGAAAATTAAATGGAAACACAAAAAATTGACGTGGAAAACGCTTCCGTCAAACTGGAACAGGTAAAAAACGAAATTGCCAATGCTTTTATTGGGCAAAAACAACTTGTGGAAAACGCTTTAATTACTTTAATTGCAGGCGGGCATCTTCTAGTGGAGGGCGTACCAGGTCTTGGAAAAACACTTTTGGTGCGCTCTATAGCAAAAACAATAGACGGCGATTCAAAGCGTGTGCAGTTTACGCCGGATCTTATGCCCGCCGACATCACCGGCAACATCATGTTGGATCCCGCAAGCGGAAAGTTCATAACGCGTAAAGGACCGATTTTTACAAATCTGTTTATTGCTGATGAAATTAACAGAGCGCCTGCAAAAACGCAGGCTGCGCTGTTTGAGGCAATGCAGGAGTTTCAGGTAACGCTTGACGGCGAAGGACACAAGCTGCCTTCTCCATTTATGGTTCTTGCGACTCAAAATCCATTTGAACATGAAGGAACCTATCCTCTGCCCGATGCTCAAAAAGATCGCTTTCTTATGAAGATAATCGCTAATTATCCTGAACAGGAAGAAGAAAAAATTATGGTAACCCGTGTTCTAAACGGAGAAACAGGAGCGGAACTTTCTATCGCCGCTGTAAATACTGTACTAAGCACAGACGAATTTATCGCAATTAAAAATCTGTCCGCTTCCCTTCGCGTAGATCCGCTAATCGTAGATTACGCGGTACGCATTACAGCGGCAACAAGAGAGACTCCCTCTGTTGAAACAGGTTCAGGTCCCAGAGGAAGTCTTGCTTTAATCCGCTGCGCGCGCGCCAAAGCTCTTTTGAACGGCAGGGACTTTGTGCTGCCCGATGATGTAAAAGCAATTTCTACAGAGGTTCTTGCCCACCGTCTTACCCTTTCCGCGGAAAGCGAACTTGAAGGATTGAACGCGAGACGTATTATAGAAAACCTTTTATCCAAAATTGAAGCGCCCAGGGGAATAACAGAAGAATGATTAAAACAATTTTTCTTCCAGGCAGAACTTTTTTTATATTTACTCTTTTTTATTTATTATTTGCCTGTTTTGCTTTTTTCTTTGAATTTATTTTTTTATTCTGGTTTCTGACAGGTATCGGTCTATTACCGATAATTATTTGCGATCTGCTTCTTTTAGCCTTAGCAGGAGATCGTTTAAAAGTTAAAAGAGAGGTGTCATCTTCTTTAGCACAAGGAGAAAGCGCGCGCATTAAATTGTTTATAAGCCGCAGCGGTTCCTTGCTGCCCTTTTCCATTCGTCTTTTTGATCTTTACCCCGATTCAATGAACACTCAAGTATTTCCCGCAAAAATAAAAAGAAAAATATTAAAAAAATCAGGCGCTTTTGTTTTTGAATACAGCCTAACGCCGGAAAAAAGAGGCAAATGGCATTTTGCGGGAACTGAATTTATGTTTTCTTCGATACTTCGTTTCTGGAAAATGCGCGTTACACATGAAAATATTAGTTACGGCAGAACTTATCCTAATTTTAAACAGCTTGCGCGCGGCTTGGATCTTAAAGGCAATCCCCAGAATGAAGATATTAAACAAATACGAAAACGCGGACACGGCATGGAATTCGAAAGCTTGCGTGATTATCAGGAAGGAGATTCTATTCGTTCGATAGACTGGCGCGCGACAAGCCGTAACCGTCTGCTCGACGGAAGATTAAAATTGATTGTCCGCAACTATCAGGAAGAGCAGGATCAGCAGATTCTTTTTATAATTGATTCCGGTTACAGGCTGCCTGACGAACAATTTGACAGCGCGCTTAACGCAATGTTATTACTTTCCTATGTCGCTTTAAAACACGGCGATTCTGTCGCAGCTGCCAGCTTTGGCGCGCGCGATCTTTGGATACCGCCGCGAAAAGGAATAAACGCATACAACGGTCTTATGAACGGACTCTATGACCTGCACAGCGAACCTGTTCCCTCATCGCCGTTTTCCGCAATGGAAAAAGCACTACGCCATTTGAACCGAAGAAGTTTTATCATTTTTATAAGTAATTTCCGCGAGGAAGACGGCGAGTCTTTATCGTGGATTCTTCCGCGCATTAATCAAAGGCATTTGCTTTTAATGGTGAGCTTCCGGGAAAAGGAAGCCGAAGATCTCGCATGCCGGCAAACCTCAACATTAAAAAACGATAAAAAAATCCTTGAAACCGCCGCAGCCAATTCCTATCTGGAAAACCGCCGCCGCATGTACGCAAAATGGGAACATTCCGGGCTTTTAGTGCTGGAAACATCCGCTTCTCACATTTCCTCGGCTCTAATAAATAAATATTTAAATGTTAAAAAATCAGGCAAATTGTAGTATATTTAATATATGGGTGGAAAAAAGCTACTGCTATTCTCAGATTCTCACGGCAGTGTCTCTGCGTTAACGGCAGTCTTTGATTGGGCAAATGCCTTCATTCCGCCTAATGGCACAATTTGCGCAGCTGCCTGCTGCGGCGATGGTCTTGCGGATATTCGCGCCGCCGCTGACGCAACAGGTTTTTACAGCGACTGGAAAATTGTTCATGGTAACAACGACTACGGGATTCAAGCCCCAGAGTCCATCATCTTTGATTTTGAGGATCATCGTTTTTTTATGACACATGGACATCGTTATGGTTTGTACGGCGGTTACAACAACTTACTGACGGCAGCGAAAAATTCAGACGCAGACATCGCATTATTCGGGCACAGTCACATTCCTTTTTATAAAGTTGTTAACGGCATCACTTTGATTAACCCCGGCAGCGTGGCGCGTCCGCGCAGCAAAGCAGGCGCATGCTTCGCCGTAGTCGAATGCCCGCAAGGCGAAGCTGTAAATGTTGAATTCTTTAATTTGGGAGCGCGCGGTGCCATCAAACCGATTAAGATTTAAAAAAACGACTTTTTTCCCTTGAAAAATGTTGTTTTATCTACATATTTCCCTTGAAAAATGTCGTTTCTCATACTTTTTTCCCTTGAAAAATGTAGCTAGATAGATTAAAATTACTTATATGAAGCGCACAATATACAATGACTTATTGTTATGGAAAAAATCATCTGACCGTAAACCTTTATTGCTGCAAGGAGCCCGCCAAACGGGCAAAACATGGCTCATGGAAGAATTCGGGAAAAATGAGTATAAAAAGGTAATTTCACTTAATTTTGAAAAACAGCCGGAAATTTCTGCTTATTTTGACGGTGACGTAAACCCCGTAAATATAATTCGCAGTTTGGAACAGCGTTTTACTGTAGATATAGAAGCCGAAAATACCTTAATTATTATGGATGAAATACAAGAATCAAAACGCGCTTTAAATTCGCTAAAATATTTTTGCGAAGAAGCGCCGCAGTACCATATAATCGCAGCCGGAAGTTTTTTGGGTGTAACATTACACGGCAGTTTCCCTGTAGGCAAGGTTGACCGATTAACGCTTTATCCTCTTTCTTTTTATGAGTTTCTGGAAGGAATAGGCAAAGAGCGTTATGTGCAAACAATTAGAAAACTTGATTTTGAGTTAATCCGTTCATCGTCCGGCGATTATGAAAAACTGTTAAAAACTTATTTTCTTGTTGGAGGCATGCCTAAGGCGGTTGCGGCTTTTGCCGAGCGTGAAGATTTAAGAGAGGTTCGAACAATACAAAGTAATATTTTAGCGGATTATAAGGATGATTTTTCCAAACATATTACGCCGTTAAACACACCCAAGGTTGAAATGATTTGGAATTCCATTCCTCGTCATTTATCAAAAGAAAAAAAGAAATTTATATATAAAGAACTTGCGGAAAACGCAAGGGCATATTCATACGAGGACGCTATGAATTGGCTCTTTAACACCCGGCTTGTTTACAAAGTTTTACGTACAGAAGAAAACAAATTGCCTCTTGCAAGTTTCGCGGATGACAAGGCATTCAAACTGTATATGCTGGACTGCGGGTTATTCTGCGCAAAAGCTGAAATTGACATTACTGTTTTTTTTGAGCATAACAATGAGTTATTAAGTTTTTTTAATGGCGCAATTGCGGAGCAATTTGTCTTGCAAGAACTAATTACCGCGGGCTTTAAACCTTATTACTGGGGCAGGGAGAAGGGCGAAGCTGAAGTGGATTTTATCATTCAATGGCTCAACGAGATTGTCCCTGTAGAAGTTAAATCCGGCTTTCGTAAAAAATCAAAAAGCCTTGATG
>Ga0209755_10003294_pt1 | contig 20479 bp, 13 predicted proteins | sample TergutCo191P1_FD_187301 | JGI IMG/M metagenome (GOLD analysis project Ga0209755, IMG submission 187301) | Cornitermes sp. P1 segment gut microbial communities from Petit-Saut dam, French Guiana - Co191P1 (SPAdes) (version 2) | ecosystem: Host-associated > Arthropoda: Insects > Digestive system...
AAATCTCCCGTTGGGAGAGAAATTAATTTATGAGGAGAATAAATTATGTTTAAAAAGAATTTGTGGATTGTAGCGCTTTTAATGGTGCTTTCATTTACAGCCTTTATGACAACTTCGTGCGTTGATGCACTTTTTGTCGAAGAAGATACCAACACATATTCGTATGTTGATCTCGGCACATCATTCAACACATGGGGTGGTCAGGCTTATCAGAGCGGTTGGTCTACTGACAATGCGTCATGGAATGATCCGAACCATACCGTTAAAAACCTTGGTTTAAAAATTGATGACTTTAAGGCAGCCAGATATCTTGAAATTGAGATAGAAGGCGACTCACTTGCGGGCGGTTTAGACATTATTTGGGGAAATGAAAGCAACGGCTGGAACCAGACAAATGGTGTTGCAGCAGGCGGAGCAAAAGGTCCTTTAAAAATCGATCTTACTAAACTGAAAGGCTATGGTAGCTATAAAACATCTACTGAGCAAATAAGAATTATCCTTCAGTACAATCAGCCGGGACAGGTTAAAGGTCTTGTAAAATCTGCACAGCTTGCGATTCCTGATAATGTAGAGTTTGTCCCTGTTACAAACATTGCTCTGAGCAGCAATGTAGGTTTTGAATTTGCTCCGTATTCATTTATTTCAGAAGTAACTCCTTCTGATGCAACAAATCAGATTGTTCGCTGGTCAATAGTAAGTTGGCTTCCAAAAGATGGTGATCCTACAGACGATTTATTAGAGATTAAAGGAAAACCAGATGGAACAACTCAAGAGAAAGCTGATTACGCTACTAGTAAAGCAGCTCTTACTGCAAAAGTAAGTTTCTCAGACACAGTACGTACCATTCCTGCTGAAGGCTGGTGGGATTATTCAGTAATTCCTTATGAATGGAACCAGACCAAGGCAGCTGAATATATTAACATGAAGTCACTTGATAAACTTAATGCATTTACTGAGCAGGGAACATTAAAAGTTAGAGCAACAGTTGAAAATGGTAAGTTGGATGCAGAAGGCAAAGAAATAAACTATATTCAAGATTATACAATTACAGTTGGTCCGAAACTTCCTATTAAATATAAACTTGACGGTGTAGAAAAACAAACCACCGAATATGAAGGCCGCGCCAACTCAGGTGAATCCACATCGATGATAGTTACATCGGAAGACGGCAGCTACACTGTTACATACAGCGGCGGCTACGGAAACTGTTACGCATACTTTGAAGTTGACTTTGGATCAGAAACATATGCCGACTATGGTGGAATCAAATTTAAATACAAAGGCGTCGCCGACGACTATAACTTTAAAGACGTCCGCTTGTATGGCAACTCAACTCCTCCTCCTGATGAAGCATACGCTCCTCCTGTTCAGATTGGTACTACAAAAGCCGGCACCGGCGATGCCTCCGTCACTGCAAGAGATATGGATGCTCCATTCACTTCACAGGCGTTTAATGCTGCAAACAAAGTATACCTTTGGATAGTACCATGGGGCGGACCGATGAGCTTCACTATCTCCGACATTGAGATTTACAAAGCAGCGCCCTGCGACTGCGGAAGTGCTGCTGGACCGCATGTTTGCCAACACGGCTGTGGTACTGCTGCTGCTGAATGGTGCGACTGCGAATGCGCAATCTGTAATCCTCCAAACGTAGCTGGCACATATACTGTACCTACTGCTGGAGCAGGTGAATACTATCTCGATCTTAACGGAGATGTAAGTGGCTATTTCAACACCACAGCTACACCCGGATTGACAAGAAAGATAGAAAGCGGCAAAGTAACATACTACATCAACAAAGCAGATCAGGGTGTTTATATTCCATTAGACGCAACTGCGAAAGCTGCTGTAAAAGCTGCTCTTACAGGCGGATCAGGACAGACGGTGAAAGTAGTAATAGTTGGAACAGCAACGCCTGATTCAACATTACGTTACGGCTTAACCGATCCGACTGCAGGAAGTAACTGGAATGGCTCATCTCTAACAAGCGGTGTTTTTAGTACCATTCTTGAATCTCCTGCTCTTACAGAACAAAACAGTTCCGTAACTAACGATGCGCTTTTAGATGCCTTTATATTCCATGCGAGAAACACTGGAAAGAATACGGCTCTTGCTATTACTTCTATAAAAATCGTTATTGCAACCGAATAATCATTACCAACGATAATGATTAAAAGCGGGGCTCCGAATGGAGCTCCGCTTTTTTTTGGGTTGGGGTGGTTAGGCAATGTTGTAAATTACGGCTCAATAGCTGCTTTTTCAATAGCTAATGCGACATTTGTGTATTCGCCGCGAAGCGTAAATAAGGATATATCGTCTATTAAATCGTTTATTTTTCGCGGCCATATTTTTTGTTTTATTTCTGACAGAAGCGATTTTATTTCTCTGACATTAAAGTCTGCACAGGCGGTTTTAATATCATTTAATTTATTATAAATAAAAACTTTGTCTTCTTCAGAAACATTTTCAGGAATCTCGGCGTTGTCTTCAGCTTTCTGGTTTTTAATTCTTTTTAAAAATAACTGAAGAGCATCCATAAAACCGCGGGTTTCTGCCAGGATTACATCAGTTTCACCTTTTTCTCCGGCATGTTCCAATTTAAGCGCAATATCCGAAAGATGTTTTTCGCCGATATTTGCAAGCGCGCTTTTTATGCCATGAACAGTTGTTGTAAATAATCCGGCATCCATGTTGTTATTTATTGTGTAATTTGATGATGACCATGGCAATATTTCGTCAAGCACAGCAAGAGCATTTTCCACATCATGAATAGCAGCATCCGTCAATTCATTATTTAAAGAAGCCCATTGTGCCGCGCCGGTAGAAAGCGCCGCATTTTGCGCAGCTTTCTTTTTATGCTGAAGCGCAAAATAGCGGACAGCTTCGATAACTTCCTGAGGTTTTTGGTTTCGTATAAGATCGTTTAGCATAGCATTTAACTCGCGCGAATCAATCGGTTTCGAAATAAAACCGTCAAAACCATTTTGCAGAAACATTTCAGCGCGTCCGATAATCGCATTTGCCGTTAATGCGACAATTTTATCTTTATATCCCATTTCACGCAATTTTTTTGTTGTTTCGATACCGTCCATTTTGGGCATCATATGATCCATAAATACAATGTCGTATACATTTCCATCTTCAATTTTTTTAATAGCGTCAAAACCGCTCATAACTGTATCAATTTTAATTCCGTAAGGCAGCAGCATTCCTTTAATAACATATATATTCGATTCCACATCATCTACAACAAGAACGCTTCCGTAAGGCATATACTCGCGCAAAAATTGCGCCTTATTTGTTAACGTTGTGCTGCGGAAATTAAATTTACGCAATTTGTCCGCAACTTCCTTTCCGCATATATCCATACCGATTCTCTTCTGCGGAAGGCTCACCGTAAATTCAGTTCCTTTACCAAGTTCGCTCTTAACGGTAATTACACCCTTCATTAAATCTAAAAGATGTTTTGTAATGCTCATGCCCAAACCGGTTCCCACTGTTACGCGGTTTGCCTCAGCATTAAAACGCGTATATTCGTTAAACAGATCGTTAATCTGTTCCGCTGTCATTCCTTGACCTGTATCTACTATACGGAACAGAAGCGTAACATCTTCTATATTATCCTTTTGCAGTTCTGCAGAAACAAAAAGTTCCACAGCGCCTTCGTCAGTATATTTAAATGCATTAGAAAGAATATTGTTAAGCACTTGTTTAATTCTAAGCTCATCGCCGAAAAGATCATGCGGCGTATTCTCGTCAACATAAATATATAATTCGATAGGCTTGGAATCATAACGCAGACGGTTTAATTGAACGCTGTCGTTAATTAGACTTGGAATATCATATTTAAACGGAACCAGTTCCATTTTACCGGCTTCTATTTTAGAAAGATCGAGTATATCGTTAATAATATTAAGCAGCAGGTCGCCGGATTCATAAATTTTTTCTATCGCATCTTGTGTCTCAGGCGAAAGACTTTCATCACGGAGCTGAATTTCGGCAATACCCAAAATCGCATTCATTGGAGTGCGGATTTCATGACTCATGTTCGCAAGAAAACTGCTCTTTGCCCTGTTTGCATTATTCGCTTCATTAGCTGTATCTTCAAGCTGCAATGTCATTTCACTGCGGATAATCGCATGAGCTATCATACGGCTTGCCGAACGCAGAATCATGGTTTCGATGTTGGAAAAAACACGTTCTTTCTTACAGCAATCAAAACCGATATAGCCCCAAAATTGATCCTGTAAAAAAATAGGCACAACAAAAATTGATAAAATATTTCTCGGTTCAAGCTCCGCCCGTTCTGCAGGCGGCATATCGCGCACCAAAGAGTTAATGCAATTTCCGTAAGATAATATACTATTCCAGTAAGGATGAACGTCAAAATAAATATCCGGCGCCAAAACTCCGTTTTCATTTATCGATTTAAAATTGTTATGTTCCCATTGGCAATTCAATGAAAAACACAACCTGCTCTCCTTTTTTTTTCTCCAAATGCAGATACGATCAGCGCCGACAGCTTCCGCCATAATGTCCATTGCCTTTTGCAGATTGTCTTCAAAGCGTCCTTTCATGTCAGGTTCAAGCAGAACCGAAGAAACATTATTAACCGTTTCAAAAAGTTCGCTTTGTTTTTTAATTCTTTGCGTTATCTTGCTGTTTCGGATAAAAAATAAAACAAGCCCGATAATAATTAATAAAAACAATATTGATATCATCAGTAATAATTTAAATTCGTAAGGATTGGCTTCCCAAAGCGGCGGCAAACGATTAATCAAAATATATCCTGCAGGCAGGTTTTTTCTGTTTATTTTATATTTTTTTAGAACTTCAAAATCAAACTGCCATTGATTTAAAAAATCAGATTCATAAATAACAGGAATATCTTTTGGTGATGTTCCTTTTAAAATATCAAGAGCCATAGAAGCGGCAATTTCATTTTTTTTATCTGTAGAAGAAACCAATCCTCCCAGCGTTCCATCGCCTATAAAAGAAGTAGTCAGGCAAAAAACAGGATTATAGGAAACCTGCGACACAAGTTTTTGTATTTGTTCTTCCGAGTAAAATGTTCCGTCCGAATCAGAAAAATAATTACCGATTAATACAAGAGTATCAGAGCCAAAACTGTGAATATCATCAAGAATCTTTTGAAGCGGTTTGTCTTCGTTAAATATAATTTCTACAGGCAAATCATTACCGCTGTTTCTAATTGTCTGCCTTATGCTAAGGCTTCTGGAAAGATAATGACCGTTTAAAATAAAAATACGGCGCGTTTCAGGAAAAAGCTTCAGCATTTGCGCGGTATTTTCTTTAAATGAAATCGTCTCAGATACTCCGGTAACATATTCATCAAGCCCGTACAGTTTGGAATCATCAACCCCGGATACGCCGTAAAATAAAATCGGCAAATTAGGAAAAAGCAAATAATAATTTTCCATTACAAATTCAAACGCTTCATTGCCGGAAACAATAACTAAATCAGGATAACGCGCAATAAACTCCGTGCGTATCATTTCCGAGATAACGCTGTTAAAACTAATCTGGCTGTGAGGTTCGTTTGAGTTTAAATATATGCTGTAATATTCAAGAGAATATTTAGTTTCAAGTTTTCTTCTAATGGCTTCCATTTGACTTCGTTCCCATTCATTCTGCGCGTTATTCGAATTAATATGCAGAATGAAAGGTTTTTCATTGGAGGATTTTCCGCTGCTGCGAATCGCTGACATCGTTCCGTCAGCAATCATTTCTTTATAAACATCCTCAAGAAGAGGAACCAGAAACCGGTACCTGTTGTTTACATAAGAATAAACAGGCTGACGTTCGACCACGCCCGCTCTTTTTATACCGGACGGAAACCTGTGTTCAAAATGCGAAAAGCGCGGAAGCAATACTGCATCAGATTGCCTTGAAAGCAGAGAAGCCCATAATTCATCAGCATCATCCAGCCTGAAGAGTTTCGCCGCTCCCGCGCGCCTTATGCTGTTTGCTATGTACTCATTCTGCCAGCGGTAACTAAGATTCAATCCTGCCAAATCTCTCCAATCATAAAATTGATACTTCGAATTCGATCTGGTGTAAACAGTAAATTCTGCATTATCTATGGCAACGGGTACTTTTACAAGATTGGAATAAATTTTATCCAGATCGTCCGTTTGAGAAGGTAAAATTGAGGCATCGCCGTAATTAACGTCCGCTATGGCAGTGCGCATTCCGGTTGCCTTGGCAATCATTTCATAACCTAAGCGTTTTAATGCAGTATATAAAATCCTTTCCATAATGATGGACTGATCATCACTGAAAGCAACTTTGATTGCAGGCGATTCTGACTCGTCAGCCATGTCTGACTGCGCCCAAACAGATATATCAGATAAAAAAAAGCATAAAAGAAAAAATATTATCAATATAAACAAATTATGCGATAATTTCATTACCTGCCTTCTCAAAATCCGGTATTTTATTTAAAGTATCTTCCAATTTTGTAAATTCACCGCGAAGTATATGCATGGAAATTTTATCCAGTGTTTCATCAATCTCGTTAGTCCATGTTTTTTTCTTTAAATCGGCAAGTGCTGTTTTAGCATCTTTAATATTAAAATCTTTGCATGATACTTTTATTATATTCAATTTTTCCCGCAGGAATGCTGCATTATCAGGCGAAATTTCATCCGGAGCCGTTTCCTTATTTTTAATTTTAGAAAATTCAATTTTGTCAGATAAAGCACACAGCATATTTAAAAATTCAGGCGTTTCTGTTGATAATATTGCCCTATCTTTTTCTATTGCCGATTTTTCCAGTTTTAATGCAATGCCGGAAAGCTGCTCTTCTCCGATATTTGCAAGAGCGCTTTTAATGCCATGAACAGTTGTGGTAAACAAATCCAGATTTACGGCATCTACGCCGCCGACATTCATTTTTGATAATATATCTTCCAGTATATTAATGGCGTTTCTTATATCCAAAACTGCAGCTGCCGCAATATCATTGCTGCCGGGAACTACGGCATCTTTTGATACAGCGTTTTGATTTATCATTTTATTCTTTATTAATTTATTCAATATCTGATTCAACTCGCGCGAATCTATCGGCTTTGAAATAAAACCGTCAAACCCGTTCGCTAAAAACATCTCTTCCTGTCCGATAACGGCATTTGCCGTTAAAGCAACAATGGGATGATTGTAATCCATGCTGCGTAAAATTTCTGCCGTCTTTAAACCATCTATCCCCGGCATCATGTGATCCATAAACACGATGTCATAATCTTTATTTATTTTAACTTTTTCGATTGCTTCAAATCCGCTTTTTGCTGTTTCGATTTGAACTCCGTATGGTATTAAAAGTCCTTTTGCAACAAGTAAATTAGATTCAACATCGTCAACAACCAAAACTTTACCGTAAGGCATATATTCGTGTATAATCTCCGGTTTCTTTTGCATTGATACATTGCGAAAATTAAATTTTCTCAAACTTTTTGCAGCTTCGCTGCCGCATACAGCAGTACCGCAGCGTAATTGCGGCAGAAGGACAGTAAATAACGACCCTTCGTCTTTTTTGCTTTCTACCTGGATTTCTCCGTTCATCATATCTATAAGACGCTTTGTAATACTCATGCCTAAACCTGTTCCGGAAATACTGCGGTTAGTTTCCATATTAAAGCGCGAATATTCATCAAATATCCTTGATACCTGGTTTTCTGTCATACCCTGCCCGGTATCTCTCACGCGGATAACAAGCATTACATTATCATGCTGTTTTTCTTCTGTGCTGACCGAAAGCTCGACTTCCCCTGACTCCGTATATTTAAAAGCATTGGAAAGCAAATTATATAATATTTGTTTTATGCGAAGTTCATCGCCCATCAGTTCCCTAGGCGTATTTTCGTCTAATTGTATTATAAATTGAATAGGTTTATTTTCAAAACGCAGTCGCTTTAATTGAATGGTATCGTTAATTAAATTCGGTATTTCATATTTCTCGCATACTATTTCCAGTTTACCGGCGTCAATTTTTGAAAAGTCCAGTATGTCGTTAATTATGTTTAATAATAAATTCCCGGATTCGTTTATTTTCCTATAACCGTCTTTTGCATTTTCAGAAATATCTTTTTTACGCAGTTGAATTTCCGAAATCCCCATTATTGCATTCATCGGAGTGCGTATTTCGTGGCTCATCTGCGCAAGAAAATATCCTTTTGAACGATTGCTCAATTCTGCTGTCTCTTTAGCTTTAATTAATTCTGTTATATCTACAGAGTGCTGGATATGAACCACCTGTCCGTTCTGCCATTTAATGTACCTGTCAACATTACGGTAAATGCAGTTAGTTAAATTGCTGTGTTCATTCCAAATAACCGGATTTTCAGGTTCATTATCCAGTTTATAACAAGGACAAAAACTGCATTTTTCATCCTGATCTTTCTGAAGCAATTCATAACATTTTTTACCGACAGGGTCTCCTTCAATGCAGTAGTGCATTTTCATTCTGTCATTGATAAAAAGAATCTCATCAGTTTTAGGATCTGTAACGTAAATCATAATATCAAGACCATTCATTATGTTTTTTATATTTTCAAGCGTATTTTTTTCTTCGGTTACTGAGCGGATTTCATTCATCATATCGCTTAAATGGCGTTCAACAATTTTTAAAATAAATCTTGCAAGTATAATGCATATTATAATTATTACAAATGTTATAAAAAACCCGAGCATATAATAAAAACTTAATCTGTTTCTGTCATCTGCCGTAAAATAACCAATGCCTGCCATTCCTACTGCTTTGTTGTCTGCGCCGTATATTGGAATATATTTTGCAATAGCGTCATGGTCTGCTATTCTTATTCTGTCAAAATACGAACCCCCGGCAAGAACTTTCTTTGTGATGTATTCCGGCAGTTTCATCGCCGTACTGTACGGGTCATCTTTATCAAGAATAGTTGTAGCAATTCTGTTATCGCCGGAAAAAATACTGATTTCACACATTGTAATCGCTTTTAATCCGTTTACAAACTTTTGATTGCTTAATTTAAAACCAAGCGAAACAATACCGATAATATTTTTTTCATCATCATATATCGGCGCGCCTGAATAAACGCCGAGATCAATTGTTACTCCCTGCGCAACAATTGATTCTATCATCCCTTCAGCTGCATATTTTACATGAGGAAGATGAGCAAGACTGTCGCCGTAAATTTCAGGCTCGTTGGTTCTCGTTATAACAACGCCGTCTTTGCCGAGTATGGTGCAATGATCTACCTGAGCAATTGTAATAAGTGCATTTGATGTTCTTTTAATCTTTTCATGATCTTTACTCAGAACCGCTTCTATCAATGCTGGATCGTTAGCTATTCCCATTGCCGCGGCAATACCGTTTGTTTTTAAATTATCAATCTCATGTTCCGTTACCATTGCGGCAACATCAACCTTGTTATACATGGATTTATTTAATTCTCTGTTAAACAGGAAAATATATAAAATCAAAACAATCAGACAGCATCCTGCTGTTAATATTATTAATGGAACAGAAAATTTTACTCTGATGCGTTTATTAATTACTTCATTATCGAGTGTTAACATCCGTTAACCTTTAAAAACAATTGATTCACCTCATTAAACACATCTACAATTTTTGGATCAAATTGCTTTCCTTTGCTTTCCAGGATTATTTCTACCGCTTTTTCATGTGTAAATGATTTTTTGTAAGGACGCTCTGATACAAGTGCGTCATATACATCTGCAATTGCCATAATACGCCCTTGAAGCGGAATATTCGTTTCTTTTAATCCGCGCGGATATCCGTTGCCGTTCCACCACTCATGATGATAACCGGCAAACAGTTTGGCGTTCTTTAAAAAAACTTCATCGCCGGATTCTTTAATAATATCATCTATTATTTTTTCTCCTTCGGCGGCATGTGTTTTTATTATTTCAAATTCTTCATTTGTTAATTTACCGGGTTTATTTAGGATCAAATCCGTAACAGTGATTTTACCCAAATCGTGCATGCGCGCCGATGAAATAACTGCTTCAATATCCCAGCCGCTCATTTCTTCAGCGTAAAGTCCGCGTTCTATCATCGCTTCTATTAAAATTCTTATATATCCTGTCGTGCGGGTTATGTGCTCACCTGTCAGTTTGTCGCGGTTTTCTACCAGGTCGGCAAGAACGCTTGTCATGCTGTTTTGCAGTCTTAAAAGTTTTTCGGTTCGCTGCTTCAGCATTTCAGTTCTTTCAGTGATTATTTCTTCGATATGCAAATGTGTTTTTATGCGGTTAAGAAGAACAGGTCCGGAAAAAGGTTTGGAGATAAAATCCATTACGCCCATTTCAAAACCAAGAGCCTCAGTAGAGGCATCATTTTTACTTGTCAGAAAAATGACAGGGATATCCTCATAACGGGAGTCGGATCTTAATTTTTTTAAAGCTTCAAACCCGTCAATGTCCGGCATCATAATATCAAGGAGAATTAAATCAGGTATGGTACTATTTAAAAATTCGAACATTGCCGAAGCGGATGCAAAAGTAACAACATTATACCAGTCCGACAATGTTTTATCGGCAGTCATTAAATTTACAGTATTATCGTCAACAACAAAGATGGTTTTCATTCTGTCGTTCTCCGAAGAAAAGAAGGAACGCAGCTCAAGCGAGTAATTTTATCTAAAAAGATGTTAATTTGCCCCATTTTGTTAATTATAATCCAATAAAACGAAAAAGTCAAGAAAGCGGTTTTTATACGTTAAAAAGCATGTTTTATGATAAAATATAGCATCATTTATGTCCAGAACAGCAGTTTTTTCAGCATTGGTTCTCAGGTGCCGTCCTTCAGGCGAGTCTAACAGCGAGGTTACCCTGCTTACCGCCGAAGAAGGCATTATTAAAGCGACGGTGTTCGGCGGCGCAAAGAGCAAATTACGCTCACATTCGGCGCCGTATAACTCGGGGCAGGTTTGGATTTACCGCGACAAGGCAAAGGATTATGCGAATAACAGCAGCTATGCAAAACTCAGCGATTTTGACGTTCATTCATGGCGGCCGGGATTAAGAGAACTTTATGACAGAACGATGGCGGCGGCGGCAGTTGCAGAAACAATCCTTTCTTCGCACGGCGGCGGCGGCGATTGGGGAACTGCTCTTCACATGGCAGCATCAACTCTGGACACCCTTGAAAGCGCAAACGAAGAATTATGCGCCAGATTGCTTGTCCACTTTTTATGGCGATGGGCTCACTTTTTGGGAATACAGCCGCATTTAGAAAACTGCGCCGGATGTGAAAAAGGAGGTGATATTCCTCTTTGGTATAACAATAAGGAAAGCAATGTATTATGCGCAAATTGTAATTCTGCATTTCTTCAGGAAAAGAAAAACAATTTTTTAAAACTCGACCCGGGCTGCCGCAAATGGTTATCCGCCGCAGAAGCAATCGAACCTGCGCAATTACACCGCATTTCAATGGACAGCAAATCATTCGCGGAGGCAAGATCGCTATGCACCGAGATTTTAACAGGAGCAATTGGGAAAAGGCTTGCAAGCTGGGAATGGTGAACGTCACTTAAAAAGCGGTAAAAGATAAAATCCCCTTTTCGACGCATTGTAAAATACGCCTGTTTCTGTTACCCTAATTACAGATGAAATGGGCAAAAAAAGAGGTCTCCCCCGAACAGGTAAAAGAAATCTCTGCAAAATACGGCTGCGATTTATTAACCGCCTCGATTCTCGCGCGGCGAGGGCATAATACAGGCGATTCTATACGCTATTTCCTTGAAGATGACATTACATCCCTTCGTAACCCTTTCGCGCTGGACGGAATGGAAGATGCCGTTGAACGTATTCTTGCCGCCAAGGATGAAGGTGAAAAGGTTCTGGTCTTCGGCGACAGTGATGTTGACGGTATCACAGGAACTGCTCTGCTTGCCGGATACCTAGAAGATATCGGTATGGATGTTTCATGGCGAATACCGACAGGCGATGAATCCTACGGGCTTTCTCTGGATGCGGTTGATGATTTTGCCTCAAAAGACGGCACTTTGATAATCACTGTCGACTGCGGCATCTCGCGTTTTGCCGAAATAAAAAAAGCAAATGAACTAAGTATCGATGTTATAGTAACAGACCATCATGAGCCGCAGGATGAACTGCCGGAAGCTCTCGTTATAATCAATCCAAAACTTAAAAATTCATCATACCCTTTTCGTAATTTAGCAGGCTGCGGCGTTGCTTTTAAGCTTGTAAGCGCGCTTCGTTTCGCGCAAAGAAGCGAATTATACAATCATCAGATGTGCCTGTTAAACACAAGACCTGTAAATGACGCATGGATTATAGAAATAGCCAAAATGCGGAACCTTGTTGTAACAGACACTTTAACTGAAACAATTGTTCCGGGAATGATTTCCGTAAGCGAAACGCGGCTTCCTGCATTTCTGGAAGGACAGCATATTTGCTGCTGGGATGCGCCGCTTCATAAACAAACATTTATAAAACTCTTCGGCAAAGGCGTTGAATTCGGATTAATGGATATTTCTCAGCAGATTGGAAAAGAAATTCCGCAAGTCTCAGGGCAAAGTTTATTGCGCATTAAAGAGCTTTCAAAAATTGCAAGGTATTCTGACAAAGAGTTAAGCGAGCTTGATGTCTTTGTCAATCTTTTTTGTTCTTACGCCAAACTAAAGGAAAAGAATCCATCGGATATCGAAAGCGAAAACGCCGATATCCAGCTTGCAGCATTGGGGACAATCGCAGATATAATGCCGCTGCTGGACGAAAACAGAATTATCGTGCGAAGGGGACTTGAATCTCTGGAAAAAAAACCGAGACCCGGGCTTTTACAGTTGCTGCAAAAACTCGATCTTGCGGGAAAACATTTTGAAACAAAAGACATATCATGGAAATTGTGTCCGAGCATTAACGCAGCCCGCCGTCTTGGAAGCGCTGAAACTGCAGCCGCTCTTTTCTTTGAAAAGGACCTGTTAAAAAGGGAAAGGCTTGCAGGAGAGCTTGCAAAAATGAATGAAAACCGCAGGGAGCTTGAAGAAGAAACATGGGCTTCCATTGAAAAAATGGCTTATGAAAGTTTTGATAAATACGAACAAAAACTTGCCGTGGTTTACAGCGAAAAAATTAACAAGGGCGTTACAGGATTAATGGCTCAGCGCGCCTGCCGCACTTTTAATGTTCCTTCATTGGCAATATCCATAAGCGATGAAATCTGCACAGGTTCAATCCGCTCTGCAAGAGGATATAATGTTCATACATTGTTTGAACAATGCAGCGACTTATTTATTGATGCCGGAGGTCATAAGGCTGCCGGCGGTTTCAGTATGGTTATGAAAAACTGGGATACCTTCCTGGAACGTCTGGAAAAAGCCGCCTATGCAATTGAATTTGACGCAGAACCGGATGAAGAAACAATACTAATTGATGCAGAGCTTCCGCACGATTATTTATCGCCGGATATTTTAAAATTAATCGATCTTTTTGAACCTTACGGCAGTGATAATGAACAGCTTGTTTTAATGTCTAAAAACCTCACCGTAAAAGATTTAAATTTAGTCGGCAAGCCGGATGCAAAGCATGTAAAAATGACTATTGATGCCGGAAAATATAAATGGCCTGCACTTTATTGGCAAAAAGCAGAACGCGTAATTAACAAGGAATTTGCAGTGAATGATAAAGTTGACATTGTTTATAATTTATCACGCGATTATTTTAAAGGGAACGAAACCCCGCAGCTGATAGTAGTAGATCTAAAAAGGGTATCCGCCGTATAAACGGCAGATGCTATCGATACAAAGGAGTATAATAATGATAAAACGTGTTCCAGTTTTACTCTTTGTTTGCTTATTACTGTTAACATGTACAGGAAAACCCGCGGCAATTTCCGCTCAGGATATTCAATATATCCACGAGATAGAAGAATTTCAGGAAATTAAATATGCGATAATTCCCGAAGCTCCCCGCCCCGGAGAACCTATAACTGTCGCTTTAAACAAAGAGGCAAAGGAAGTATTGCTTCTTGTAAACAATAAACAAGTATCAAAAGCCGGAGTTTTTTTTGTTCCGGCAGAAAGAAACAAACCCGGTTTTTATGCGGCAATTATTACTGTGGGATGCACAATAGATGCAAAGCAGGCAGTTATCAGAATAAATAATAAATCAGGTATGTTATGCGAAATACCAATCGATATATCTCCAAGAGAATTTCGTTCAGAAACGCTTGCTCTTAACCCTGCTCTTACAAGGCTGGTCTCAGAACCCGATCCTATTAAGGAAGCAGAATCCAACAGGCTCTGGCAAATTTTAATTACAACAGGAGATCATGTTTATCATTACGGAAATTTTGTTTTGCCTGTTACGTCAACCAGAAGAACAAGCCAATACGGAACACGCCGCATTAATCAATATTCAGACGGAAGAAAGGTAACATCGATTCATGCAGGAGTGGATTTTGGAATACCAACCGGAACCGAGGTTCGCTCCTGCGGTACAGGAAAGGTAATACTGTCCCGCATGAGAGTTCTTACCGGCAACTCAATAATTATTGAACATGCGCCAGGAGTTTATTCTATATACTACCATTTGGACAGCGTTATCGCGAAAGAAGGCACAATTGTAGGAACCGGAGCGATTATCGGGCTCTCCGGCTCAACAGGGTTTTCAACAGGACCTCATCTGCATTGGGAGCTGAGGGTCAGTACTGAAAACACAGACCCGGACGCTTTTGTTGACCGTCCGCTGATTGACAAAGATTTAATAATCAGTAAGATCTTTAATATAAAGAAGCAGTAAAAGGAGGTGATTTAAATTGGCGCACATTACAGTTGATGACAACGAGATGCTTGAAAAAGCTATCAAACGTTTTAAGCGTATGGTAGAAAAAGAGGGCATCATCCGCGAGTTCAAAAAGCGGGAGTATTATGAAAAACCCTCCACTATTCTTAACAGAAAGAAAAAAGCAAACGCCCGCAAATTGTTAAAGAGAAACCGCAAGGGCAAGGGTGAAAGTTAATCAATTAGAGATATATGTAATACATATATCTCTAATTTTACTTGTATTATCATTTTTCGCATCATGCGTATCGGTTTCTCATCAGCAGGAATTTCAAAATGCGATTTCTTCATTTCCAAATATCGAAAAAATTGAACCTAAGTGGGAACCGTTCGCTGACGGGGTTGATTATTTCCATGGAAGGATCGTGTCTCCGAAGCTGAGGTTTTGGGCGTTAAGAGCAGATCTTTTTTCGCCCAGTATCGAAATTGTTGTAAGCGGCGAACCTGTCAGCGCAAAGGTTTCTAGTTTTGTACAAAGTAATAATTTAATCGCCGGTATTAATGCTCTGCCGTTTGATGTTTCATCTTCCAGAGAAGGTCTGGATATTAAGAATGCCGGGATTGTTGTGGCAGAAGGAAAATTACTTTCACCTGCAAACAGCCGTTATGACGCGCTTGTGTTTTACAAGGACGGCAAAACTGCAATTGTCAGCCAGGCATTAATCACGTCTGCATCGGCAGAGAATATAAAAAACGCTGCCGGAGGATTTCATCAGCTTCTTATTGACGGAGAGCTGACACAGAGAGTAAAAGAAAATAGTCAAAATGAAAATGCTTCCCGTCATCCGCGAAGCGCCGCCGGTGTTTCTGCTGACGGCAGGTATCTTTATCTGCTTGTGATTGACGGCAGACAAGCTGCAAGTATAGGAGCGGCAGAATGGGAAACGGCAGCGCTCCTGCTGGCTCTTGGTTCATGGAACGGGATAAATTTTGACGGCGGCGGCTCAAGCGCGCTTGCGTTAAAATTCCCTGACGGCAATGTAAGGGTTGTTAACACACCTGTTCACAAAATAATTCCCGGTGAAGAGCGCGCTGTCGCAGGATGTCTGGGTATTAGAATTAATAAATAGGTCAATCCTTCCAAGGCGCCAAAATAAGCACCGCTTGGAGCGGTGTTGTTGAAACAAATAAGCGAGGCGTGGCGCTCGATGCAGTCAATGAGAACAATAATGCGCGACAGCTTTAGCTGGAGCGGTGCGCCTGGAACACAAGGTCAATCCTTCCAAGGAAAGATAAAGTTTTTAAAAGTACGATTACCGGTTTTGTCTCGCTCTTCTATCAACAGCGCATCCCAGGGAATTTTACGGCGGTCAGCGCCGGGGTTTGCTTCGAGCCAATCGTATTTTAACAGACGCAGACGCAGCGCTTCGTCAAGATATAGAAGCACACCCGCAGGACCCGGGAACATAAAAACCAAAACAACAGACAGCATCAAAGCCAGAATATTGTGAATCAATAAAAAAATTGAAAGACCGGTATTATCCAGAGAAATTAACATACACTTTTTAAATGTTTTAATAATATTTTTTCCGAGCCGAATATAAACAGTAAAGAAATATTGAAGCGACAGAATGGCAAAAACTACAAGCCAGATAAGGAGGGCTGTTAAAACCAATCCTAAAATAGAACCCATTCCGGCATAAAAAGGAATGACAATCATAATGACAAAAAAGAAAAGCATTAAAACAAAAAATACGGCGATTCCGGAAGGAAGAGCTTTTTTAAAGTTTCCGATAAATTCTGCGTATGTAAAAGTTCCATGATCTGAAATTACTTTTACGGTAAAAGATACTGCCGCAAGGTAAATTGAACAAACAAGCGCGCCTATGATGCCAAGGACTATGACATAGAAGGTTGAATCAAATATTTTTGGGAAAAAGGCAGGAAGCAGCGAAATAGCGCTGCAAATAAAAAAACCCAAATTGAGAACGACAATTTTAAACATATTGTCCCAAAGGTCATACAGGGTCTTTTTGAGCAGAAATCCTATCATGCTTTATATAATACAAATGATACATTACATTATCAATACCTAAACCGGGTGCCGAAACCCGTTCTCCGAGCCTCGGAAAGAAACTCGGCTCAGAGAAGCGTTTTCTGCACCCGGTCTCACAGTTGTATATAGTCATGTATCTTTGTATAATTACGTTTAGGTGGATTAATTTATGATAGTAATGAAATTTGGCGGAAGTTCTGTGGCAGACGCGTCGCGTCTTAAGCATGTTGCAAGTATCGTAAAAACACAGTTGGAAAAAAAACCTTTGCTGGTGTTATCTGCCATGGGAGACACGACAGATCACCTTCTTGAAGCGGCAGACATGGCATTAAAAGAGGGTAAGGTTAATGTTAAAGACGTAGAAAAACTGCATCAGGAAACAGTTAAAGCATTAAAACTCACAGGCGTTCAAAAAGAAATTGCGAGTCTTTTAGACGAGCTTTCGCGGCTTTTATCGGGCATTGCCCTTATAAAAGAACTTACTCCGCGCACAAAGGATTACCTTGTTTCATTCGGCGAACGCCTTAGCGTACGGATAGCAGCTGCATATTTTATGTCTGTCAGCATGAATGCAAAAGCATTTGACGCATTTGATGTAGGTTTTATTTCTAACTCAAATTATACCCAGGCAGAATTGGAAAAAGAAAGCTGGGATTTAATCCCTGAAAAAATACTGCCTTTAATAAAAGGAAATGTAGTGCCTGTTGTTACGGGCTTTATTGCAAAAGATGATAAAGGAAGAATCACTACGCTTGGAAGAGGCGGCTCTGACCTTTCTGCAACAATGATTGCGGCTGCCTGCAAAGCCGATGAAGTGCAGGTCTGGAAAGATGTTGACGGAATACTAACGGCAGATCCGCGGATTGTAAAAAACGCGCGTCCTGTCGAACATGTAACTTATGATGAAGCCTCGGAGCTTGCCTATTTCGGCGCGCAGGTGCTTCATCCGCGGGCAATGCAGCCGTGTATGAAAACCAACACTCCGGTGCTTGTAAAAAATTCCTATAATATCAATGCGGCAGGCACAAGGATAGAAAATACCTTGTCCGGCACAAAGAAAAGTCCGCCGGTACGAGCTATTACTTCCAAGCATAAGGTAACGCTTGTGGATATAGTTTCTACAAGAATGCTCGGGCAATACGGTTTCTTGGCAGAAGTATTTACTGTCTTTGCCAAGTATAACATTTCTATTGATATGGTTGCGACAAGCGAAGTATCAGTTTCTCTTACTTTGGATACTGCCTTCGATTTAACCGAAGTAAAAAAAGAATTAAACAAGATTGCAAGTGTAGAAGTAAAAACAGGAAAGGCGATTGTATCAATAATCGGCAATGTAAAACGTTCGTCTGAAATTCTGGTGCGATCTTTTAGAATCTGCCAGCTGCTTGGCGTAACTGTGCAGATGATTTCTCAGGGAGCAAGCAAGGTTAATATCAGTTTTATTGTGAATGACACAGAAGCTGCAGAAGTTGTTAAGGCACTGCACTTGGAATTTTTTGATACCAATGACAGACCTGCGCAAAGCAATCCTAAGGAATAAATTCCTTTTGGAATAAATTTCTTAAGGAATAAGTTAGAGGGGTATATATGAGAATAGCGCTTATTGGTTACGGAAAAATGGGAATGATGGTTGAGCAGATCGCAAAAGCTCAGGGACACACCATTGACGCGATTGTAGATCCCTTCGCGACAAATGCACCGGCAGGAATGATGATTAGCAAAAATATCAATGAAGCCAATTTTGATTCCATTAACGCAGCAATTGAATTTACTCAACCCGATACGGCGATTTCTAACATCATGGCTTTAGCGGAAAGAAAAATTCCTACAATAGTCGGAACAACAGGCTGGCACGAAGACATGAACAAGGTAAAAAACGCGGTAGAAGGAGCAGGCAGCTCTGTTTTTTGGGCATCGAATTTTTCTATCGGTGTAAATATGTTTTTTCAGATTGCATGGCATGCGGCAAAACTGGTTAATAAATTTTCCGAGTACGACGCTGCAGGTTTTGAAATTCATCACAATATGAAAAAGGACAGCCCGTCCGGAACCGCGAAGATTCTGGCAGAAGGCGTACTTTCGATGATCGATCGCAAGACGAAAATTGTTTGGGAAACAATGAACCGCAAACCCGAAGCCGATGAGTTTCATTTTCCGAGCCTGCGTATGGGCAGCGTACCGGGAACGCACAGCTTGTTTTTTGATTCTCCCGCCGATACAATTGAAATTACGCATACTGCCCGCAGCCGCGAAGGATTTGCGTCAGGCGCAGTACGTGCAGCGGAATGGCTGACAGCGGAAAAACGAACAGGTGTTTTTACAATATCAGATATGATGATGGATCTTTTTAAAGACTAATTAGGAGAAGTAACATGACAGAATTCCGAGGAGCATATACAGCGCTTGTAACACCGATGACTGAATCGGGAGAAATAGACTACGACGGCTTTCGCAGGCTTATACAGTTTCAAATAGCGGAAGGTATTGACGGGCTTGTTCCGCTTGGAACGACGGGTGAGAACCCAACACTCGATGAAAACGAAGAAGACAAGCTGATCGAAATCGCTGTAAAGGAAGCTGCGGGCAAGGTAAAAGTAATTGTGGGAGCAGGTTCAAACGACACAAAGCACATGGTAAAATATGTTGAACGCGCAAAAAGACATGGCGCTGACGCCGCCCTGGTAGTAACGCCTTACTACAACAAACCCAACGACAGCGGACTTATCCGTCACTTTGAAGAAGCGGCAAAACCCGGCATTCCAATTATTGTTTACAATATTGCTTCGCGCACGGGAAGGAACATACCTACTCCGCTGATGAAAGAAATTGCAAAGATTACAAACATTGCAGGAGTAAAGGAATCTTCAGGCGACATTAACCAGATGGGCGATGTCATTAGAGAGATTGCGATACCGCGGAAAGACAGCAGCAGTAAGTTTTGGGTGCTTTCAGGCGATGACCCGATTACTCTGCCGTTAATATGCATGGGCGGTGACGGAGTTATTTCAGTTGTCTCTAATCTGGTGCCTGCAAAAGTAAAAGCCCTTACAAAGGCCGCGCTTGAAGGAAAATTTGATGAAGCCCGTATAATTCACTACGAACTTATCCCCTTTATTAAGGCAGCTTTTATTGAGACAAACCCGGCTCCCATAAAACAAGCGCTTAACTGGGCAGGTCTCCCTGCAGGTCCTACACGCCTGCCTCTTGGTAAACTCAGCTCCGCAAGCGAAGCTGTATTACGCAAGGCAATGGTTGATATGGGCATTATAAAATAAAATTTTCACCTAACGCCTCATTTCCTCAAATTTCCCCTCATTTCCCCCAAATTCCACGCAAAACATTATGAATAGTAAGGCAAATTTCGGCGAATAAAATGCGAAAATAAAAAAATATAAATATCAAGCAATATTTCCAAATTATCGACAGCTAACGCTACCTGTAGCGCATCTGAAAAAAAATCAACACCACAGATAGCGCAGGCGGCTTACACCTCAAAAACTACCATAGGGAAATTTCCCTACCCGGACGAATCACTTATACGTGACTTTGACTTATTTGGTTTAGGTCCAATTTTTCCAAAAATGCTTATGTTAAACGTCCCTTGGCATAAACAAACTCCCGTATGGGAGAAAAAGCTCTTGAGGAGGAAAGAAATATGTT
>Ga0209755_10003295_pt1 | contig 20465 bp, 12 predicted proteins | sample TergutCo191P1_FD_187301 | JGI IMG/M metagenome (GOLD analysis project Ga0209755, IMG submission 187301) | Cornitermes sp. P1 segment gut microbial communities from Petit-Saut dam, French Guiana - Co191P1 (SPAdes) (version 2) | ecosystem: Host-associated > Arthropoda: Insects > Digestive system...
CCGACATATAAAAGAGCAGTTTTAAGTTCCGTCATATTAATATTTTTATTTCTCATAGTTGATCCGGCGATTTTTGCCGAAGGAACCGGCAGTAAAGCGGCGATCGGTCTTGGTCTTGAATGGAATATGAATTCGCGTGAAAACTTCGCGATGGGAGCTGTCCTTGGTTTTGATGTTAATATCGGCTCTTCTTTTGCTCTTGGAGTAAACGGCACATTCAGCGCGAATTTTTTTGATTTTTATGTTATCGAACCTTCCGCGATGTTCAGATGGTATTTTTTAAGCAGGGAACATACAGGCTGGTTTGCTCAGATTGAAGGCGGCGTCTTTTTAATTTTTGATAATAAAGAATTCTCCCTGATGCCTCTTGGCGGAATCCGCGCGGGATTTCGGATACCGTTAGGCGAAATGTTTTACATTGAGCCGTTCGGAAGACTGGGGTATCCTTTTATGTTCGGCGCCGGCGCGGCGGCAGGAATACGTTTTTCAAAAGCCGCTTCAAAAAGCGAAGATGATGCCAATATTTTTATAATTAACAGATAAAGAAGAGGTTAGGTATGAAGAACAATTTATTACTCTTATGGATGGCAATAATATTGATTCTTATAGGTTCCTGCTACAATCCGTTTTTGCAGGTAACGGCGCAAATCCCTAAAATTTTGCATGATTTTATCGAATTTGAAATTGATTCAATGTCGAAAACATACGGCGATCCTGTTTTTACAATAGCGGTTAATTCCAATTACAAGGGCACAGGCTCTGTTACATATTCAAGCAGCGATGCGAATGTCGCTGTCGTGAATCAGAACAACGGCGAAGTTATAATCAAAGGAACGGGAGAAACTGTCATTACTGCCGTAAAAGCGGCTGATGTGCGTTATGCACAATCACAGGATAGTTATGTTTTGACCGTAAGTAAAACGCTGCTTACTATCAGCGCCGCGGATAATATTATTAATCTTAATGACGCAATGCCTGAGTTAACATACGATGTAAGCGGTCTTGCGTATAACGATACCCGCGAAACCGCTTTTACGGGAGAACCTGACATTTTCTGCGCTTGCACAGATACAGGCGAAAGGGGCAGTTACCCAATTATTGCCGCTGAAGGAACAATGAGCGCTAATAATTACGAGTTCGCGTTTTTGAACGGTACGCTGTCCATAGGTTTAAAACAACAGGACGCGCTTTCAATAACAGAGTCTTTGATTGTAAAAACATGGGGAGATTCAAGTTTTACATTGAATACCGAAGGAGGCTCAGGCGAAGGCGGCGTGCATTACAGCATCGTAAGCGGCGAAGGTGTAGTAAATATAACCGGTGATACTGTGACAATACTTAAGACCGGAACAGCGGAAGTGATCGCGCAAAAAATCGGCGACAATGAATATAATTATATACAGTCCGATTCTATATTAATTATTGTAAATAAAAGAAATTTATCTAATGCTGTTGTAGATGTAGGAGGAACATTCCATTACATAGGGCACTTGCTTACTCCTGTAGTGACTGTTACTGATAATAATTTAGTAACAGCTTCGGATTATATTACTTCATACGGTAACAACATCAACGCAGGTACAGCTGCAGTTACCGTTACAGCTTCGCAGGATGGCAATTATACAGGAACAAAAAACGGCGCATTTACAATAGCAAAAGCAATACTTACCGTTACCGCGGATGATATAGAAATTCCTTTTAATGCTGATGTTCCTGTTTTTACATATACAGTAACAGGTTTTGTAAGCGGTGAAGATGAAACTGAGGTAAACGGCGAGCCTGTGTTGTCATGCGGTTATGTGAAAGGCGGTTCTGTCGGTATGTATGAAATTACCGCGGAAAACGGAAATTTATCCGCTTCCAATTATGCTTTTCATTGTGTAAACGGCGAATTGGCAGTTGGATTAACTCATCAGACACCTCTTGTTCTTGATGAAGCGGATGAAAAAACTTACGGAGACCCTAATTTTTATCTTTCTTACACAGGCGGAAGCGGAACAGGGGTTATAACTTACAGGCTTGTAAACGGTTCTGACGTGATTGAAGTGAACGAAGAGACAGGCGAAGTCTTTATAATAGGAGCCGGAACCGCCGAAGTTGACGCGAGAAAAGAGGGAGACTCGGGGCATACCCCTGTAGTTTCCGGGGTTATTACAATTGTTGTTAATAAACGCGATCTTTCCAATGTCTCTGTCAGCGTTACGGGCACATTCCATTACACGGGACATGAACATATTCCCGCTGTAACAGTTACAGATAACGGTTATATAACGGCATCTGATTACGCGGTTGTATACAGTGATAATATAAACGCGGGAACCGCCGTAGTTACGATTGAGGCGGCGGAAAACGGTAATTACGCGGGAACTCAAACAGAAACATTTATTATCAATAAGGTAACGCTTACCTTAACCGCGCATAATAAAAACATAACTTATAGCGATGCGGCGCCTGCATATACCCATACGACAGCAGGTTTTGTAAACGGTGAAGATGGAACAGTATTAACGGGAAGTCCTTCGCTGACAAGCTCTTATGCGCAGAATAGCAATGTTGGAAGTTATACAATAACCATTACGCAGGGAACATTAGCATCCGCAAATTACAGTTTTAATTTTATAAACGGAACATTAACTGTAGGAAAAATTAATCCCACAGTAACATGGCCTGCAAATTTAACAGCAGCTTACGGACAGACTCTTTCTAATATAACTCTTCCCGGAAACGGCATAAGCACGCCTGCAGGTACATTTGAATGGATCGCGCCTTCTGCCGCTGTAGGCGCTGCCGGGACACAACCGCACAATATGCAGTTCACGCCGGCAGATACGGAAAATTACAATACGCTTACGCGAAATGTTGACGTTACTGTAAACAAAGCTAACCCTGTTGTAACATGGCCTACGGGATTAATGGCAACTTACGGACAGACTCTTGCGAATATAACTCTTCCAGGAAACGGCACAAGCTCGCCTGCAGGCGCATTTGCATGGGTTACATCGACTACATCTGTCGGCGCTGCCGGGACAAGAGCCTTTAGTATGAGATTCACGCCGACAGATACGGCGAACTACAATACGCTTACGCAGAATGTAAGTATTACTGTAAACAAAGCTAACCCTGTTGTAACATGGCCTACAGGATTAACTGCGGCTTTCGGGCAGACTCTTTCGAATATAACTCTTCCCGGAAATGGCACAAGCACGCCTGCAGGAGCGTTTACATGGGTTACGCCAACAACTTCTGTCGGCGCTGCCGGAACAAGAGGCTTCAGTATGAGATTCACGCCGACAGATACAACGAACTATAATATTTTAACGCAGAATGTAAATGTTACTGTAGGAAAAACTAATCCCACAGTTACATGGCCTACAGGATTAACGGCAACTTACGGGCAGACTCTTGCGAATATAACTCTTCCCGGAAATGGAACAAGCACGCCTGCAGGCGCGTTCGCATGGGTTACATCGACTACATCTGTAGGCGCTGTCGGGACAAGAGCTTTCAGCATGAATTTCACGCCGACAGATACTGCAAATTACAATACGCTTACACAGAATGTAAATGTTACGGTTAACAGAAAAGCTGTTACTATTACAGGCGTAACTTCGGGCAATAAAGAATACAACGGCAACACGACAGCTAGTTTTAACGCGGCGTCCGCGTCAATCAGCGGAAATATAGACAGCGGCAATTTGACGATTAACACCACAAGCGCGCAGGCGGTCTTTAGCAGTAAGGATGCGGGATCAAGAACTGTTACATTCAGCGGTTTCGCTCTTTCGGGAACCGCTGCCGGTAATTATACTTTGTCCGCGCAGCCTGCAAGCGTAACGGCGAACATTACGGCTAAGCCTTTAACGCTCTCTGTTACCGCAAACATGGCGCTTACGCCGCTTTCAGGAGAAACAACAGCCGCAGTTTCCACTACAGTTACAGGGATTGTAACAGGCGATTCTTACACAATAAACTACCCAACGGCGACAGGTCTTACGATTTCTAATACAAATATCACTTATAACGGCACGACAGCGTTTGTTAATCCGTCTGTTTCATTGAATTACTCTGTAAACGCCGGCAGTAATTACTCAGGCGGAACGAGAACTTTAACTATCACAGTTTATGACGGACAGGCAAATTTTACAAATGCTTCCGGCACTTATGACCGCCGTATACCTGTAACGTCGGCTAACATTGCCGCGTTTAACACTTACGCGAATACTGAAAATGGTCAGACACGGCACTACAAGCTTACGCAAAACGTAACATTAACGCCGCCTGCGGCGAACGGGAGAAATTGGACAGCAATTGGTACCCATATGGAAGGTACTTTTACTGGTAGTTTTGATGGACAGAGCTATGCAATATCAAATCTTACAGCCGGTGGCAATTATTATCAGGGGATGTTCGGGGTTATATCAAACGCAAGCGTACGGAATTTAGGTCTTGTTAATACAAAAATAACAGGGCAGTGTTCTGGTGGAATTGCCGGTACTAAAAGCGGTAGTACAACAATAGAAAATTGTTATGTTACAGGCACTGTAGACGGCATGGACGCTTCAGGAGGCATTGTCGGAGAAAATTCCGGAGCTACAGGAATAATTAAAAATTGTTACAGTACTTGTAGTGTAAGCGGTTCCAATGTTGGCGGAATAGCAGGTTATCATGTGAGCGGATCAATAATAAACTGTTATGCGACAGGAAGCGTCAGCGGAAATTCCCAGGTCGGCGGCATTGTGGGTAGTATTACCAACGGCACGGTACAAAACTGTTATGCGACAGGAAGCGTCAGCGGAACTACCCAGGTCGGCGGCATTGCGGGTAGTATCACAAACGGCACAGTGCGAAACTGTTATGCGACAGGAAATGTTAACGGAACTTCTAATAATATCGGCGGTATTGCAGGAAGTAACGGTTCTCAGGGGGTAATCAGGAATTGTTACACCTTAGGCGCGGTTACAGGAGTCGAAAGCGTCGGCGGGATAGCGGGAATCAGCAGCGGTATTATTGAGTATTGTTACGCTGCGGGAGTTATAACGGGTTCTTCTACCCAAGTCGGCGGCATTGCAGGCGTTTGCGGCGGTAATTACGTGCAGTATTGCATTGCTCTTAACCCGATCATTAACGGCAGATATGGAGACTGCGGACGCGTTATTGGATATAACAGGGGTACCGCCAGCAACAACCGCGCGTGGGAAGGCATCTGTATTGCAATAAACGGCGCAGCCAAAAGTTCAAAAGGTAACGCGTTAAATCACATTGATGGTTTGAATATAACAGCCGCCGCGTTAAAAACAAGAAGCACATGGACAGGCGCAAATTTTGATTTTACGGATAATTGGAATTGGGCGGGCTCCAATAATTATATGCCAAGCCTGTTAAGCGAACAATTTGAATGGAAATTACAACATTTCGTAGAAATGATATGGATACCGGCAGGAACTTTTTTGATGGGAGAGAATGGTAACGGAAGCGAAAATAATGTAACTCCTGTACACCAAGTAACATTGACGCAAGGTTTTTACATGGGTAAATATCAGGTAACGCAGGAGCAATACATCGCTGTGATTGGAAGTAATCCAAGTTCTTTCCATGGAGGAAGCGGCAGAGAGCCCGCCGCCGGGGAAGTGCAAAGCAGGCGGCCTGTTGAGCAGGTTAGCTGGTATGACGCTTTAGTTTTCTGTAATAAGTTGAGCATGATGGAAGGTTTAACGCCTGCGTACAGAATTAATAACAGCACTGATCCCGCTGTATGGGGAACAGTGCCGACAAGCAGTAACGCAACATGGGATGCAGTTACAATTGTTTCCGGTTCTACAGGTTACCGCCTGCCGACAGAAGCGCAATGGGAATACGCGGCAAAGGGCGGAAATCTTAGTCAAAAGTATATTTACTCTGGAAGTAATGATGCAAATGAAGTTGCGTGGTATTCAAGTAACAGCGGAAGCAAAACACATGAGGCAGGGCTTAAAAAACCAAATGAACTTGGTTTATATGACATGAGCGGAAATGTGGGGGAATGGTGCTGGGGTAGGTATAGCTCATATACAGCGGATACTAAAACCGATCCTATGGATTATTATGACTCCGTAGTCCAAGTGTATCGCGGCGGGGAGTATTTGGCTTCGGCAGACAGGGTTCGTTCAGCGTACCGGGATCGCTGGTTAGTCTACAGCGTGTACTACTATGTGGGCTTCCGTGTTGTGCGCCCCTGAGTTCTATAATAAAAATGCCATCCTTGGCATTTTTATTATAGGTTAATTGAGTCATTTTTAAAACTTGGTTAGTTTTGAAAATGACTTTGGAAAAATCGGTTTAAAGCTCAATTTTTTGATAAATTTTTAATTATATTTTTAGCGAGATTTTCTTCTATGTCACGCAGGAACTCTCAATTTACTATTTTTTTTAATTAATGGTACACATAAATAAAAAATAATCAAGAAAATTATATATACGCAAAGGTACATGGAGAGAGGGACTGTCACTCATATTGACTTCCAGCCGATTTGGCAGGATCTTCGTTCACTGTGTTGGTTCATGAGGGAACTGTCAAATTGAAATTTATCTTAACAATTATACACTTGTATAGTATATTTAGACTGTTAAATATTTCATTATGGAGGTGTGGATATGTCACTTGTTAGAACTGAAATTATTCTTAAAAATACCGACGATATTATGGCAGTCAGGCGGGGGTTTATTAATGAGCCGGAAATCAGGACATTAACCGTAAACGCGCTTGTTGACACCGGAGCATGGACGCTTGTAATAAATAATGATATTCGCGAGAAACTTGGGTTGCATATACTGGGTACAGAATCCGGTACCCTGGCAGACGGCTCAAAAGGAGAATTTGATCTTGCGGGACCGGTTGAAGTTATTTGGAAAAACCGCCGAACTACCTGTGACGCGCTTGTGCTGCCGGACGCAGATGACATACTATTAGGCGCAATTCCTCTTGAAGCGATGGATTTAACTGTGAACCCCCGCAGAGAACTTGTCGGAGTACATGGAGATCAAATTATTCATAAAGTAAAATAAAAGCGGACATTTATCTTTTTCTTTGCGATTGCCATATCATCCCGTCCTATAGTATAATAAATTATGTTTAATTGGAAAAACGCCTTAATGGGTCTGGCTGCGGCTGTTGTTTTTTCTCTATTATATTTAATCGGCGCGTTAACTTCTCTGGAAGACCGCCTCTACGATTTCTTTTTAAATTTCAGAGCAAACCGCGAGCGCGTTGACAGCGTTGTTTTTCTTGATGTTGACGATCAGGCGATCGCGTACTACGGTATTTTTCCGTGGCCTCGCTCTGTAATTGCCGACGGTCTTTTGCGTTTAAAAGAATACGGATCAAGGGCTGTAATTTTTGATATTGAGTATATCGATCGCGGTCCCCAGGGGGTAGACAGTCTCTATCTTGAACACGGGCTTAGCAATGATTTTGAACGCAGTTTTTCCGACATTCAAACATCAGCGCATGAAATTTTTTCCGCTTTTGCGGACGGGCGGTTAAACCGCGGCGATGTCAGTGATTACGCGGGAAACCTTTCTGATTTAATAATCAGTCATAAAGATAATCTTTACAAAAAGGCGGCAAATGTTGCGCGCGATAACGATCTTTATCTTGCGCAGGCTCTTGCGCTTAACGGGCGCAGCTGGTCAACTCTCAATCTGCGCAATTATCCGCTGGACGGCGAGCAGTCCGAGCGCCGTCCCATTGCCGAAGAGAGGTTTTCATATCCTGTAGACGCGTCTTCAAACGCTTCTATGGGAGCCGGTTTTGTTGATATTCTGCCGGCTCTGCCGATTTTTTCTCAGGTTTCAAAAGGCGCTGGTTTTACAAATGTAGAAATCGATAAGGACGGCGTAAGAAGGCGTGTTTTTCTTACTCAGAATATTTATGATCACTGGTATCTTCAGCTTTCTTTCGCGCCGTTAATCGATTATTTTGGCAGCCCTCAGATATTGCTTGACAAAAATAAAATGACAATAAAGCAGGCAAAAGTATCAGACTCAAAAACCAGGGATATTACCATTCCGTTCGATTCAAAAGGCAGGATGATGCTTGACTGGCCCAAAGAAGATTACACAAAAAGTTATGTGCATTTTTCTTTTGCTGATTTCAGCCTGTTGGATACGATGGAAGTTGAAATTTCCCGATATGTTCACGCTCTTACCGGCGCCGATATAAATTTGTTTGCCCAGTTTGATCAATCGTTAAGCACAATTATAATTACCATCAATGACATGATCGAACTTTTTGACGCAGCGGCTGAATTAAAAACCCATGCCATGGAATATACCGATGATGATTCATTTAATGATTCTGTCAATTACCGCAATATCGCCTATGGACTTCTTGGCGAACTTCTTTCATGGAACCCTTCCGCCGCGATATTGGAAATCAGCGAAGAGTTATGCGAAAGATATCCTGAATCTGCGGAAGATATTGAAGCTGAAGCCGCGTATATTTTAATATTATTTGATTATTTAAAAACTAATCTGTACCATTACAACGAGCTTGCCGGGTTAACCGGGAAAACTTTGCGGGACAAGTTTGTTGTTATCGGCAGGGTTGATACGGGAACCACAGACTACGGCGCGAATCCGTTTTATGGAAAATATATCAATGTAGGAACGCACGGCGTTGTGCTGGATACGATTTTAAGCGAATCTTTTATAGTTCCTGTTGATTACATCTGGAAGATACTGTTCATGCTGGCGCTTATCCCTCTCTTTTTTATATTCACTGCGGAACTTACTCCTGTCTTTCGCGCCTCTGTCGGCTTTGGCGCCGCCGTAATTATTCTTGTCGCCGTTGTGCTTGTCTTCCGTTTTTCGGGAATATTTTTCGGACCTATCGGAATAACGCTTGCGATGATTGTCGCGATTGTTGTCCGCGAAATCATTTCTTACGCAAGCTCAGAAAAAGAAAAGCAATTTATAAGAACCGCTTTTTCGACATATGTTTCACATGATGTAGTAAAAGAAATTATTTCCGATCCTTCGCGCCTTCAGCTCGGCGGCACAAAACGTCACATGACGGCAATGTTTACGGACGTTAAAGGTTTTTCTACTATTTCTGAAACGCTCGGCGATCCGGCAAAACTTGTAGGTTTGTTAAATATGTACTTAAGCGCGATGAGCGATGTTGTTCTCGCTGAAAAAGGGACAATCGACAAATACGAAGGGGACGCGATAATAGCGTTCTTCGGCGCGCCGCTAGATTTACCCGATCACGCGCTTAGAGCGTGCGTATCCGCCATTAAAATGAAAAAGATAGAATTAGAACTTAATAAAAAAATCATGGACGAGAATCATTCGCCGACTCCGCTTTTAACGCGCATCGGCATAAATACAGGAGACATGGTTGCGGGCAACATGGGAACCGCTAATAAAATGAACTACACAATCATGGGCAACGCTGTAAATCTCGCGGCGCGGCTTGAAGGCGTTAACAAACAGTACGGCACATGGGTGCTCGCTTCGGAAGTTACCGTCCGCGAAACGGGGGAAGCTCTTCTTTACAGAAAGCTTGATCGTGTCCGCGTCGTAGGCATCAATGAACCAGTTCGTCTTTGCGAACTTTTAGACATGGCGGATGCCGCGTCTGAACTGGACCAAAAACTTGTAAAAGTTTTTCATGAAGCGCTTGATAGTTTTGAAGACAGAAGATGGTCACATGCGATAATGGCTTTCAATGAAGTGTTGTCTGTAAAACCGGAAGACCCGCCGTCAATTTTATATAAAGAAAGATGCGTTCAATTCCTAAAATCCCCTCCAAAAGATACATGGGACGGCGTTTATAATTTGACAAACAAGTAGCGGTCTTGAACCACTTTAATAAAAATTAAAAAATCGTTATGCTTGCTTACAAGGAGCAGTTTATGGCACAAAAAATCCCCGTTGGAATTTTAGGCGCTACGGGCATGGTTGGGCAGATGTACATCTCTCTTCTCAATAATCACCCCTGGTTTGAGGTACGCTATGCGGCAGCCTCTCCGCGGAGCGCGGGAAAGAAATACGCGGAGGCAACCGCGGGAAGATGGCAGCTTGCGAGAACTTACGCCCCTGAGGTTGGAAATATCATCGTTGAAGATGCCAACGACGTAAGCCGCGCTGTTTCAGCGTTTAAAAAGGGCGAATGTTCATTTGTGTTTTCCGCGCTTGAAATGGGCAAGGATGAAACGCGCGCTCTTGAAGAACAATATGCCGCGGCGGGGATACCGGTAATTTCAAATGCCTCGGCTCACCGCTGGACGCCCGATGTGCCGGTTTTAATCGCCGAGATTAATCCCGATCATGCGGACATTATCCCCATTCAGAAAAAAGCGCGCGGCTGGGATCGCGGGTTTATAGCTGTCAAACCCAACTGTTCAATACAGAGTTATATGAAACCTCTTCACGCTCTCGCGCAGGCTGGTTTTTCGGCGAAGAGGCTTATTGTTACCACGATGCAGGCGGTTTCCGGCGCAGGTTATCCCGGCGTGCCGAGTTTGGATATGCTCGATAATATAGTTCCATATATTGGCGGCGAAGAAGAAAAGTCGGAAAAAGAGCCGCTTAAAATTTTTGGTTCTATCGACAACGGCATTTTTAAAAACGCTGAGTTCCCGAAAATTTCTGCGCACTGTAACAGAGTGCCTGTAACGGACGGGCATGTCGCGTGCTTGAGTCTGGAATTTGCCGACAAGAAGCCATCTTCAATGGAAGAGATAAAAAAAATATGGGCAGCGTATAAAGGCTTGCCTCAGGAAGTGGATTTGCCGTTTGCGCCGAAGCAGCCGATCGTTTACCGTGAAGAGGATAACCGTCCTCAGCCGCGTAAGGATCGCGACGCCGACAAGGCGATGGCAGTCGTTATCGGACGGCTTCGTCCCTGCAATGTGTTTGATGTCCGCTTTACGGCTCTTTCGCATAACACGGTTCGCGGCGCGGCAGGCGGCGGCATTTTAAATGCTGAGTTGTTAAAGCATAAGGGCTTTCTTAGCTAAAAAATACTTGAACCATAACTAATTATTTTAATGTTCGTGTTGGTTCGTGAAGGAATTGCAGGTTTCATTCGTGGTAGAAAATGAGGATTTTATTATGAGCGAAAAGTATTTTCCGTTGGACAAGGCGGCGCTTGAAAAGATTGCGCAGCAGTACCCCACGCCGTTTTACGTTTATGATGAAAAGGCGATTATCGAAAACGTCCGCAGAATAAAATCGGCGTTCTCGGTTTTTCCTTCTTATAAGAATTATTTTGCGGTGAAAGCTCTGCCTAATCCGTACATTCTTAAACTTCTCGCCGCTGAAGGTTTTGGAGCCGACTGTTCCAGTCTTCCTGAACTTATGTTATCTGAAGTATCCGGCATGAAGGGTGAGGACATCATGCTCACTTCCAACGAAACTCCTACAAAAGAATATATCGCCGCAAAAAAAATGGGCGCTGTTATTAATCTTGATGATTTTACCCATATTGATTTTTTGGAAAAAACAGCAGGCTTGCCGGAACTGATTTCCATGCGTTACAATCCCGGTCCTCTTAAAGAAGGGAACGCCATCATCGGCAAGCCTGAAGAGGCAAAGTATGGCTTTACGCGCGAACAGTTAATACAGGGGTATGCGCTCCTCAAGCAAAAAGGCGTAAAACGTTTTGCTTTGCACACAATGGTTGCGAGTAACGAACTTTCCATTCCATACCATGTCGAAACAGCGCGTATGCTTTTTGAACTTGCGGTTGAAATATTTAAAAAGACAGGCGTGCGCGTAGAGTTTATAAATCTCGGCGGCGGCGTAGGGATTCCTTACAAACCGGATCAAACCGCTATAGATTACAAGGTTCTTGTTGACGGCATAAAAAAAGCATACGACGGGATTTTAATTCCTGCAGGTCTGGATCCAATGGGTATCCGCACCGAATGGGGCAGGGTAATAACCGGTCCTTACGGCTGGCTTGTTTCGCGCGCTGTTCATAAAAAAGAGATTTACCGCAGCTACATCGCGCTTGATTCGTGCATGGCGGATTTAATGCGTCCTGCGCTGTACACCGCGTATCATCACATATCGATCCCCGGCAAAGAAAACGAACCGTTAAGCGAAACTTACGATGTTGTCGGCAGCCTTTGCGAAAACAACGACAAGTTTGCCATTCAAAGAAAACTGCCGAAAATTGATACGACCGCGGAAGTTTCTTCGGCAGAAAGCGGAAATGCTTCTAAAGAAGCAGGGGATTTTGTCGTCATCCACGACGCTGGCGCGCACGGAAGAGCAATGGGTTTTAACTACAACGGAAAACTCCGCTGCGGCGAACTTCTCCTGCGCGCAGACGGCTCTATCGTGCAAATACGCAGAGCGGAAACGATAAACGATTATTTCGCAACTCTGGATATGAATGGTGTAGAAAGTTTTAAGTAATATAATTCTTTTGGAGGAATTAAATGATAACCCGCAACCCATACATCGCTAATTTAAAAGCCGGATATCTTTTTCCCGAAATTGGAAAACGCCGTCGTGAATACGCGGCGGCTCATCCTGATGCGAAGATCATCAGTCTTGGCGTTGGTAATACCACAGAACCTGTTCTTCCTCATATAAACGCCGGACTGGTTGAGGGAGCAAGAAAGTTAGGCACAAAAGAAGGTTATTCAGGTTATCAGGACGAAGGCATGGCGCAGCTTAGAGAAAAAATTTCCTCCGTTTTTTACAAAGGCAAGTTTTCTATCGATGAGGTTTTTATTTCTGACGGCGCAAAGTGCGATATCGGCAGATTGCAGATACTCTTTGGCGCGGATGTAAAAATCGCAGTGCAGGATCCTTCATACCCCGTTTATGTTGACGGTTCTGTTCTGGCAGGCGCTGCAGGCGGTTGGGAAGGCACGGGTTACAAAGGTATTACATATCTTCCCTGCACGGCGGATAATAATTTTTTTCCCAATCTTGATTTAATTCCGCACAGCAGCGTTATTTATTTTTGTTCACCTAACAATCCGACAGGAGCGGTTGCGGATCGCGCCCAGTTAACAAAACTTGTGGAGGCTGCGGTAAGCAAACAGTGCGTCATTATTTTTGACGCAGCATACAGCGAATTTATCCGCGACCCGTCCCTGCCTAAAACAATTTACGAAATTGAAAAAGCGGATCAATGCGCCATAGAAGTAAACTCATTCTCTAAACCGGCAGGTTTTACAGGTGTCCGCCTCGGCTGGTCAATTGTGCCAAAAGCGATTAAATACGCCGGGGGCGAAAGCGTCAACGCGGACTGGAACCGCATTGCGGGCACTATTTTCAACGGCGCGTCAAATATTGCGCAGGAAGGCGGAATTGCCGCGTTAGATGAAGAGGGGTTAAAAGAAATCCGCGAGTTAACAGATTTTTATTTAGGTAACGCAAAATTGATAAGAGACGCCCTGATTAAACGCGGTTTAAAATGCATAGGCGGCGATAACTCTCCTTACATTTGGACGCATTTCCCCGGCAGAGACAGCTGGGAAGTCTTTACGGAAATACTAGAAAAGTGCCAGGTTGTAACAACGCCGGGCGCGGGTTTCGGTCCTGCAGGACAGGGTTTTATCCGCTTTTCAGCCTTCGGCCACCGCGCAGACGTAGAAGAAGCCTGCAAACGCCTGGAAAAACTATAGTTTCCAGAAAGTCATATTTTCCCGGTTAAAAACCTTACATTTTCCATGTTAGAAAACTCACAAATTCACGGTTAAAAACCTTACATTTTCCCGGTTGATATACTATACTTTAAGCATGGGAAACAATCAGAGTAACTACCAAAGTGACTACTTAAAACGCTTCACCGATAAGGCTCTCCAAAACCGGCTAAAAGAATCCGGCGCTATTTTAATAACAGGTCCAAAAAGCTGCGGAAAGACAGAAACAGCCAAACAAGCCGCTAAAAGTTTTGTGCGTATGGATACAGACGACGACATTAAGGCAATAATGGAATTTGCGCCGAAATCAATGCTTGACGGCGCTGTTCCGCGTCTTATTGATGAATGGCAGGAATACCCTCAAATATGGAACTATGTAAGACGCGAAGTTGACGATCGCAAAAAGAAAGGTCAGTTTATACTTACCGGTTCCGCCAATCCCGAGGAACGCGCAAGGCTTCATTCAGGCGCCGGACGTTTTTCTGTTATCAAAATGAGACCGATGTCATTGTTTGAAAAAGGCTGGTCCTCAGGCGAGGTAAGCCTTGTCAAAATAATGAAAGGAAGCGCGCCCGGTTCAGGGCAGGTTAATTTTTCCCTTGAAGACCTTGCGGAAAAAATAACAATCGGCGGATGGCCGAATCTTATCGGCGCGGGCGTTAAAGCGGCTTTGCGTTTTATGCAGGATTATATAACTCTTATTGCCGAGGTGGACATAAGCAGATTCGGCGGAAAAAGAAGAGATCCCCAAAAACTTATCCGCCTTATGCAGTCGCTCGCAAGAAATATTTCTACAGAAGCGTCGATTTCTTCGCTTGCAAAAGATTCAGGCGGAGCTCAAACAAAGTTAAACGATGAAACAGTTAACGAGTACCTTGAAGCTCTTGAACGTCTTATGGTTATTGAACCTCTTCCCGCATGGAGCACCCACATCCGCTGTGCCGATACTCTGCGAAAAGCGCCCAAACATCATTTTGTCGATCCATCTCTTGCTGTGGGAGCGCTGGGTCTAACGCCGGGAAAAGTAAAAGCGGATTTAAATTACTTCGGATTTTTATTTGAATCGCTTGTTATACGCGATCTAAGAATTTACGCCGAGGCAAACGACGGAAAAGTTTATCATTACCGCGATTCCCGCGGCATGGAAGTAGACGCCATTATTGAGTATCCCGACAGAACATGGGCAGCGTTTGAAGTTAAAATGGGTTTTGCCGCGCAGAATGACGCCGCAGAAAACCTTCTTGCTTTTGCTAAAAAAGTAGATCAGGAGAAAATGGGACCACCTGCCGCGCTCACTGTAATTACCGCAAACGGAGCGGCTTGCAGGCGCAAGGATGGGGTTAATGTTGTGCCGCTGGAAACATTGACGGCGTGATGTTAAATAAAAATGGAAAAAGTGTAGCTGTATCAGAGTGACTGAATAATTTTCATAATCTTTTCGTTTAGTTCTTAAAAGTGTTTTTAATTATAAAGAAGAAATAGGATATTGTTCATTTGGCATCCATGATGCCAATGGTCCAATTTCCAGTCTAACCTCTGGTTGCATATTATCGTAATCAAAAACATGGGGATATTTTACAAGTAAAACATGACCATCATTTTTATCGTGATGAATTGAATAGGTATTTGCAAGATAATATCTTATATTTTTAAATAAAGTTGATCCAATATAATTTTTAACCCTATTTTCAATATACCAATTGCAATCATATAATATTGCTATGGGTAACATTAAAAGGAGTGCAATATGGGCAGAAAAAACAAAGGATTACCCAAAAAATTAAGGGATGACTATAAAAATTTACCACTTAGGGAGAGGGTTAAGGTATTAGTGGAGGCGAGGAAGGTGTTGAGGGAACAGAGGGCGAATATTAGCGATGTAAAAGGGGGAGAGAAACGAGAAAGAGTGTAATTTTATTAGTAGTTATATTATTTTGTTTTTTCATCTGTAGTTGCTTTACTTTTGATAGTTTAAATTCTGTTAATGCTTTTGGTTCTTTGAACGTGAGAGAATTAGATCCTGTCGAATTATACGGTACAAGAGGAGCCTATTTAAAGGGAAAATTGTTTCTTTCATCTTATGAAAATCAAAATTCATCAGTTGTCAGAAATACTGGTATAACAATACCGCTAAAAAAGTAAACGAAAAAGGTTATCCTTATTTCACAATTGTTGATGAAAGACTCGGTTTAGTTACACGAACCAGAACTATTTCACCTGGATACATTCCATCCAGAGGTGTAAGAATTCCGCCTACTACGCAAGATTATACAGTATTTATTTATGAATGTATTTTTATTGTATTAAAGGCAAATGAAACAGATGGTTGGGATAATATTTATTCTGTTTCCAGTTATGTTAGGTAAAATTATGGTAATGAAAAATATGTTGTATAAAAAAAGGAGAGTGAAATGAAAAATTAAATTTCTGTATTTCTATGTTTTTGTTTTATTGTTGTATTTGTATATGGGCAGAATACAACAGTTACAAATAATAATACGACTACCATTCATGGTGATGTATATGTAAATATGCCTAAAGGTTTGGGTTGGTAGGAGTTTATCAAAATATTATATCAATACATTAGAGTTATTTCTAAAAGGAGGACTATTATGTTAAACCAAAAATTGATAGAAAGAAGAAGATTTAAAGAATTCTGTGAAGAAGGGGAAGATTATAAAGAGTATACCCCTGAGGAAGTAAAGAAATATGGGAAAGTTGTTGGATTAATATTCCTAGGTATATTCGTTTTTATGGTATGCGTGTGTGTAGAATCAAAATTCCAATCAGATGTACAAAGAGCAAGAACCATAATGTATTCTAAAATAAAATTAAGTAGTAAACCTATATATAGATTATAGACCCTATAGATGGGAAAATGATCCTAAAGTTAATTGTAAAGATTATTCATTTGCTTTTGCTATTATCTACGGTCCTAAAGCAAGTGTAGTTGTTAATCAAACTCATGCCTTTATTAAGATTGGATGGAAAACTATTGAACCACAGAAAAGTGGAAGAATATCAGGTCAGAGTTATTCTAATTATAGATATGTTACTATAAGAGAACAAGATGTAGAAACTATTAGAAGGAGATTAAGGTGACACAAAAAACCCATCGGACTTTATCCTCGAGGGTTCAATTAAGAAATATGCCTAAAGGATTAGGTATGAATGTAATTATTAAAGATTATTGACAATAATAGATAATTATTATTAAAATAAAATATTATATAAGGATAATAAAAATGGAATGTATAAATGCAAATATAGAATCTATAAATAGTATATTAAATAATAAATGCTTAAGTATCCCAGATTATCAAAGACCATATAAATGGGAACGAAGACATATTCGCAATTTATTTCATGACTTGAGAGAAGCTGTATACAAGAACTTAGATGAATATAGGATCGGTTCTATGATTTTACATAAAAAAGACGATAATACATTAGATATTGTTGATGGGCAGCAGCGATTAATATCAATTTCATTATTTTTATATAATATTGATAAAATGAATATACCATATGGAGCAAAAAAATTACTCAATACAAATACCTATATCGAAGTATCACAAAAAAATGCAAAAGAAAATTATGAGGAATGGAAGACACTTTGTAATTTAATTAATTCTGATGAATTACAGAAAATATATAGTTACATTAAAGAAAAATGTAAAATATTTGTTATAACAATTCCAAGAGATAATTTAAGGGATGCATTTCAATTATTTGACTCTCAGAATAACCGAGGGAAGGCATTAGATCCTCACGACCTATTAAAGGCATATCATTTAAGATCAATTAATGATCCAAAAGAAGAGATGATTGAAAAATGGGAAAGTTTTGTTACAAATGATAGACTTAATTTATCTGATTTGTTTGATAAACATCTGTTTAGAATAAGACACTGGGCTAATGGAAGCACAGGACTGTATAAGAAAAAACATGGAAGTGAATTACGGTTTAGTGAACGATTTATTGACGATTTTAAAGGTGTAGAACTTGATAGTGGTAACTATCCGTATCTTATACTATATAAGAACCTTAAAGAGCATTCAATTAATTTCCCTATCTCTTTAACTATGCCAATAATTAATGGCGAAACATTTTTTAAGTATATAGAATATTCACATGAAAAATTTGAAAAAGGAATAAAGGGGATCGAAATAGAGAAAGCGAAATACTACCTATATAAATCAATGAATAAATATCAAAGAAATAGAAATCTTTATATAAATCTTTTGGTATTATACTGTGATAGGTTTGGTGAGGAAGAAATTGATCGAGAAATTTGTGAGAAAATATTTGTTTGGGCTTTTTACCCGAGAGTTATAGCAGATCTTATTTACGATTCTACAATTGCCAACTATGCCGGAAATGGTAATTTTAGAAAAAAAATGATATATCAAAAAATGTTCCAAGTACTTTCTACATGTGTTTCGCCGCAAAAATTTAAATCAAATATTGATACAGATTTATTAGATAATTATACTATTGACAGTATACTAGAAGATTTAAATAGAAGGAATTAAAATAATGAAAATTAAAACAATTAAAGAATTATTAACAGAAACAGAAATTAAGTATGTAATTCCTTTTTATCAAAGAAATTTTGCATGGACTTACGATGAAATAGAACAATTAATTGTAGATATACTAGATTCCATAGAAGATAAAAAAAATGAATATTATATTGGAACACTTGTACTATGCCCAAATGAAGAAAATAAAAATGAATGTGATATTATTGATGGGCAACAAAGATTCACAGCTGTTTTATTATTATGTTTAGCAATACAGAATAAATATGAAAAAATAATACCCAAGCAAATTGATAAATTAAACTTATCATTTAAAGCTAGAAAAAAATCAAATGAAACTTTAAAATATTTATTATCAAATATAATAATTGATGCCTCAGATAAGAGTGTTCAAAATAATGAAATTCTAATTGGATACAAGCATACAATTGATATACTTAATGACAGGATAGGTAAAGAATTAATTATAGAATTTTTTAATACTTTTTTTAACAAAGTTAAACTTTTTATTGATGTAATGCCTATAAAAACAGACAAAAATTTATACTTCGAAAGATTTAATTCTCGCGGCGAACAATTAGAAGCACACGAAATAATCAAAGCGGAGTTTATGCAAAAACTTACAAATGATGGTTGTGAAATAAAAACGGTTCAAAAATTTGCAAAAATTTGGGATGCATGTTCACAGTTTGAAACACCATGTATTAAATTTTTCAAAAAAAAGATTAAAGGTTCAGATCAAGACAATGAAAGAGAGAGAGTTTTTGATTGTAAATGGTTTGAATATGAACCGGGAAAAAATTCATGGCAATATGGGTACAATTTTAAAAATATTTTTCAATATATTATGGTTAATAATGAAAATAAACAATCTTTATTAGAAGCATTGGAAAAAAAAGAGAATGATTTAGATAAAGAAAATGTAGTAGAAGAGATTGATAGTGTAGATAAATACAGGTGTATAATAAATTTTAATACTTTTTTATATTATGTACTTTATATAACAGACAATACAAATGAAGTTCAATTTGACGATTAAAAACTCCAAAGTACTTTTAATACAAAATTACGAGATAAAGATTGGATATTGACATTTGGTAATAATTTACTTAAAGCAAAATTTATATTTGATAATTTCATTATTAGGAATGCATTGGAATCAACAAATAGGCAAAAAGAAGGAGAATGGTTTTTACAAAAAGCATACAGAGAAGATAAAAATGAAAAACGACGTGGACATTTATATGTTCAAACCAGATTTGATAAGAATTCATTTGCGATGAAAAATGATGAAATAATAATATTACAATCTATGTTTGCAGTTACTTTTACAGCATATAAGGATACAAAATGGTTGTTTAAAACATTGAAATACTTATTTATTAATTCTTCAAATTTAAACGATCCTAATTTTGGGCAAAAACATTTTATTTTTCTTGAAGATTTATCTAAAGAATTAGCGTATGAAAGAATATGTAATGATTCACATCAGATCGATAAGATTAAGTTGAGATATGATGAGCATATTCCTGTATACGCTTTTAATCTTATGGATTACGTGATTTGGAAAAATCAAACTGAATTAATAAAATTATTTAAAAATGTTCGTTTTAATGATTTCAAGTTTACATACAGACGTTCAATTGAGCATTGGTATCCGCAAAATCCTAATGAAAAAGAAGGTAAAAGTAAAATGAGTGAAAATTTATTACATTCATTTGGTAACCTTTGTATAATTGTAGCAAGCCAAAATTCTGAATTTGGGCGATTGTATCCAAAGGCGAAACTTGAGAATTGGAGGAATATATTTAATTCTCAGAGTTTAAAACTACAAATTATGGCATATTTAACAAATGAATGGAATGGCTGGGATGAAAGTTTTAGTGAAAAAATTATTAAAGTTGAATCAGATTTAATTAATTTACTAAATAATTATTTAATTAAATCATGAAAAAAATAATGCTTATATTGACAATTAACATTTTTTTAATACAAAAAACATAAAAAAGAAAATATAATTTATTTTTCTGATATAGAAAATGATGATTTTGATATTTACAGTGAAATTTGGTACGATGAAGTAGGTTGCTTTAAAGTTGAATAAATTAAAAATATAAGAAGGTGATTAAGAGTTAGGAGAGCTTGTCCTAAAAAATGTGTAAATGACCATTAAAATGGTAGAAATACCAGAGGAGAAGACATGGTCATGGCACGAAAAAAGAAAGAGAAAGAAAAGGATGTCCTAGATAAAATTCTTGATACAATTAATTTCAAA
>Ga0209755_10003297_pt1 | contig 20457 bp, 16 predicted proteins | sample TergutCo191P1_FD_187301 | JGI IMG/M metagenome (GOLD analysis project Ga0209755, IMG submission 187301) | Cornitermes sp. P1 segment gut microbial communities from Petit-Saut dam, French Guiana - Co191P1 (SPAdes) (version 2) | ecosystem: Host-associated > Arthropoda: Insects > Digestive system...
TATTTCAATGGACTGGTCTGTCCCAAGGTTTGTAGTGAGAAATGTTCTGAAAAATAATGAGTCGTCTACAATCATTAAGCGGATTTTTGGCATGTTTTTAACCTCGTTCTATGGTGATTGTGATGATACTAACTAATCGTTACATCATTCTATATCTTCGCTCAACTTCTAGTATAACATAAATATTCATTTGTATTCAATGCTTTTCATAAATAAAATCCTAAAAATATTGTGAATAGAGACACAAATAGAATCAATGTGCAGATAATCGGCAATGTGAGCAATTTGCTTGATAATTATATAAACTTTGCTATAATGATTAATATATGACCATCAGAGTCATGCGTTTGATTTAAGTATTTTTAAACTTTTGGGAGGGGAATTTTATGCCTGATTATAGTCTGGAAATTACTAACTTGACGAAAAAATTCGGCAAATTTACCGCATTGGACAACGTGAGTCTTACTGTGGATAAGGGCGAAGTCTTTGGCTATATAGGCCCGAACGGGGCAGGAAAGACTACCACAATTCGCGTCTTACTCGGCATCTTAAAGGCTACCGGGGGCGACGCTAAGGTGTTTGGCATGGACGCATGGAAACATGCCGTGGAGATTCATAAGAAAATCGCATATGTGCCGGGCGATGTAACACTTTGGCCTAATCTGACGGGCGGCGAAGTCATTGATTTGTTCGTTAATCTGCGCGGTAAGGTTGATAAATCCCGTCGTGACAGTCTGATAGAACGCTTTGAGCTTGACCCTTCAAAGAAATGCCGGACTTACTCAAAGGGCAATCGACAAAAGGTTGCACTCGTCGCAGCCTTTGCGTCTGACGCCGAACTCTACATTCTCGATGAGCCTACCAGCGGACTTGACCCGCTGATGGGTCATGTCTTTAAAGAGTGTGTCCTTGAACAAAAAAATAATGGTAAAGGTGTGGTTCTTTCGAGTCATATAATGTCTGAGGTTGAGCAGCTTTGTGACAAGGTTGGTATAATCCGCAGCGGAAAGCTTGTTGATTTTGGAACGCTTGATGATTTGCGTCACCTCACGAGGGTCACTATGAGGGTTGAAACCGAGAAACCCATTGAAGGACTTGACGGTACGGAAGGTGTGCATAACATCACCGAGTACTTGGGCGGTCTTACGTTTATGGTTGATGCTGCACAGGTGGGTAAAGTTGTGGAAATAGTGACTAAATTCGGTGTTAAGAAATTTGAGAGTACACCTCCTTCGCTTGAAGATGTGTTCATGCTTCACTATCAGGGTTAAGGAGGTATTCAGCTATGCAAGGACTTTTTGAAAATACCGGTAAATTTGTCCGTTTTAAGCTTAGGCGCGAGCGTATTATCTCAACTATCTGGATAGTTTCGCTTGTTTTGTTTTCCTATGTACTTGCTGCCGGAGTGCCTGAGATGTTTGATGCAGACGCAAGGCAAGCACTTGTCGAAATGCTTAAAAACCCGGCAATGGTTGCCATGATGGGGCCTATTTACGGCGCAGATAACTTCACCACAGGCGCGATGTACAGCGTTTTGATGTTCATTTGGGTGGCTATGACAGCTGCTACAATGAATATTTTCCTTGTTGTGCGCCATACCAGAGCGGACGAAGAAGCCGGGCGCACCGAGGTTGTCCGTTCGCTTCCTACAGGCCGTCTGGCAATTTTAAACTCTACGATGATTACTGCTCTTGTCGTAAATGCGATTCTTGCTCTGCTCACGGGTCTTTTGATTGCTTCCGTGGGTGAGGAGAGTATGCCTTTTTGGGCTTCAATGCTTTACGGTAAAGCTATAGGGTTAGTTGGTCTGTTTTTCGCTTCGGTTGCCGCACTTTTCTCGCAACTCTCCGCTTCTTCTCGCGGTGCTGCGGGGTATTCATTTATCGCTATGGCTGCTATGTATTTCTTGCGTGCCGCCGGAGATTTGGAGAGCGAAGTTATTTCGCTCATCAGCCCGCTCGGACTGATTCAACGCTCACAGTTTTTTGTCGAAAACAATATTTGGCCGTCACTTGTCCTGCTTGCTCTGACGGTAGTTGTCACGGCAGTAGCTTATAAGCTCAACTCCGTTCGCGATATAGGGCAGGGCTTCATCGCCGCCCGGCGCGGCAAACCTAACGGCGGAAAGCTCATGCATTCTCCTTTGGGATTCAGCTTTCGTCTGACACGAAACACAATAATAGCCTGGCTCATTATACTGTTTTGTCTGGGTGCTTCTTATGCAAGCATTTTGCCCAATATCGATGATTTTGTGGCAGAGTCTCCATTTTACCAAGCGATTATAGGTGTCAATGATGATTTTCCGACACTTGAGATGTTTATTTCAACCGTAAATATCATTGGCGCAATTTTCGCTGCTGTCCCGCTCCTCATCATAGCACTGCGACCTATGGCCGAGGAACGCGAAGGCCGTGCGGAGGCTATATTTGCTGCCCCTGTCTCAAGGGAATCGTATCTGTGCAGTTATGCAATTCCCGCTTTTCTTTCAAGCATTGTGTTCATGTTTGCAAATTTTATCGGTCTTTATTCCGTCTCTTACGCTTTTCTCGATGAGCCGCTCGCGTTTAGGTTCTTGTTTGAGTCAAACATGGTGTTTCTCCCCGCTCTATGGGTTTTTATTGGTCTTGCTTTTCTGCTCGTAGGGCTGATTCCCAAGCTCACTAGCGTTATCTGGGCGTACTTCGGGTTTTCGTTCTTTACGCTGTTTATGGGGCGTATGCTCAACTTGCCCGAATGGCTCGGTCAGCTCTCTCCGTTTGGTCATATTCCGCTCCTGCCCGTGGACAATATAAACTATACAACTCTCTTGATTTTAACTACTATCTCTATCGCGTTGCTCCTTTTGGGAATAATATTTTACGAAAGGCGCGACCTATCGCAGAATGCGTAAATAGCCACAGTCTTGCAAATTTTCCTTGCGTTTTTTCTTCAGTTGTGCTAACATAGCTAAGCGATGTGCGCCCGTAGCTCAGCCGGATAGAGCGTCTGGCTACGGACCAGAAGGTCAGGGATTCGAATTCTCTCGGGCGTGCCAAATAAAAAGTCCGCAGTTTTGATGGCTGCGGACTCTTTTTGCTACAAGTTAAACGCTTTGTCTATCTCTTTTATCTGTTCGTCAGAAATATGGGTTAGGTCACAAATGTCTAGTGCCAGCACTATGGAGTGCGCTGTTGCTTCCATGACTTCCAGCCTGTCAAACGCGTGGAGCAGAGAGTTTCCTGTTGCCAGAATTTGATTGTTCTCGCAAATCAGCACGGGAGTTTTTTCGCTTAGCAAACTTGATACTTTTTCGGCTTCCAGATATAAGGAACTGTATGAGATTTTTTTCGTTTCCCGCAAAAGTATGTAGCTCTCGGGAATTGTGCGCGGGTCAAACTTTACATCAGTGACTGCAAACGCCATTGCGTGTGGAGGATTGGCGCTCAGAACCGAGTTTATCTCACTGTGCTCTTTATATATGGTCCGGTGTAACTTAACAGAACGCGACGGCACCTTGCCGCTCTCTTTCATGCCCTGCTTTATCAGAACCAAATCGGATTCGTCCATATATGCCCTGTCAACACCATATGGAGTTATGAGAAAAGAACCATCGGAAAGGCGCATGGAATATGTACCCTGTGTGCTTCCGAATAATTTCTGACGATATGAACGGCGTATAAGGTTAGTCATATCCCTGCGTGCGGCACATTCCTCTGAAGTGTGCTTATTCGGCATAAACTCGTCCATTAAATAATGGTCGCGGGTAGAACTTAGATTTACTTCAGATTCTTCCAAAGACTTAATCGAGCCGAGCTTGCGTGCATTTATTTCAAGCTTTGCCAGTGATTCAAGTGTTTCAAACTTTTTGTATGCCTCAAACAGGGTGTCTGCACCGATTACGACACCGTGGTTTTCCATGACAACAACGCTGAATCCCCGCTCAAACTCCTTGGATATATTATCTCCCAAGTCTTTTGAGCCCGGTACCGCATATCCTGCCATTGTGACAGCATCAAGAGTGCGCCGCGCATTTGCGACCAGATTTATGTCAGGTAGCACTCTCGCAGTCGAAAAAGCGACCAATCCGGGCGGGTGTGCGTGCAATACCGCACGTATGTCGGGCCGTCTTTTATAGACGGCCGCGTGAATCGGAAGCTCCACTGACGGCTTATTCGGACCGACAACCGTATTATCCGGCTTAACGCAGCAAATGTCGCCGCGGGTAAGCGTGCCTTTATCGATTCCTGACGGAGTAATCCAAATATCCCCGTTCTCATCAAGGATTGAAAGGTTGCCGCCGGATGTTGTTGTAAGTCCGTTTTTATATATCCTGTCCATAATCAAAACAAGTTGGTCGGCGGGGTGCAATAGTTCAAATTTCATAGTCTAATCCTCTCTCTTACTCAAAACATTTCGCTCATATTCTAAAACGCTATCAAGCCACTCGCCATCTTGCGAAACATTTTGGCTCTCACAATAAGCCGCCCACACATCACCAAACGGTAATGTCTTAACAGTTTCCATCATCACCATCATCTTTGTGAAATCACCTTTATCCTGTGCTTCTTTTAGCTCATCATTTGGCATTAGGAGCGCGTACAACAAGGCTTTTTGCACGCTTCTTGTGCCAAGAACCCAAGCTGCTATGCGATTGATTGACGCATCGAAGAAGTCAAGCCCAATCAAGACCTTATCGAGTGCGCCGTTCCGAACGATTTCCTTGCACAGTTCACGCGTTTCATCATCAAAAAGAACCACATGGTCACTATCCCACCTTACCGGGCGTGTGATATGAAGCGGGATTTTATCGAAGAAGCAGAGGAGTGCCGGGATTTTGTCCGCCGCACTTTCTGTCGGGTGGTAATGCCCGTTGTCAAGCAAATTATATACACCCGGCTTACCGGAAGCATAGGCAAGATAAAACTCATTTGAGCCGACGGTATAGCTCTCTACTCCGATTCCAAAAACCTTGCTCTCCACACAGTCTATCACATTTTCCAGTTTTTGGGAAAAAATTTCATCAAGGGCTTCCTTCAATCGCAGACGCGGAGTCATGCGGTCGGCCGGGATTTCTTTGAGTCCGTCAGGTATCCAGATATTACAAAGCACTTTGTCGTCAAGTGCCTCTCCTATTGAGTTTGATATTTGCCGGCTGCGCTTGCAATGTTCAATCCAAAAACGGCGCGTAGCTTCATCAGGGCCGGAAAGCGTCATATTATCCTTTACCATCGGGTGTCCAAAACAGGTTGGGTTAAAATCTATGCCAATACCTATCTCACGCGCATAATCCACCCAAGGAGAAAAATGCTTGTATTCGATTTCATTACGGTTAGGCCGCTCACCCTCTGCAAATACAGAGTAACTCGCATGCAAATTTATTCGCTTTTTTCCGGGAATCTGTGAACACGCCTTTTTAAAATCTTCTTTCAGCTCCTCGAAGTTTCGAGCCTTTCCCGGATAATTACCCGTCGCCTGTATGCCCCCTCCTATGCCGCCGCTATCAAAGCCGGCTACGTCATCACCTTGCCAGCAATGAATAGAAATCGCTTTATCCCCCAGTGTTGCAAGAGCGGAGTCAACATTTACCCCGATATTTTCATAATCTTTTTTTGCTTTTTCAAATGCACTCATACCGAATATCCTTCCTGTCTTTGTTAGTAGTCACCTTTAATCTCAATGCCGATATGGATAGTGGATTTTCAAGAAAAGGCGCAGAGCTTATATTGCAAAAGCCCTGCGCCTATCGCTTAATCCAAGTGGAAAACCCATTGTAACCCGTGGCAAACAGGGCTATTGCCCGGCTCAAGCTGCATATTAAATCCCTTAACCATAATAAGCTAAAATACTTCTGCCCATTCTGCGATGTTGTTTCCGTCAAAGCGGAAAGGTAGCCCAACTATAATTTGCGTATTGACTATGCCAAGATCCGGTGCTGCGGGAATTACATTAAATGTCGTGCCTCCTTGGGATACGAAGCTCTCCCCGGCAGTTCCTGTAATATCTCCATTTACAAATGCGTAGAGCGCATATGCCGCAACTTCGCCCAGCTCAACCGGATTCCACAGATACATGTACGGAGTGGGGAGACCGGGTCCCACAACTTCTACCATCTCACTGGGCAAACCCAGTCCGGCTACTAAAACATCGCTGCCTACCAACTGAACATATTGTGCTGCTGCAAGGATTCCTACAGTCGTAGGTGCTACAATGACTTCAAGATCCGGAAAAGTTGCAAGGAGGCTTGAGGTTTCGTCTGTGCTCGCCTGCCACTCATCGTCACCGAAAACAGTAGCTACCCACTCAAGATTTGCATAACGCGCATCTTCAGCTATGATTTCTCCCATTGCGGCAATCCATGCGTTTTGGTTGGTTGCAAGCGCAGTAGCCGAAAGAACCGCAAACTGCCCTGAGCCGCCTGTCATGTCATAAACAGAATCGACGAGTACTTGAGCAACTTCCCTGACGCCTGCTTGGTTGACAAACATTTGGCTTCCTGCGGTGTCGGAATCGAGTGTGACTACTGCTATACCGGCATCACGTGCTGTCTGTAGGACTGCTGCCAGTGCTTCCGCGTCGTTTGCCGCAACAGCTATGCCATTTACTTCCTGTGCAATCAGTGCGTTGATAACCTCAATTTGCGCTTCAGCAGTAATTAGCGATGGGTGCTGTACAATAGAAGTTACGCCCATACGGCCTGAAGCTGTTTCAAAACCACTTGCCATACGTTCCATGAATGGATTTCCGGCTGATTTTGTCACAATGGCAAAACTCAGGTTATCTCCATCGGCAGCCGGAGCGTCGGCAGCCGGGGCACAAGCGGCAAGAAGCACCACAAGCACCACAAGCACCACCAGAATTTTCTTCGCTTTTTTCATTTTTTCTCATCCTTTCAATTTTTGTGTTAATATTTTATGTTGTCGACTGAGTCTTTACACCCCAATCGTACAGCAACGTTAAGATTTTTGTATAGATGTTTATGCTTTCCTACGGGCAATTTTGGCACTTATACTATTGCGGACACTTTGCGCACTGACCACAACAATCAACAAAGCTCCCATAATAATCCTGACTGTTTCAGGGTTGACGTTTATTAAGCTAAGCGCATAGCGCAGCAATCCTATGGTAAATACAGCAATAAAAACCCCGGCCATTGTCCCCTTACCTCCGGCTGTGGACATACCTCCTAAAACACACATTGCAATCGCCTCAATTTCATATCCCAAGCCTACGTCACTGCGGACAGAACCCACCCAAGATGAGAAAAACACTGCTGAAACACCACTGATTAGCCCGCTGAGAGAAAATACAATCAGCCTGATTTTACTCACATTTATCCCGGCATATTCTGCCGTTGTGCGGTTAGCACCTACTGCGAACATGTGTCTGCCAAAAGTCGTCTTGTGCATAACAAACCAGAATACTCCTGCAAGTACGAAAAAGAAGATAAAAAAGTACGGAACAGGACCGAGCCTTGCATGGTAGAGATTTGCAAACCACTCAACTTCTCTCATTCCACCGACGTTTGCAGGTCCTAAAATGCGCTCAGACAGCCCCCTAAACAAAATCATAGTGCCTAAAGTGACAATCATCGCCGGAAGTTCATTAAATTTAATTAAAATCAGACCATTAAATGCCCCGCAGAGCAAGCCTACCGCCAAAGCCGTTATGAGCCCGAGCAAAGCAGACCCGGTAGCATTAAAAACTATTCCGAGCATCGTTGCCGATATTACGACAATTGAACCAACAGACAAGTCAATCTCACCCAACAATAGGCAATATGCCATGGTCAGAGCAATAAGCCCGCGCACGAGGAAAATGTTGATACCATTAAATAGGTGGTGCGGAACCAGAAAGTTGTGATGCAAGTTGACACCTAAAATCACGACTCCGAGTAAAAGCGCAAGCAACATAAATTCCCACCGCATAATGCGGGCTTTGATGCCTTTCGGCGGAGTTGCGTCTATTATTCGTTTCGGTCTGTTTTCCACCGTATTCATAACGTCAATCCCCTTCGTTAAAATGCATTGAAATAAGTTCCTGCGACGCGACTACTGCTATATGCTATATTTCCCTTTTTTCCAAGCTGCGCCGTGCCGTATGCCTCATCATCAGGACATTGGCAATGACTGCAATCAATATGACCGAACCCAGCAATGCTTGTTGCCAAAACTGGTCTATGCCCATAAGACTGAGCGAGCGAGTCAATATAGCTATAAGCACTCCTCCGAGCAGTACACCGGGTATCGTTCCATGTCCACCCTTGAGACTCACGCCGCCAATGACACATGCTGCAATAATATCAAGTTCCATACCCATTGCGCTGTTGTTCATTGCTGATGCAAAAGAGCCCACAAACATCGCTCCCGCAAGCCCGGCGAGCGTTCCGTTGAAAGTGTATACTATCAGTTTAATCCTATCAATACGTATGCCGCTGATTACGGCAGCCTCCGGGTTTGAGCCAACTGCGTATATTTGCCGTCCGAGATTAGTCCATTTTAGCACTACAAACACGATGATATAGACGACCAGCACAATCCAAATAAGGTTACTCATTCCGAGAGTCGAACCCCTGGAAAAATCCAAATATTCCGACACAAGGAAACGGGTTCCCACCCATTGGTTGTTGGAAATAAAGAAAGTCATTCCCCGAAATACGTACATAAACCCCAGAGTTGCTATGATAGGCAACACTTTTGCTTTGGTAATGACAAGCCCCACCAAAAAACCACATACAGTGCCTACGGCTATGCTGAACAGATATGCCATTATACCGCTTGTTATAAAACCATCGCGCATCATCAGTGCCGACGCCATGCCGGAAAGAGCTAAAGTTGAGCCGACGGATATGTCAATACCACCCAGTATTAGAACCATGAGCATCCCCGTTGCCATCATAATCATAAATGAGTAATTGCGTAAAATACTGTCAATTTGCCCTGCTGTAAGAAACACAGGGTTTTGCCATTGCACGACCGCACCAACCGCAATTAACACAAGCAAGAGACTGAACTCACGCCTGCCGACAAGTTTTCTCAAGCTTGCTTTCATCCCGCTTCCTCCAGTTCCGATTCCGATTTCTTTTCAGTTGCTATGGTAGGGTTTGCACCTTTTTTCATCGCCATTTCTAAGATTTTCTCTCCTGTAGCTTCCGAGCGATTGAGTTTCCCTGTTACACGCCCTTCGCACATGACATAAATACGGTCGCACATCCCCAAAATCTCAGGCATTTCCGATGAAACCATTATAATTGCCATCCCCTGAGCCGCAAGTTCACCTATCACTTCGTAGATTGCAGCTTTAGCCCCAACATCCACACCTTTTGTCGGCTCGTCCATAATCAGGACCTTGAGGTCACTGGTCAAAGCTCTGGCAACTACCAGTTTTTGCTGATTTCCTCCCGACAGGGAGCTTGCAAGGTCGAACAACGTCTTCGCCCTCGTGTCCAAACGCTCAGCTAAATTTTTGGCTTCACTTCTTTCGGCATTTTCGTCCAAGATTCCCAGCTTGGAAAATTTTGTAAGTTCCGCCAATGTTATGTTTCTCCCAAGCCCCCAGTCCAATATCAACCCCTTGTGTTGTCTGTCCTCGGTGAGAAGCCCAACACCTTTATGCATGGCTTCACCGGGTGATCGTATGGTGACTTTTTCACCATCTAAGTACACATCGCCTGCGGTATGGCGTGTAATACCAAAAATTGACTCCATTACTTCTGTTCTGCCTGCGCCAACAAGACCTGTTATGCCTACAATCTCGCCTGAGTTAACATTGAAGCACACGTCTTTGAAAATTCCGGTAGATGAGAGATTTTCCACTCGCAGCACTTCTTCTCCAATTTCGATATCCGGCTTCGGGAATAGTTCGTTAAGTTCCCTGCCGACCATTGCATGTATGAGATCCGACTCGGAAACATCGCTTACGTTTTTTGTCCAAATATATTTGGCATCACGGAACACTGTCACACGTGATGCAAGACGGTACATATCCTCAAAACGGTGAGATATGAAAATTATAGCCGCTCCATCATTTCTAAGTTTTTCAGTAATTTCATAAAGTCGGCCGGCTTCCCCGCGGGTGAGCGCCGCCGTCGGTTCATCCATAATTATAATTCGGGCATTTGTGGAAAGTGCTTTGGCAATTTCAACCATCTGCTGCTGAGCCACGCTTAAATCTCCCATCAAATCGGTAGAATCAAATTCAGCATCCAGCGTTTTTATTAGCCTCTGAGCCTCCTTGTGCATGGCACGCCATTGGACAAAACCCATTTTCACTTTCTGCCTGCCCATGAATATGTTTTCTGTCACCGTGAGATGGGGAAAAGAGGTAACATGCTGATAAATAGCAGCAACACCAAGATGAGAAGCGTCCCTCGGCGATTTGAATGACACTTTCTTGCCATCTATAATAATATCACCTTCATCAGGCTGATGTACGCCTGTTATGACTTTGATTAAAGTAGATTTTCCGGCTCCGTTCTCTCCCATCAGGGCGTGTATTTCACCTGATTTCAAGTGAAAATCCACATCATCCAACGCTTTTACGCCCGGAAAAAGTTTTGTGATGCCACGCAATTCCAATATATACTCTGACATCTTTTGCCTCCTGTCTTAAGGTGACGGTTTTATGCAATAGCCACAGATTTTACGCTTGACTCTGCTAACATACGGCTGTATACTGTGGTATGGGCACTTTTTCGGGTTTTGCTTTGAAATACAGGACAGAAGCCTCACCATTCACAGCATCCAAACTCCGTTTAATTTGCACAATATTCTTGTAAATCCAATCGATTTATATTTACACATTATACATATCAAGCTCTCGGTTTTCTCATAGTATCTTGTTTAATTTTTGCACTATCTTGTCATTTGTGAGGTGTACAATGCAGATTTTTCAATATGAACTCGATATAAAACAAATATCAGCCTGGAAGCATATCTCTGCCACTGCGTCGGCGAAAGCAAATTTCATTTACCTTCAAGAAGTTGGCTATTTTCATTCCGGAGAAAGGTATTATACAACACGCCAGGGACTGGATTCATTTCTTATCAAGCTGACTGTCTCAGGAGGCGGCATTTTGGAATATGCTGGACAGAAGGAACAAGTGGGTCCGGGGCACTTTTATTGGATAGACTGCATGAATTGGCAGAACTATTACACCGACCCGACAATTGGCCACTGGGATGTAATTTGGGTGCATTTCAATGGAGCTACCTCAAGAGCATACTATGAAACATATAGAAAATTACTTGGAAACGGGGTTATTGTCGGAAAACTTACCCACGACTCAAATATGCTCACTTTACTGGAGACGATTCTCCACCGCACTCCGATGTCGGAACATTCTTTTTTTGAGGAGCAAAACTTATTTGAGTTTGACGTGCAAACTTCAGGTCTGCTCACCCAGCTCATAATGGAGTGTATTTCTTCTGCCGGAAATTCGAGCAAATCACAGCACATACCGCAATTGGTACGCGATATGCGCAGCTATTTGACAGCTCATTATAACGAAAAAATAACGCTCAACAACCTTGCCAACCGATTCAATTTAGACTCGTTTTATTTGCAAAAGTTATTTAAAAGAAACATCGGTCAATCACCGATGGAGTTTATCATATACATACGCATGATTCGCGCTACCAGCCTTCTGAGAACCAGCGATATGTCCATAAGCGAAATTGCCTACACGGTTGGAATAGACAACCTCAGCCACTTTTCGAGGCAATTCAAGAAACAAGAAGGTATGACCCCCAGTCAATACAGAAAATTCTGGTCTTAGTACACCGTCTTCATACTGCGGAAGACTTAGTAACAACTGATTTATTACTCGCTGAAACGTGCCAAAAGTAGTCGATTTCAGCGAGCAATAAGCACATTCCATGAACTTCCTGCTATACAATGCGCTTTATGTTGTGATATTATGAAGTATATTCTTTTTGACTGCGGGTGATTTTTTGGAACTGATTTTTATAGCTGTATTGCCATATCTTATGATAGCCGGGGCTTCTGCCGGTGTTTATATATTCTTGATTTTTGCTATCAGACTTTTTGGAAAAAAGGAGTTTTCTCAACTTTCCACGTTTGACATTGTTTTTATATTGCTGATAAGTAATGCCGTTCAGCATTCAATGCTGGCTACCGATGTGACCTTTTTAGGGGGGCTTGTTTCCGCTATAACCCTTTTTGTTGTGAACTATATTTTCAAAAACATCATTTACAAAATTCCGGATTTATCCACTTGGTTGCAAGGACATCCTCTCATGCTCGTTTATGAAGGAACACCGATAGTAGAGAATATGAGCAAGGCTAAAATAAGCTTCCCTGAACTTGAGTCTGTCATAAGGGAGCATGGTGTTATGGAAATAAAAGATGTCAGTTTAGCCGTGCTTGAAACAAACGGGGTTATAAGTGTCGTTGAGAAAGACGAAGACGGCAATCTTGAGAAAAAAAGTCGCGCTCAAAGCGACGAGGACTGTCTTGAGTGAATAGTTAAAGATAAAGGGGCTGTTGCAAAAAAGCGGGCGGTCAATGACCGCCCCTACATATGCCGAATATTTGCATTTTTGCCGTTAGGCTTCTTGTTGCTGTGCTTTGGCATCTATCAGCTCTTGCCGTTTTCGCTCTCGTCTTGTGGTTACTACTATAACCTCGCCTATGATTACGGCAATTATTGTGCCTGCTACTATCATTGTATCGAAGTGCCACGTACCGTCCTCCAGAGGATATACTTTGGAGAATATTGCCGATATTATGAGCATTACAAGCGGCACATAAGCTATGAGTTTTATCATCAGAGGGCCTCCGGGGGTTTTGAACGGCCGCTCTGTGTCGGGGTCAATTTTGCGTAGTTTTGCAAAAGCGGGGAACATGAGCAAGTATGCAAAGAACAGTGTTATTATTTGCAGTGCGAAGAATCCCCAGAATATATCGGGATTATGTATAAACGGCACTATTATGACCATTATTGATGCCACTATGCCAATCAGTAATGATGAGCCGATTGGCGCACCGTCCTTGTTTCTTTTGGCAAATATTTTTGGCATGGATCCTTGCTCTGCTGCGTGTGAGGCGACATAGTTTACACCAAGCGCCCATGAAAGTACGTTTATGAATAATGTGAACAGGAACAGTACGCCTACGATTGGCACGAGTATGTTACCCGGCAGTCCGATCACATTGAAAAAATGTACGAAGCTATCTATGAGTCCGCCTGACGTACTCAGCTCAGCTACAGGAATTGCCGCTCCGATACCGAATGAGGCAAACACATAGAAGAAACATATCAATATGCCGCCTAAGAGAAACGCTCTCGGAATCTCTTTTTTCGGATTCTTCATATCCTTGGTAAACGCTGCCACTACTTCAAAGCCCTTAAAGTTTAGGATTATTACCGATATGAATGTTATCCCGCCTATACTTGGTAACAGGTCTGCACCCGATGTTATCGGATTTGCGAAGCCAAATACTATTCCGCAGTACAGCCCGAAAATTCCAAGCCCGAGCATGAGTATGATTTTTGCGTATGTTCCGAGGTTTATCAGCCATTTGTTTACTGATATAGGCAACAAGCTTCCGTAGGTCATTGCCCATATGAGCAGTAGTTGCAGTACTACCGAGAGAACCACAGAAATTTCTCTGCCTATGACTTGCGACAGCACTTCCGTGAACAACACTGCAAGCGACGCAAGCCAGAACACGAACTGTATCCAGTAGTACCAAGCCGAGCGACTTCCCCAGTCTCTACCATAGGCACGTTTTACCCAGTCATAGAGTCCACCCTTGTCCAGATAGGCTGAGCCGAGTTCTGCGGTGATGAATCCGTATGGTATGAAGAACACCACAAACATCAACAGCCACCAGAAGTACTGGCTGTTTCCGATTGCAGCTGTAGGTGCAACGGATTCTACTACCATTGTAACACACACTGCTGCCAGAACCGCATCAAACAGCTTGAATTTTTTTGTTTGCATCTTTTCGTCGTGTAGTCTTTTTACTACTTTTTTGCGCGAAGGCATAAAAAAAGCCCCTTTCTTTTTGTGTGGGAACCTGTAAAAACTTTGTAGATTTTCAGAGATACCCGTGTTTAAGCATAGTTTAGCTCAAACTTTGATAAAAAGATAGGGGTTTTCACTCTTTAATATCATCTTTCCCGAAGCTGTAACACGTTACTTTTCGCGTAACGATGTTACGTTAATAAATTCATATGCAAGCAGCTCGACTACCATAAGCATTGCTACACCTGAGGTCAAGTCCATGCTTGATATGTTTATTTCGTCGGCGAATACGTAGAAATTTGTGTCTGAGAGATTTTCGAGCGGATTGTTGTCTGCCCTTGTTATCGAGAGCAGATAGGGCTTTTCTTTAATAAACACTCTATTTACAAAATCAAGCAACACTGTGTCATCACCTGAGTAAGACATGGCGAGAATCATGTCGCGACTGCCTATGCGGTTTACGAGATTTTGCATTTGATATGCTGTTTCGGGAAAGTATGCGTGGAAATCCAACCCTATAAACAGTCTCTCGCAGTACTGCCCCAGGGTGTGAGTTTTATCGTCCGTCAAAATATAGATATTTGGCCTTTGCTCTAGGACGGAAACAACTTCCCGAGTTTGTTTCGGAGACATTACACGTGTTGTCTCCATTATGTTTTTCAGATAATTTTCGCTGTAGCTATGCCCTTTTATGGTGTCCGGGATTTCCATGTTTTTCTGTATGTGCGAGGTGACTATAAGGCTTTCTATAAAATCAGCGTAGCCCGAGAATCCGAGTTTCTGGGCAAAACGGAAAATAGTTGCTGTTGACAAAAATCGGCTTTCGGCAAGCCCTCTTATGCTCATTTGCTTTACGACATGTATGTTTTTCACTACGTATTCAAAGAGTTCCCGCTCGGTTTTATTTAGCCGGCGCACGGTTTCTCCCGTTGCCTGAAAAAAATCTGTTGCCATTGCTGACTACCCTCTTTCACTACCCTATGTAAAGTGTGCATCTCTTTTGGAGATGCACACTTATTGGTTTTATCGCGGTTTAGTACATTCCGCCCATGTCGGGAGGTCCTGCGGGCATCGGTGCGGGAGGCTCGGGCACGTCTGATACGAGTGATTCTGTTGTCAGAACCATTGCCGCTACTGACGCTGCGTTTTCGAGAGCTGAGCGACATACCTTCGTCGGGTCTACGATTCCGGCTTTAATCATGTCGCAGTACTCTTGGTTTGCTGCGTCAAAGCCGAACTTCGCATCGGTTGAGTTCTTGATTTTGTCGAGAACTACTGCGCCTTCCAGACCTGCGTTCATTGCGATTTGCTTAATCGGGCTTTCGAGTGCTGTTGCAATCAGTGCCATGCCTGTTTTCTCGTCGCCTGATGCGCCGTCAATCATTTTGTCAACCGCTGTTGAAGCGAGTGCGTAAATCGTTCCGCCGCCGGCTACGATGCCTTCCTCAACTGCTGCGCGTGTGGCATTGAGAGCATCTTCAAGACGGAGTTTCTTTTCTTTCATCTCTGTCTCTGTTGCTGCGCCGACTTTAATGACAGCTACGCCGCCTGAAAGCTTCGCAAGGCGCTCTTGCAGTTTTTCTTTGTCGTAATCTGATGTTGTAATTTCAATCTCTGTGTTGATTTGGGAGATTCTTGCTTTGATGTCTTTTGGTTTGCCGGCTCCCTCAACAATGATTGTGTTGTCTTTTGAGGATTTTACCTGACGTGCTGTGCCAAGCATATCCATTGTGGCATCTTTGAGTTCCATGCCGAGTTCGCTTGAAACAACTTGACCGCCTGTAAGAGCAGCAATGTCTTGAAGCATTTCTTTGCGTCTGTCGCCAAAGCCCGGAGCTTTAACACAAAGGCATACAAACGTACCGCGGATTTTGTTGAGGATAATTGTGGCTAATGCTTCGCCCTCAACGTCCTCTGCGATAATCACGAGTTTCTTGCCTGCTTGAACTACTTGCTCAAGAACAGGGAGAATCTCTTGAATGTTTGAGATTTTTTTATCTGTAATGAGAATCTGCGGCTCATCAATGACGGCCTCCATCTTCTCTGCGTCTGTGACCATGTAAGGTGTGATGTAACCGCGGTCAAATTGCATACCCTCAACAACTTCCGAATAAGTTTCGGCTGTTTTTGATTCTTCAACTGTGATAACACCGTCACGTGAAACTTTGTCCATTGCTTCTGCAATGAGTTTGCCTATGTTTTCGTCGCCTGATGAAACTGTTCCGACTCTGGCTATATCTTTTGTGCCTGAAACGGGTTTTGAGTTTGCTTTTATCGCATCAACTGCAATAGAAACTGCTTTTTCAATACCCTTTTTCATGACCATCGGATTTGCGCCTGCCGCTACATTTTTGATTCCTTCGCGAATCATTGTCTGTGCGAGCACTGTTGCGGTGGTTGTACCGTCGCCTGCTACATCGTTTGTTTTTGTGGCTACTTCTTTTACGAGTTGCGCACCCATATTTTCAAACGGGTCGGCAAGTTCGATTTCTTTTGCAATTGTTGCACCGTCATTTGTGATAAGCGGAGAACCATATTTTTTATCCAGAACTACATTTCTGCCTTTAGGACCGATTGTAAGACGCACTGTGTCTGCGAGTTGGTTTACGCCTTTCTCAAGAGCCCTGCGGGCTTCTTCGCCATAAATAATTTGCTTTGCCATATTATTAAACTCCCTCCTAATTTATTTTTTTACTACTGCCAAGATGTCGTTCTGACGTACAATTGTTAATTCCTTGCCGTCAACTTTAACCTCGGTGCCGCTGTATTTTCCTGTGATAACTTTGTCGCCTTTTTTGACGACCATTTTAACTTCGTTACCATCGACAAGTCCGCCGGGACCAACTTCGAGAACCTCATACACCTGCGGTTTTTCTTGAGCCGCACTGGTGAGAATGATGCCTGCTTTTGTGGTTTCCTCAGCTTCAACTTGTCTGACAATAACTCGATCTGCGAGCGGTTTTAATGTCATCTGATACTTCCTCCTTCTATAATGTACATTATTATATGAATAACATTTTGGTTGCGTTAGCACTCTCTATTGTCGAGTGCTAACGCAAAACATATAATACATAATTTTCCGGTTTTTCGCAACAACGTTTTCGGGAGAATTCGCCCGATTTTAACGTTTTTTTCGGTATTACATAAGCATAACTGCATATTTCTCTGTTTTTCGCCTGTTTCTTCAGTTTTTCGTTGTTTTCTTATACTTTCGCTCTAAAACATACCATTTTTGACGGAAATATGAAGTTGACACCGTTTCTAATCAGCTTGAACCTCATTTTATTCGTGTATGCCGCTTCACCGTCGATGTTTACTACAAACTTTCTGTCTGCTTCGATTTGAAGCTCCGTTGTCCGCAGATGTCTGATTATTCCGGGGAGTTCCTTGAATTTTCCTTTGGCATATTTTCCTACGATTTGCGCCACTTTAAAGCGCGAAACCGGCTCAACTATGAGGCAGTCAAGTATGCCGTCATCAGGCATCGCTTCAGGCACGGGGTTAAATCCTCCGCCATAATATCTGCCGTTGCAGGCACAGGCCAGCGTTATGCTTTTATCCAGCACTTCTCCGTCTGCTGTTATCCTGAATTTTTGCACAACGCCTTTAATAACATTTACAACAAGCGAAACAACATAACCCGTTGCTCCGCCTATGATTGGGAGTTTACTGTACTTGTGTACGTCAGTGCCGATTCGTGCATCTATACCAACCGAGCATATGTTAATACCATAGCGGTCGTTGCATTCGATTAAGTCCAGCGGGCGAATCTCGCCTGAGGCAAGGGCCTCTAAATCACGAAACTTAGCCGCATTTTCGCTTCCGAATGTTTTTAGAAAATCGTTACCTGTTCCGCAAGGGTAATGTGTTATTGCGACATTTGAGCGGTTTGCCGCTGCGTTGGCGCACTCGTTTAGCGTACCGTCGCCTCCGCAAGCGTAGACAAATAGTTTGTCCACAGTTTCGGCGACTTCTTCGATTTTTTTGCATGCGTCAAACGGGGCTTTTGTCACATATACTTCTACCGGGTCTTTGAGTGTTTTTGCAAACGCTTGAACCTCTGAGTGGGTTTCTTCAAAACGACAGTTTTTGCCTCCGGCAATGGGGTTGATTATGAACAGGTGTTTCATTGGTTGCCTCCGATTAAAAGTACATGTATAGGTCACATTTTATCATACCATTATATAGTTTGCGCTTTTTCTTTGCTCTTTTTCCAAAAAACAGTTCAAATTCAGGATGCGACGAGAGTATGTATAGTTTTAAATTCGTCTCTTTTTCTATCGCTTTACCGAAAGAGCTGTAAAGTGCTTCGACTTCACGCTGCTCCATGACACGTTCGCCATATGGAGGATTTGCCATAATTATAGTGTTTCTCTCGCTTTTCGTCGCTTCAAACGCAGTTGCATCAGAAACTTTAAAGCGAATAAACTCTGCCACGCCCGCCCGCGCTGCGTTCTCTTTTGAGATTTCGACATACTTTGGGTCTATGTCCGCACCGATTATATCATATTCTCCGCTAAATTCATCATTTTTTGCTGCTTTTTTTGCTTCTTCCCATATTTTTTTGTTTAGCCACTCCCATTTTTCGGCTGAAAAGTTGCGATTTAACCCCGGTGCTCTGTTTAAAGCTGCGAGTGCCGCTTCTATTGGAATTGTGCCTGAGCCGCAAAACGGGTCTATCACTTGCTCCTTACCTCTGTAGCGCGACAGCTTAACAATCGCCGCCGCAAGCGTCTCTCTGAGCGGTGCTGCACTTTGCGCGGGCCTGTACCCTCGTTTGTGCAATCCTACGCCCGATGTATCTATATAGAGTGTTGCCACATCGCTCATTATTGCAAATTGCACTTGATACTTTGCGCCTGTTTCTGCCAGCGTTTCTGTTTTGTGCCCGACTTTAAGCCGTTCAACCACGGCTTTTTTGATTATTTTTTGACAATCGGGGATTGAGTGGAGTTTAGAGCCCAGTGAATGCCCTTTGACGGGAAATTCACCGTCTTTTGGAATAAAATCCTCCCATGGGAATTTACGCACTCCTTCAAAAAGCTCGTCAAAGCTGTTTGCAGGGGTTTCGCCGACCGTCAGCAACACGCGTTCACCTGTGCGCAGGTTGATGTTTGCTTTTGCTATGTCGCTTTCTGTTCCGCTAAATAGCACTCGTCCGTTTTCCGCTTTTACGTCCTCATGCCCCAGTCGCCGCAGTTCATCTGCTACGAGTCCTTCAAGCCCAAACAAACATGGGACTGTAAACTTTAGTTTCATACTTATATCTCACCATCTGTCAGAGTGTGTCTGACTTATAACTCTTTCCTCGCTTGTTGACAAGTGCGTGGTTTTGCTGTATTTTTAGTTGTGTGCTTGGAAGCGTATCGAAGTGGTCATAACGAGCCGCACTCGAAATGCGGTGTACCGAAAGGTACCGTGGGTTCGAATCCCACCGCTTCCGCCATGCTTTTGCCCCATATTTTTGATGACTATGGGGCTTTTTGCTTGCATAAAATCGAAATTTACCCGCCAAATATCGTTCTTGCGACATGGATACCCGCAGCTCCTGCTTGTGCAAGGCCTCTTGTTATACCTGCGCCGTCGCCTGCGGCATAGAGGTTTTTAATTTCTGTTTGCAATGTTTCGCTAAGCTCGGGGCGTGCAGAATAGAACTTCGCTTCTACTCCGTAAAACAATGTATGCTCTGCTGCAAATCCCGGTGTCACCTTGTCTAAGGCTCTGGTCATTTCAATAAGGCTTACCATAGTATTATAGGGTAACACAAGCCCCAGGTCGCCCGGTACGGCTTCTTTTAATGTTGGCTCAAGGAAACCTTCGGATATTCTCTTTTCTGTAGAGCGTCTGCCGCGCAGAATGTCTCCGAATTTTTGTATGATAAGACCGCCGCCCGACAGGTCGTTTGCTCGTCTGCAAATCTCGCGGGCGTATTCGTTTGGTCTGTTAAACGGTTTTGTGAAAATGTGGGATACCAACAGCGCAAAGTTTGTGTTACCTGAGCCGAGAGCTTTGTCAAAGTAAGCGTGTCCGTTTGCCGCAATTACACCGCTGTGATTTTCAACAACTACATATCCGGATGGATTTGCGCAAAACGTGCGTACAACCGAGCCTGTTGAGGAGTTGAACACCAGTTTTGCTTCGTATAAATGCTTGTTTATGTCTTTCATTATGACGTTTGAAGTTTCTGCTCTGACGCCGATATCGACCTGATTGCAGGTTACTTCTAAGCCGTTTTTCGCTAAAATTGAGGATAACCACGAAGAACCGTCACGCCCGGGGGCGATAAGGATTTCCTTACCTTTGAACTCTCTCCCGTTCCTCGTGACGACTCCCACCGCCTTTATTTCGTCACCATTCCTTACGGTCATTACGTCCTCAACATCTGTTTTGAAGACCATTTCAACTTTAGATTTTAAATCGTCAAAGATTGATTTCATTATGCGCAGATTCATTTCTGTACCAAGATGGCGAACTTTTGCACGCAGTAACT
>Ga0209755_10003298_pt1 | contig 20457 bp, 19 predicted proteins | sample TergutCo191P1_FD_187301 | JGI IMG/M metagenome (GOLD analysis project Ga0209755, IMG submission 187301) | Cornitermes sp. P1 segment gut microbial communities from Petit-Saut dam, French Guiana - Co191P1 (SPAdes) (version 2) | ecosystem: Host-associated > Arthropoda: Insects > Digestive system...
ACATTTGCAGCTGTGGGCTTTTACAACATGCGCAGCCGCTGGCGTACTCCACTTACTCAAATCAATAATATTCCAATGATGAATGCTGATATAGTTACAGGTGTCTCCTTGAGTCTTTTGTTTATATCAATTGGCGCCGTTTTGCAGTTTAGACTGGGTTTTGGCACATTGCTAATTTCTCACATTGTCTTTTGTATACCATATGTGGTTCTTGCAATTATGCCAAAACTCCGACAGATTGATCGCAATCTTGTAGATGCTGCTTGTGATTTGGGTTGCACATGGATGCAAGCTTTTTGGAAGGTAATTATTCCGGAAATAAGACCTGGCATCATAAATGGTCTTATTATTGCCTTCACCCTGTCAATTGATGATTTCGTTATCAGTTACTTTGCTTCCGGCGGCAATGTTATGACACTGCCGATGCGAATATTTGCAATGACACGCAGACGTGTTAGTCCTGAAATAAATGCGATGTCTACGATTTTGTTTGTCTCTGTACTTATCTTGCTCATAGTCGTCAATTTAAGAGATGCAAAACAACATGAAAAATTGAAAAAACGCGAAGCAGCTTTAAATAGTTAGCAAATTTAAACGCGTTATTGAAAGGAAAAAATGAATTGAAAAAAACTATTATCCTGGTAGCATTACTTTGCGTTGTCTTTACGGGGCTGTTAACCGGCTGCCGATGGCGCGGACCTGTGGTTCATGTTCATAATTGGGGCTATTTTATAGACCATGAAGTACTTCAAATGTTTGAAGATGAATATGGTATTCGTGTGATATACAGCGAATTTGAAAGTAATGAAACTCTGTATGCAAGTCTAAATCTTGGCGGCATGATTGCTGATGTAATTATTCCGTCTGACTATATGATAGGACGAATGATTGCAGAGGATATGCTCTACGAACTAAATTTCGATAATATTCCAAACCATGTCCTCATAGATCCGAGATTTCGTAATCTCGAATTTGACCCCGACAATCGTTTCTCCGTACCTTACAAAGTTGGAACAGTTGCTCTGATTTATAACTCCGCAATGATTCCCTATGAGATAACAAGCTGGAGTGCATTGTTTGACGAGAGATTCGCCGGAATGATCCTCATGTTTGACAACCCTCGCGACGCATTTGCAATTGCACTTAAATATTTAGGATATGATATTAACACAACAAGTGAAAGAGAAATACATGAGGCCTTTGACCTCTTGGTAGAACAACGTAATATTTTGCAGGCATATGTAATGGATCAAATATTTGACAAGCTAGAATCCGGTGAGGCTTGGCTTGGTCCATATTATGCACCTGACTTCCTCACTATGTATGGAAATAACCCTGATTTGCGATTTGTGAGACCAGTAGAAGGTACAAACTTCTTCGTGGATGCTATGGTCATTCCTCATGGTTCTGAAAACAGAGATAATGCCGAAAAGTTCATTAACTTCATGACACGCACCGATATTGCTTTAATGAACATGAGATGGTCTTATTATGCCTCTGCAAACTACGAGGCAGCAGCAATTTTTGCCGAAGAACTCGACCCATTGTCACGCGAGGTAGTATTCGTAGGACCTGAGGACTATGCAAAAACAGAGGTTTTCCGCCACCTCCCCCAACATATTTTAGATTTATATGATAGACTGTGGATACAGCTTAGAAGCTAGAAATAGGTACAAGTCATGGACATGGGAGCAACTATAAGTCAATTAGCAGTTCTGTTTATCTTGCTCGCAGTGGGCTATGCTGGTTGTAAGTTTAACATACTTAACTCTGATGCCGGCAAAGTTCTTACAAAGCTTGTACTTAACATCACTCTGCCTGGCACAATATTGGGTTCCGCCATTGGCGGTAACCTTAGTATTGACGGTAGCGAAACAGTATTTTTTATGCTGTTTGTTCTGTTTGCTTTTTTTGTGTACCTAGTAGTCGCACACCCAATCGCGCGTACTCTTACCAAAGATAAGAGTACGCGCGGTTTGTTTACAGCCTGTATTGTTTTTGGCAATGTGGCATTTATGGGGTTGCCCGTCGCATCGGCAATATTCGGTCCCGATGCGGTTTTTTACGTTGCATTGTTTAACATTCCCTTTTGGATTGCAATTTTTTCGTATGGGGTGTTGTTGGTTTCAGGCAAACGCGATAGTTTTCAGCTAAAATTACTCCTAAATCCCGTGCTTATATCATCTGTGCTAGTCATCCCTATTGCCCTTTCAGATTTGAGAGCACCGGACATCATCGTTAATGCCCTTGAACTTACCGGAAGTATAACAACACCCGCTTCAATGCTCATCATAGGTGTCATGCTGGCACAGGCTCCCATTAAAAATGTCTTCACAAAATGGCAGCTTTATCCGCTTGCATTTGTAAGGCTCATTTTGTTACCAATTCTTGTATGGCTCATCTTCAGATTATTTATCGCAGACGAAACCATACTAGGAGTAATCGTTGTTTTATCCGCAATGCCAACCGCCTCACTGGCCGCAATGTTTGCAATTGAGTATGACAATAATCCAATTACCGCATCAAGTATTGTCTTCCTAACAACCCTGCTCTCTGGCATCACAGTTCCACTTATTATGTTTTTATTATTTTTGTAAAAAGAGGTGCCCATTTATCATTTCAAATATTCAAATTCCAGATTATAAATGCTTACTGTGTCTCCATCTTGGATTCCCATTTCCTCAAGACGCTTATAAACACCGGCATTGCGTAAAACTCTTTCAAAATACATTCTTGACTCATGCTCATCCCAGTTGACATTTTGCAAAATCCACTCAATCCACTTGCCCTCGATTGTCCAAACATCATCAAAGACCTCAATCACCAGTTCCTCAGGAGTCCCCATCATGCGTGGTTTTGGTACATAGTCAGCTTCATAAATTGTTAGAGGTGGAAGTTTTGCAATCTCAGCTGCAGCTGCATTTACAAGTTCTTTGACACCCGTGCTTGCTGCCGCTGAAATCATAAATAATTTATAGCCTTTGCCCTCAACATAACTTCTAAATCGCTCAATTATCTCCTCATCTTGTGCAATGTCACACTTATTTGCTGCAACAAGCTGCGGACGCTCGGCAAGCTCGGAACTATACCTAAGCAACTCCTCATTGATTGTTTCAAAATCCTCTACAGGGTCACGACCCTCACTGCCAGAAATATCAACAACATGAATTAGCAGCCTGCATCTGTCAATATGCCTAAGAAAGTCATGACCAAGCCCGGCACCCTCTGAGGCACCCTCAATAATTCCCGGAATATCCGCAAGAATAAATGAAGTACCTTCTCCTACATAAACAACACCTAAATTTGGAAACAATGTTGTAAAATGATAGTCCGCAATTTTGGGATGTGCTTTTGATACTATTGACAATAAGGTTGATTTACCAACGTTTGGAAAACCCACCAATCCAACATCAGCCAACAGCTTAAGTTCAAGAATTATATTTAACTCTTCTCCCGGAAGTCCCGCTTTTGCAAAACGCGGAGCTTGACGAGTCGGAGTTGCAAAATGCCTGTTTCCCCAACCTCCGGAGCCACCTTTTGCAAGTTTAAACTCGTCTAAACCAGACATGTCAACAATTATAGCTTCACTCTCTTTTTCTCTTATAACAGTTCCATTAGGAACTTTAATAACCAGGTCAGCGCCATCTTTTCCGGACTTGTTTCTTCCCATACCATCAGCTCCGGCTTCGGCAGCATATTTTCTCTTATACCTAAAGTCCATGAGTGTGGACATACTTTGGTCTGTTTTTATTATTATATCTCCGCCACGCCCCCCATCTCCTCCGCTTGGACCGCCGGCGGAAACGTATTTTTCACGATGAAATGCTACCGCACCATTGCCACCCTTTCCGGCCTTAACCGCTATAGCAGCTTTATCTACAAACATAATTTATTCTCCTAACTGCATGACCATTGCAAGCACTTTTGCCATTTGTACACGTGTAAGAGTGCTATCTGGGATAAGAAGTCCGTTTGACCCTTCCACAATCCCCAATCTTATAAGGGTTGCAGTCGGAACCACTGCAAAATCTCCAACATCGACAGCATCCGGAAATGGTTCCAGATCTTCACCAGTACCTGATTCAATCTCTATCCCCATATGGCTCAGAGCGCGGTATGTAAAAGTAAACGCAGATGCTCTTGTAATAGGCTCTCTTGGAGAAAACAATGTTTCAGGTGATCCGCCTACGATCCCAACTTCCATTGCCCAAGCCATAGCCTCAGCAAAATATGCATCTGTGGGAATATCCGCAAAGCTAGTTATTTCACTCGGGATCGGCCCCCCTGCCGCTCTGTGCAGCATAAGTATAAAGTCAGCACGAAGCATGTCTCTTTCCGGCCCAAACTCAGTCGGAGTAACACCTCTTGTAACACCTTCTGATGCAAGAAATTGCGCATATTCTCTGCCCCAGTGGCTTTGCATATCGGCAAACCCTGCAATTTCCACATTTACAACTGTGCTTCTACCTCCGGCAGATATAATTATGGATCCTGTTCTTCCAAAACCCATCGCGGCCTGAAAAACACCGGGTTGAATCATCTCTCCAATATCTCCTGTAACCTCGAATTCAAATGAGTGGAGCTGAGAAACAACCGCACGTCTATAAAAGGTTGCCACCACATCTAAATTCAAAGTAGCCCCGGGATTTAAGTTTATTTCAGTCAACGTTGTATCCGTTCCTGCTCTTCTTACAGAAATTGATGTTGGTCTTGTCAGTACAAATATTTCTCCTTCGCCGGATGCCCCAGTTGATGGTGAGAATATTCTAAATCTATCAGGACCCGGAACATATCCCGCCGTAACCTGTAGTCCATTTACCGATGCTCCGGGAATTATCGGTGAAATTTGAACATCACCCGGAACAGAAACAGGTCTATAGCCTCTATCCGTTGCTACAGGTGAAAGTGTGACATTTGAGCCTGCCAATACAATTATACCATCATTTCTAAAAGCTAAATTCCTTGGCGCGCCATCCGAAACCGCATCGGTCACAAAAAGCAAATACGTTGCACAGCCTCGTTCTGAGCCATCTGATGGACGGCTTATTGTTGCCGCGTTTGCCTCACCCGGAATCCTCACACTCATTGCCGACGAGCCTCCGCCGTCAAAGTTAACAGCATAAATTGCACCCTGGCTAATCATTTCCTCCGCCAGTTCACGCAATGTCATCCCCACAGAATGCTGTGCATTACGTCCATCCATCACAAAGGCAATAACCGAGCCGTCTGCTCTAATGCCAAATGCGGTTCTCGGTGCCCGGCTTTGCAGTGCCGCAGACCAATTTGCAGGGTCAGTCATCACTCCTCCGGACACAATAACATATCCTCCGCCTGTTGCAAATGCTGCATCTGCTAATCTACGGTCACTAGCTGATGTAGAAAATGTAACAACATCCCCAACAGAAAATTTTTCAAACTCGTGTTCCATATTGCTCAAATCAGCTGCTGTCAAAACCAAATATCCTTCACCAATCGGCAGAGCATAGTTTTCTGCACCTTCTGAGCTAAAAGTCTCAACTACCTCCAAAGTCATAGGAGCAGAGAGAGAGGGAAAACCTTCCAAAATTTTAAACCTGACAAACCACCCCGGTGATGTAGTTCTGGTTGAAACCGTGGAGAACGCTTCCGAATAAAGAACCATTCCGCCTAAGTCTGTGCGGGGTTTATTAAAGTGACCCAGTGTTACCAGCTGTCCGGAATTGTTACGCTCTAGGCTGCCTCCGTGATTTTCAAGTGAAATTCTTACAGTAGGTGCTGTGAGAATTCCAACGCTTCCGTCCGAGCCAAAAACAACTGCGTTTCTACCACCGGGACTCGATAAATACTCGCCGTCCTCAATAACAATCCCCATCGGTACACCACCATGTTGAGTAAAGAAAAAGTCTGCATTGACAGCGGCCAGAACATTAAGCCCTCTACTTTCAGCAATACTTATCATGCTCGATATTCTTGTCGTTCCAAAGACCGTGTCACCCTTCATTATAATGGGACGAGCATCACCGTCACCTGTCATTGTAAGTGCAAAGCTCTCGGTTCTGCCGTGAGTTCCATGCCATGAAATCGTATTTTGAAGTTCAAGATTATCCGCAATTATTCTCGTATTTGTATATACAACATCGCCCACTGCCAGAGCAGATATTGGCAAGATAAGTGCGATGATTATAATTAACGCAGTAGTAAGCTTAAATATTTTATGCTTCATTCGATGGTTTCTCCTGTTTTTATTTAACATTATTGCACTACCCTGTTCGGTATTCGCCTACGCCGCAGTAATTTTCCAATTCATTCATTGCAAGAAGCGACAGTGACAAGGCAATCCAGTTTAAATCTATCATTTATTTGCATCAAAGTTGTTGCTTTATTCACAATACATTGGCGGAGGATTGCGTTTATGCTCACTTGCTCTGTGGTATCTATTAATTATTTCTAAATCTTCAGTCGGACACTCCCCATACATGATGTATTCATCAATGCTTTCATATTTTACACCCATCTCCGCTTCATCAGTCTGCCCATCAAACAGCCCCGCTGACGGGGCTTTTTCAATGATGCTTCTCGGCGCACCAAGATATTCGAGAAACTCATAAATTTCAGTCACCGTTAGATCCGCAATTGGATTGAAGTCAAATGCGCCATCTCCCCACTTTGTGAAGTAGCCCATATATCGCTCACTCCTGTTCCCAGTTCCTGCCACAAGCCGCCTCTCGCTTGTTCCAACAGCATAAAGTGCTGTCATGCGAAGTCTGGGTGCAATGTTTGCAATTGCACTGTCCGAGATATCAACACTTTTGCCAATAGCGTCTTGTATAACATCGGCTGTGAGTTTTAGATCAACAATTCTGAGTTCAATGCCAAACTGCTCGGATATTGCCACCGCATCAATGGTGTCTGAACCATAGTTTTGTTTTGAACCGCACGGCATAATAAGCCCGAGTGTGTTTTCACATGCGAGCTTACACAAGATTCCGACGAGTGCGGCATCTTTTCCGCCGCTATTTCCATATACAATACCCTTGGCTCCAGCATCATTTAAAACTTTGCGTATAAACATAATACGCTTTGTTATCTCAGCATCATAATCACGCATCACTCATGCCTCCACACACCGCTAGTAGTCCTCTAATTATATCAGCACTGTCAAACTGTTATAAAATTTAAAAAATGCTCTCTAAATTATAGCTTGGACTGTGTCGCCTTATTCTTCGCTTTTCTGCCTACTTCCCATTTTCTAAAAAAGTTTTCATAATTATCAAGATTGCTTTTTGAAACTTGATCTTCCTCTTCTGAGTCTTCTAACTCATACACTAAGTCTGTTTCATTACCTGCTTTTCCGCCTACTTCTCCAGAAAAAGATTGGTCTGTTTCATAGACCGCCGAAATCGACTCTTTGCCTACCGGCGGAGCCATGACCGCAAAAGGAATCCCATTGTTATTAATCACACCTTTGATAAAAATACTAAGCGCATTTGACGGAGATATCCCAATACGATCACATATCGCATCAAACTGCTGCTTGGTTTTTTCATCAATTCTTGTAGAAACTTGAATCGACACAAAAAACACCTCATTCGTTATCATTTGTGTTCAATATATCAATTTTTGCATCTATTGTCAATCAAATTGTTACACATAGTGTCAAATATAGTCCGCTGTTTTACTCTGGATTCCCTGATTCTCCCTTGCGAAACTGGTAGCTTGATTTTTAATTGAGGCAAACAACTCGCTCAACGTAGTTATGTAGAAAAGCATATCGCATGCGTTGATAATTTTGATAACAATATATTATGAGGGAGTCTACCTAACAGTTGTCCTCTCCAAAATTCCAAACCACCCGCACACGTGGAATACATTTACATTGAACAAAAACAATATTTTGTTCAATATAAAATTAAAATTTGTGGAGATCTGTTTAAATTTAAAATGAAATTTGCCATATATTAACGCGTCATGTGCCTCTATGTGCAACATGACGCGTTTTTCTTATTCTTATGCTTGCAGAACAATGTGATTTAGGTCATTAACATCTCCGACCTCGTCTACAACTCCGACGAGTAGATATCTGTCTGTGATTGGCTCTTTAAGCAGTTCTTTTAGAAGTGTAAGCTTTTTTAACTCCCCGGTGCTTCTGACATGCATTCGTGGTCCAGTACATCTGTGTTTGTCCTCTCCGATTTTAATGTGATTTTCATCAAAATATGACACTGGAATGTCCGCTGCAATCAATTCATTGACACCCTGCTCAAGTGTTTCTAAGTCTATTTCCGGCTTTGTCATAAAACTCAAAACAAACCCATTTCGTACGTCGGCGTGCTCATATCTATGGGTACCAATACCTTGCTTAGACAGCATATGTTCACACAGATCCTCAGCTGTATGAACTTTTAGTCTGGAGTTAATTGATTTAAACACAACATCCGCAATTTCCTTGGGCCTCGGTCCGAAAAGTGTCGGTCTTGTGACTATCACCTCTTCCCCAATTCCTATGAGCAGATGAGCATTGCGTCCGAGTTGAGGATATATTAGGTCAAAATGTTCAACAATTACACGCTTTCCCTTGCCTATGGCATAAAGTATGGCATCTGCAAGCTCGTGCATCTGCTTAAAGGCAGACTCAAATCGAATATCGATATGATATGTATGAGCTGTGTAAAAACCTGTATCATCGACATTTAGGAGCGGCAATGGGCGTATATTAACACCTTCATCGTCATTTGTAAGTTCAAGACCCGGAAACATCCCCTTTATAATCATGCTCTTACCACTTCCAGATAGACCAATCAAACCAATGAGCTTGTCAAAAGGACTGAGGTACTGTTGCGCAATTTGCATACCAAGGTCTGCCATGCGTTCATTTCCTCTTGGTGCGAAAAAAACACTGTAAAGATGACTTTTTTGCATGCGTGCTGAATATGCCATTGCATTTCCTCCCTACTCTAATTCATATATCGAATTCTAGATCCAACAGCGGAGCATGCTGCTGCGCGCCATAGACATCTGTTTCCCCCAAATCTCCTGAACACAGTGGCCGTTTAATCGTTGCTTTGATCGCTTTTGCAGGCGCAAATGCAACAATACTCACAATTTTATCCTCCGTCACACTATACAAGGAACAAATAAGCTCTTCATTAATAAATCCACCCTGCGCCACTTTTTCAAAATCACTAAACTCATTAAAAATAATATCCAAAGTTAGTTCGTATGGCCCTGAGTTTTTACTACGGATAACACTCGCAATGTCAGTTATTTTTGTTTTCACTTGACTATACCCCCCACCCTAAAGTTCATAATATTCAATTGGAAATAGCGAAGTCGGGTCTTCTGCTTGAAGTAAATGATACACACTAAAAGCATACACTTCACCTGCTTTGAAATCGCTTGGCGAATATGGGAAGGCAAGGTTGCCCGCTGTTGCTCTGCGACCTTCATAACCGTAATGTAACATTGTCGAACGAGCTGTTGAGCAAACTGTGTTTGCAAGCTCCTGAGATTCTGCAACAGCTTCGATGATTATTCCAAATTCATGTGACAGCGGGTGCAATCGTTGTGGCTCTAAAGCTCCCATAACACCATCTCTACCATAGACAATGAAGTTAAGATGATAGTCAAGGTCGTGGTGCTTAAAGTTATCCTCCACTCGCTCCTTCACACCTGCTATGATATCGTCAATTTTTTGCATCATGATCGGATCACGTGTACCGGCAATTGCGATTGTTCTATAGCCCACTTTACGTGCACCCTCTAGCTTAATCGTATACGTATCACTTGGAACAAACTTGCTTCCTGTGACTCTGACAATCTCCGGCGTCTCTTGTTCAAATTTAGTTTTGGTCAGATCCAGATATCCGCCCGGCCCCGGAAGAATACATGGGTCTGATTTTTCATATAATGTGTGCGCCGCAACAGAAACAGTGGTACACTTGCGAATTGGGTTTAGCGGCTCAATACGGAAATAATCAGAACCTATATATCCGAAAATACAATCTGAGCCGCTGCCCGGAGTTGCACAAATGGCGGCACATTCGAGTATTTTCCCCAGATGTGTCGCAAGCCCCATATCATATCCCTCTGCTACAGCCAGTGATGAGAAACACGCAGGATCATATGTGCGCCCTGCCAAAATTACCTGTGCACCGCCTCTATATGCAGCGATAAAAGGCTCTATTCCCATTTGTCCAACTATTCTTGTTGTCTCATCTATCATTTCCTCTGTCAGTTCCGGTGCCGGATCTAATGGTGTTACCTTACCCGCAGCAAGCTTGTCTTTTATAGTTTCTTTTGGAATTTGCGCATTAATAACGGCAAGCTTAAAATTTAAATTATTTTCCTTGGCAATTTCTTCGATAATTTCCTTATTCCAGTCAAGATGTGGCTTTCCGCCGCTCCCTCCTGCAGTTCCTATACACACAGGAATACCTCGCTCCACTGCGGCCTTTATCATGAATTCCAAATCCCGCTTAACAGCGCCACGGTCCGTGAAGGATACTCCTGCTCCTAAATAATATGGTCCGGGGTCTGTAGAGCCGGCATCAACTGCAATCAGATGCGGATTTCGCTTTAAGCCCTCTTCAAAGGATGAAACAGGAAATCCGTACCCCAGAATCGCCGTTGTTGAAAGTATACGATATTCTTCGTTTCGCATTAATTTTTCTCCTCTTTTTTTGTTAACCTTGTGAAAACCGCATGGTCAATATCCCAAAATTGCTTTGCTTGTGTCTAAATTAAATTTTTTGCCTTTGACAATGCCAAAATTCGTTGCATCTCATTATAGACAATCATATATCCCTCATCCACGCCCATACCGGGTTTTGCCAAAATTTGATCAGGGCTTGTTGCCATGGCAAGATGAACACAAACTTGTGCTGAGCGATCGGTTTCATTACAGGTGCCACCCTGATATGCTCCGATGCCACGTTCTTTGCAGTATAAAACCGCTTCAACAGTATTTCCTATACCTCCAAGATCAGGAGTTTTTATTTGCACCATGTGTCCGGCTTTATTATCAGCAAAATATTTGATGTCTTCCAGTGTGTTACACCACTCATCGGCGACAATCTCAACGTTAATGCCTCGCTCATCAACTAGTGCAGTAATCTCCTTGAGTGATTTCATCTGCAACCCTCTGTCTTCTACATCCGTAGGTCCTTCAATACGCAGCTTGAAAGGATGAGCCGCCTTGCTCAAACGCTCAAGGTAATCGACGATTACGGCTGCCTGAGTATCAAATATCATCCCTATTGTCCCATAAACATCCAGATGCATGATAGGCATATAGTCGGCGTCATTGCGCAGAGTAATTATACGATCACGCAGCCAGCCGATATATTCTTCAAGCAACTCCCCTTGTTCTCCTAGTTTTGTGCCAACATGGTTTATAAGCCCATGTGGCAAAACTTGTGCACTCTTTATTATCATTTTGTCTGAGTTATCATAGCGAGCATCACCTGATTGTGTAAAAATTGGTATAAGTGAGCTGCTTAGGGTTGTGCCATATTCTTCTGCAATTACTTCACACATCATTTTGTGCTTTGATTTTGCGACTGCATCTAAAATTGCCTGACTTATCCCATAACGAATAGCTGTATGAAGGCGCTTGCCTTCAACTTCAAAATGCTCTAACTCATCGGCCATCTCACGAAATGTGGTTATCGCGCGTCCAGACAGTATTGGCTTTATATGCTTATCAATAAATGGAATAAAGTTTTCGGCTAGAAACAGAGGGTCACGACCTCCGCAACCGGAATATTGCACAGCCGCACAGTCTCCCCACGCAACCTGACCATCTTCAAGCAAAATCATGACCGATATCGCTTCTCCTGCCTGCCTTATTGAGCTAAACCCTTCGGTTATAGGCTCTCCCTTATATGCGGCACCATCCGCCTGCGCACCCTTTTTTATCGCTCTCTGATCATCAAAGTAAAACCCTGTCCGTCCCGGAGCACATACCACATCAATAATTTTCATAACTTTCTCAATTCCTTTCAGGCGCAAATTCTTATCACACAATCACCAGCCAACAGTTAACTGTTAACTGTTAACTATAAATCTCCTACGGTCTTCCAACAAGCCTACCCTTACTAATAGCATAGACATCATCTATAACCATTTGGAATGATGCAACACGCTTTTCGCTCTTTGCACGCTGCTCAATTTTACTCGCATGAAAATCAAGAAGTTCCTTGCTAAGTGGAATTGCTCCCGGGGCAAAAATTCTCACGGCCCCCTCATTGTCTCTGGCCGGAAGCATCTTTCCTGCGTTAAAGCGGCTTGGTGCAAATGGTATATCAATTACTCCGCTTTGGAAAGCACGAACAGCCCCTTGAGCAATATCGCCTTCTCCCAACTCAAAGCACTTATCTATGATACAGCGTGTTTCAGCGGAAATAATACGTTTTTCTTCTTCAACATTTGCATTGTCAAGACGTTGGTCCGCAAGCATTGAGATTAGCTGTTTTGTGCAGCGCAATCCTTGAGCATTAGCTTCCATCGTTGGTATCCCCATCGCTTCATGTGGCGTTTTAACAATGATTTTTGTTGCCTTCGACAAAGCTCCTGCGGCACTTCCCCAAGATATTACACCAAATGCCTTTGCTTCGTCCTGAGGAAATCCGCCCATCCATTGATGCAGAACGGTAGTCACAACAACATCGTTATATCCATATTCTTTTAGATATGACTCAGTTAGCTCTTCGAGTGTCCTTATCGCCGCAACATCTTGTGTAAGGTTTCCGCACTGGCCATATCCAACGGTTATGTTCTTAACTCCTTGCTCAGCAGCCAAGAGACTTTCAATAATCGCAACCGAATGCGAAATACAAGGCGGTACAAGTGTGCCGGTAAGTGGTCCGAATGGTTCACGGTTAATACTAATACCCATTTCTTCATATAGTCCCGTAAGGCGATCAGCATATTGCCAATCTCTAATCGTGGTTTCCAGTGCAACATTTTTACCATAAGGAATATTGTAGGAAATACCGCCGCCCTCATAACTTGTAAATCCGCCGGCATATGAAATTTCTGTCAGAAGCCTTGCATCAGGGGTTCCATGTCTGACCTGAAGCGGAAGTTCTAAGCTCTCAATAAGTTTGCGGCAGTTATCAACACCGTGGTTTACAGCAGGAAAACCATTAAGCATAGATTTACCTAATTTCACGCTTTCATCAATGCCTATTTCTGCTTCCTTATACCTATTTTGGCGGGTATAGCTATCGATTGTCGTTGGCAGCAAATCTGCTTCTCCATTGTCTTGTAAGTATGTGAGCAGTTTTATATGTTCATCAACCAAGGCAACACCGGCTCTTGGTTGAATCAATGTTCTCCCTTCTTCTTTTGCTTTTTTAAGCTTTAGTGAAAACACTTTTTCCTTAGGCAATTTCTTATGAAATGCAACGGCATCATCAAGATTTACTCTGGCACCCGTGGGCCACTGCGTAAGTATTTCGCTGCGCGACTGCATAAACTGAGCTTCATCAATCTTTTTATTACGTAATTCCATTATTTCAATACCTCACTTGTACTTTTCAAGTCTTCATTTAATGCCTCGATTGCCGTCTCAGGCGCGGTACCCGGCCCGAACACACGGTCAAATCCCATTTCTTTAAATCTCTTTTCGACTTCCTCAAAAGGCTGCTTACCAACAACAATATTTCCACCAACATACAGCACTATTTTATCTAGTCCGCTCTCTATGCACTTTTCTCTTAGTCCCCTGCAATCCAATTCACCATGCCCGTATAGCGAGGAAACTATGATTGCCAGTGCATCTGTCTCTATAGCCGCACCTATAAACTCCTCTTGGGAAACCATAACACCAAGGTTTGTTACATCAAACCCAGCATTTGTGAAGGCGTGGTATAAAATAACATTGCCTACCGCATGGACATCCGCGCCTATCACTCCTAAAACGATTTTTTTCTTTTGCATTAAAATAACCATTCCTTTATATTAATTTATCTTACTTCCAAACATTATATATGATTTTTTTTGATCAGCATATCGGCACTATTGCCTATTTGTAAGAACATTCTCAATTCTTTGTTCTAGGTACATTAGCGACCCAGCATCAATGTGATATGTAAATTCTATGGTGCTACCACCTGAATCTTGAAAGGCACGTATTGCAGAAAGGTCTGATTGTGAGCATAATTTTGAATAATAGTCCGGCAATATGATTGTATCAACTGAATCTAAGAAGCTTTCTATCTTCTTATCTCCAAAAAGCAATTGCGGTGTTTGCGAAAGCCATGGATAAAAGTCACCAAAAACATCCGAGATTATCTGTGCAAATCTGTCGCTTGCTGTGAGTATTCCAACACTGTCTCCTTCAATCTTGGCAAGTTTGGCAATCGTGTTTCGTGATGGACTGAGAACCACTCGCATCACAAAATCTTCCCTTACCGCATTAGTCACTACGTCAAAGTGGTTTGCGGTCGTTACTATGATATCTGGCTGAGCTTCCATAAGTCCAGGGACAAATGCCAAATCGTCAAGCAGTCTGCACTGTACTTGCACCCCGCGCACTGTTGATATTTGATTCGCTATTACGCTGAGTGCTTCCGGGTTGCAGTCAACCACCATTACATTTACCAAACTTGGTATGTCCTCAAGTCCGCGCATTTTCAGATCAAAATAGATTTGTGTCTCTCTAAGTGAAAATCCAAGTTCTTGCATATCACAAAACAAATTATCCATAATTTGCATTGCCCGATCTTTCTTGCCCGCCTGAGTGTCAATTTGGCTGCGAACAAAAGTTCCACGCCCTCTTACCTTGTTGATAACACCCCTTGTCTCCAGTTCTTCATATGCGTGCATAACAGTGCCCGGTGATAATGACATTTCCTCCGCCAATTCTCTCACAGTAGGCAGGCTGCTGTTCGGCTCAATAAGTCCCTGTCTAATCTCCTCATGTATTAGACCTGCAAGCTGCTTGTATAGCGGACCTTCCCCATCAATTAAAAGTTTTCTCCCCACGTTTTTCAAGTCTGCTCACCAACCTTCCGGTTAAGATATGCTTCACGCCCCTGCTCATAAAGATTATTCCCATAACTATCAATAATAACAATAAGAGGCATATCCCTGACCTCAAGCTTGCGAATGGCCTCTGCTCCCAAATCCTCATAAGCTATTATTTCAGAGGACATAACACATCCTGAGATAAGCGCTCCCGCACCGCCAATAGCACCAAGATATAATGCACCGTGCTCTACAATTGACTCCACCACTTGCAAACTGCGCTTGCCTTTACCAATCATTCCTGTCAGTCCATCTGCAATGAGTGTTGGTGCCATTGAATCCATCCGATAGCTCGTTGTCGGCCCTGCCGACCCAATTATCTTTCCGGGTTTTTCCGGTGTTGGACCAACATAGTATATTATTGCGCCCTCAATGGGAAAAGGCAACGGCTCACCTTTTTTTGACAATTCCACAAGGCGCAAGTGAGCTGCATCGCGTGCTGTGTATATAGTGCCGGAGAGAAACACAGATTCCCCGCATTTTAGCTTACGAGCATCCGCACTGCACAAGGGTGTTGTAATTTTTTTTATTTCCATATTCATTTTGAGTAACCCTCATCTCTTGAATATAACTAGTTAAAGTTCACAGCTTACGTGTCGTGCTACATGGCAGTTCATATTAACTGCAACAGGAAGTCCTGCAATATGTGTGGGCATCGTATTTATTTTTACGGCAAGAGCCGTTGTTTTTCCTCCAAAAGCTTGTGGACCAATGCCGAGATTGTTGATTGATTCCAGAAGCTCTTTTTCAAGTTTTGCATAAAACGGGTCAGTATTTTCATCATCGGTAGGACGCATCAAGGCTTTTTTTGCGAGCAGTGCCGCCTTGTCAAAAGTACCGCCTATTCCTACTCCAACCACAACCGGCGGACACGGGTTAGCTCCGGCTTCTTCGACCGTGCCAATTACAAACGCCTTTACTCCATCCAGACCATCAGAAGGCTTTAACATTTCTATCTTGCTCATATTCTCACTTCCAAAACCCTTTGGAGCAACAGTTATTTTAAGTTTGTCATCCGGTACGATATCATAATAAATCATGGCCGGTGTGTTATCACCTGTGTTTATGCGTCTTAAAGGATCTGCAACAAGCGAAGCTCTCAAATATCCTTCCTTTGAACCAATGCGCACACCCTCATGGATTGCCTCACTGAGATTCCCTTCAACAATCACATCTTGACCCACCTCAACAAATACACATGTCACACCGGTATCTTGACATATCGGCATACGCTCCTTTTCGGCAATCACATAGTTTTCAATAATACGGTCGAGCATGGTCTGAGCCACTGGCCAATCTTCAGATTCACGAGATGTTAAAATACACCGACGCACATCCTCAGGCAAAATATAATTTGCCTCGATACAGAGTCTGCGTACGGTGTCAGAAATAAGTTTGGCTTTCAGAGTCTTCATAGAGTGAATCCCTCCTGAGCGGTTTGCATTTAGTATACATCACCCGAAGGGATTGTGTCAACACAATTTTTTGATTTGTTATATATCAATCACACTACCGCGGGTTCAAGTAAAAGCTCCCCGGTTTCATATCTTTTTGCAGAAAAACGGGCTATGTCAAGGTTATCTACATACCCTGTTAAGTAATTGGCTAATAAAATTGCGGTTCGCGGTGCTACCATGAAGCCATGTCCAGAAAATCCCGCCACACTTATAAATCCCTCGGCCGACTGCGCTTCATTAATTATAGGATTGCGATCAGGACTCATATCATACATTCCTGCCCACTGACGCACTACTCTCAAATTCCTAAACACCGGAAGCGTCTGCGTCACAATCCATGCATTATGTTCCAAATATTGCCAAGAGGATTTTATATTAAAGCTGCTTGGCTCGTTCGGATCTCCCATACCCATAATTACACTACCGTGAGGGGTTTGCTGTACATAAAAATGCCTACTCAGTGACATTACCATGGGATTCATAATATGTGAGACAGGCTCTGTAATCAAAATCTGGTGACGTTCAGGTAAAATCGGAAGCTCATCTCCCACCATTGCGGCCATTTTAGCAGCATGACCTCCTGTGCAATTTATAACAGTCTTTGCACTTATATCACCTTTATCAGTGACAACAGTTTTTATTTTCCCATTTTCTGTCTCAAACCCTGTCACAGTAGTATATGTAGAGATATCGACACCCATAGCCTGTGCGCCCTTTGCATATGCATATGTACAATGAAACGGGTCGGCGTGACCATCGCTGGCACAAAAACACGCACCAAGCATTCCGTCAGTATTTATATGAGGCACAATATCCTTTATACCTACTAAATCCACCGCAAAGGATTCAATACCTATAGAGTTTTGCACCCGTAAATTTACTTTATATTGTTCCCATTCCTTTTCGGTGTATGCAACCAGCAAGTATCCGCCTTGGTTGAGACCGCAATTGCCTTTATATCCTGTATATTCTTCTAAATTTTCAAATATTTCAGTACTCTGCATAGCCAATGTTGCATTGAGTATTGAGCCCCATTGCTGTCTTATGCCTGCTCCGCAGCGCCCTGTGGCACCCGATGTAAGATATTTTTGCTCAATGATTAATGTATCCCTTCTCCCACGCTTGGCAAGTTCAAATGCCACACTACAACCAACTATGCCCCCTCCGACTATAACAACATCATATGCTTTTTTCATTTCTCACCTGCTTCCGAATACGCATCTGCCAACATACCCAATGAAATAGGCTTTACCGTCGGCCTGAAAGTTGTCATCAGCACATCTTCCATCGAAACACCGTAGTGTTTTGATAACTCTGCAGCAATTAGCTGTCTGCACGTACGTCCTTGACATGGCCCCATACCTGCTCTGGTCACACGCTTTATCTCATCAATGGTTTCATATCCGTCCGCAATACAGTCTAAAACCATTTCGCGAGTAACATCTTCGCATCGGCAAATCATTGTCTGTGAATCTTTATTTTTCATCTTCACTCACCCTATCTCAATTCCACGAATTTCCATCGCAAGCTCCTGTGCAACCGCTAAAGAAATCGTATATGTCATATTCTTTTTACCCCCCGATGTTACCTTTATAACTTCAAACTCACCCAGCTTTTTTCCGGCTCTGCTGAGGCCACTTACTATTTGTCCAACTTTTGGCACTGGAACATATTCATATGGTATCAGCACACGCGCCATTTTCTCGCTATATGTTCTGTCAATAACAAATATTGCAAGCCCTGGGCAGCGGGAAACACAAAGACTACAACCATTGCATAACTGCGCATCTACCAGCGGCAAATCATTTATGTCGTTTGGCATGGTTATTGCTCCGCGGGTACATGCCTTTATGCATGGGTCACAGGGGATTTCCTGAAAACATTCCACAATTGCTACAGAACCTTTTGCCATACGTTCTGAAGAAGGGCTTATTGCATCTATATCTTCTTTTGTTGGTATGCCATTGCTTTGCAAACCTTCAGGTGCTTGTTTTTTTTGCGGTAAATTGTCGTTCCTGCAGGGGGCTGTTTTTTGTGCATCAGAGTATGTCTGTATCCCGGGCGATTGATAGTCATCCATGTAGACTACCATTTTTTCCATTCCTTTGCGGATATGTTCTCCCATTGGTCCGGCACGCAGCATATCCAGTTCAGCCATTGCTTCTTGTTGCAAAGATTTTGCTGTTTCTCCGCCGTGACCAAGACTTTGCGCCGCAGAAACACCTGCAAGACGACCTTCCACCATTGCCGCCGAAGCTTCTTCAATACCACTGACATCTCCGGCGCAATATATCCCCGGACATGTGCTTTCCAGATATTCATTTACAATAGGAACATGCCCAGAAAGCTCTTTTATGAAGGCCATTTCACAACCCGCTTGCCAGGCAAGTTCCGCCAGAGGAGAAAGCCCTACTGCCAAACAAATCGTGTCACATGCAATATTCTGCTCTGAGCCCAAAATGGGCTGCCAGTTATCATCTATTCGGGCAATTTTCGCACCCTCAACCTGCCCGTTCCCATATGCTTCCAAAATCGTGTGCCTGGTCAGTACAGGAATTCCGGCGCGCCTGATTTTTGACGCATGAACCAGGTATCCGCCTATTTTTTCAGACCCCTCAATAACCGCAGCAACCTTGACACCCGCTTGCTCCAATTGGTATGCCACGATAAGACCTATGTTTCCGGCACCAACCATAAGCACATTTTTAGCCGGTTTGACACCGTCAACATTCATTAGTGTCTGAACTGCTCCGGCACCATAAATACCAGGCAAATCATTTCCGGGAAAGGCCAAAAACTTCTCTGCGGCTCCGGTTGCTATGATTATGCGTTCAGGTTTTACTTTTATGTGTTTTCCTTCATGCTCAACAGTAACTATTCCGTCTTCATATATGGAAAGCACCGTGCTATCGGTCCAGATTTCTATTTTCGGATCGGCTAATGCATTTTCAAGTAACATTTGACCTATATGTATGCCCCTGTCTCCCGCATATTGCTTTTCCGAGCCAAAAAACTTGTGTGTTTGTTTTACAAGCTGTCCGCCCGGTACGCCATCACGCTCACAGAGCAAAACCTCAGCCCCCAGCGAAGCCGCTGAAAGAGCAGCGCAAAGTCCTGCAGGACCTCCGCCAATGACCATGATTTCAATCACTCTCATGTGCTTATCACGCCCTTTCCATTTTGCTCTTCCACTTTAATCCCCGGCCTTACCTTCATGACGCATACACGCATATTAGGTTCTCCGTCTACAATCATAAAGCAAGACGAACAGTTGCCTATAGCACAAAACAGCCCTCTTGGACGGTGAAGCTCCGGACTCTCGCCCAGCTTACGCACCCCAGATGCGTGCAATGCCGCAGCTATTGTTTCAGAAATATAGCCTTCAACTTCCTGCCCATTAAAATAAAATGTTACTTTTTCCCCTCGCTCAAAGCTTAAAACCGGGTGTTCCTCAATTCTCACATCGTTTGACCTCCATGCATATTGATGTCTCTGTCGAGAATACCACCAATGTGACAAAAACACAATAGTTTTTGATTATAAATATAGTACAATTTTACATAATATTGTGATACAATCGTGTGGGACAAGGGGACGGTTCTGGTGTCCCATTTTGAAGAAAAATTTGCAAGTGATAAAACCTTCTTCAAAATGGGACACCAGAACCGTCCCCTTGTCCCACTCCACTTATTGTACAGTAAGCGTAATTGAATTAGACCAAACTTCTATTCGTTCTCGTTCTTGATTATTTCCTATAACATAAAATCTAGCATTAAATCTCAGGTTATGTGTACCAGGTTCTAGAGATCTTCCAATAGTCCAGGCTTCTCTGCTTTGAATTATGTCATTTGCTGGAAAATATCTAAATGTAGACCAGCTATTAAATGTCAATAGGAAAATTTGAAAAAGTCAAGAAATTTTATGCAGCTAAAAAATATGCACTACAAGAACGGACGACTTAGCCGTCCGAAAAGAGAATCACATCATTGCG